>Ga0209417_1000228_pt1 | contig 149184 bp, 112 predicted proteins | sample RifGroF2_FD_184002 | JGI IMG/M metagenome (GOLD analysis project Ga0209417, IMG submission 184002) | Groundwater microbial communities from Rifle, Colorado, USA - Groundwater F2 (SPAdes) (version 2) | ecosystem: Environmental > Aquatic > Deep subsurface > Groundwater | place: Rifle, Colorado... | reverse complement strand
GCTTGCAACATGAATAGCCGAAGTGAGCGATGAGGTGTCATGGTTCTTCTCCTAGGGATGACTGTATACTTTGATCTTATTCAGGAACGGTTCGGTCTGGTTGATGAAGAAGCCTGCGTAGTCGGCGCCCCACTTCTCCTTCTTTCCTGTTATCATCCGCCAATCACATTGTTAAAAGCGGAATCACTCGCCGTTGGCTCGTTCTTTACGCCTTGTTTTCACTATAAAGTTCTTTGTCTATTGTCTATGCCTGACACTGATGCCCTACATGACACTGATGCCCTACACTGATGCCCTGATGACACTGATGCCCTGACACTGATGCCCACTTGACACTGATGCCCCAGACACTGATGCCCCTATGACGCTGATGCCCCTAAGATTCTCCCCTGGACTGTCGTTGGTGTTGTAACAATCTTTTTTCTCTAATCAACAATATGAGAATGAGAAGGACGCCTAGAATAAAGATTACAATCTCCACTTGAACACCAATCATAGCTTGCGCAACAATTAACCAACAAAGAGACAAGCACAGCCCCCCCATTTGAATGAAATACGCATAATCCCACTTAAGGAAGAAAAACGCGGCCTGAAATAATGCGCTTATGAAAAGCAAGAGATGGACAAGGATGCCAGAACCATCCAACGCGCTGAAATGGATCAAATTACTGGCCGACCATATCGCAAGAAGAACCCATAACAACGCGACTCCTGCGGATACTTTGCGAATTAATATGTATGTTTTAAAGTCATTCATCTATTTGCACGGTTTATCGGGCGACTGCCGGGCTTGACTAAGGACATCATCCACCATTCGTGCGGGCATCTGAAACGAATTGCCGCTATACAAATTATAGCCTCTCTGACCAACACCTTCACGAACTAAGGAATCAAAACGATTCACTAAAGCTTGATCTTCTTCGCCAGTTGTCGGGGACCAACGCCCATGAATACCTGGAGCTTCAACGACCTGACGCCATTGCCCTGGCACCGTATTTCCGAAAGCAACGGGAATCGCAAGTTCAGCTAAACTTGTTTCTTCCGTGTTGGATGTCCAATCATACCTTCTGGAAATGCCGTTGGGCTGTGTTTGAATCTCAACAACACGATGAGGACCCATATAAATATAGCGATAGTCTAGTCCGAGGGGATCGATGAATGCCATCGGGTTCCCGGCACCGTAGGCATAGAGGTTCAGACCGCCCTCGAGCCCGAGCGGATCAGCCTGCACGAAGCGCTGAAGTCCCGCGTGGTAAGCCCGGTGTAGCGTCAGGTAGAGGTCTTCTCCGGCGCACATAACGCCATAGGCTCCAAGCCAACTAAACGGAATCTCCGTACTGCCGGTTCGTGCTCTCAACTGACCGTAGGCCTCGTAGTAAAATTGGTCCGTTACGTTGCCGCCGGAGTCGGTCAGGGCCAGGAGATTGCCCAACTCGTCAAAGTGGGCGTAGCGCACGGCGCCATTGGTCTCGACTTGGGCGAGGAGCCGTCCGTTGGACCAGACGAAGTACTTTAGCGGATTCCCGTCCGAGTTGACCTGCATCAAGGGCCGCTTCAATGGATCGGCATAGTCGCGGACAAAGAAGGTGTTCGTGCCGTTTTTCTCGAGGCCGACGAGATTACCCAAGGCGTCATAGGAAAACGAAACAGTCGAAGCGCCTGAAGAGGCGTAGAGCAGGTGATTTTCGAAGTCCCAGCGATAAACGCTTCGCGCAATCTGTCCATTGACGGAGTGAAGCGCCTGGGTCATGTTGCCGTTGGGGTCATAAGAAAGGACCGCATTGGTCCAGGTTTCGGCATCCAGCCTGGAGATATGCATAAGCTCGTCGGCGGCATTATGCTCATGAGTTTGTCGTGTGGCTGGCGGCAGGGGGTGATAGCCCACGCCAATGTTTTCCTCGATTTTAATCCCCGATGCATTCCGCGTAATCGTGCGTTGGACAAAGTTGCTGGCGGCTTCCGTGTAGCTATAGGCCGTCACCCGACTCAACGCGTCAGGGGTAAAAGAGCCGTTCACGTTGCCGGAGAGGCCTATGCCGGTCAGATTGCCGGCCTGATCGAAGGCGTATGCGGCGTTGGTGATTCCCAGCGAGACGGCTTTGACGTTGGTGGCCTGTCCCAAGGGATCGAAGGCGAAAGCCGCCGTCTTGTTTCCGGGGTAACTCAAGGCCGTTCGGTTTCCGGCCAGATCGTAGGAATAACTCACCGTGGAAGCGCCCGACAGAGCGTAGAAGAGCGTTTGGGTCATGCGGCCCATGGAATCGTAGGTGAATATGTTGGTCGACAAGGCGGAACGCGCTGCATTCAACTTCCCGTCCGTCAAATAGGCAAACGATGCTGTCGAGCCGTTGGGATAGACGGTATTGGTCAGCCGATTGAGCAGGTCGTATTCGTAGCGGGTTTGTCGCCCCTGAGCGTCCGTTCGCAGGGTCATATTTCCTGTCACGTCGTACTGTGTGTATTGGGTCTGGCCGATGGCGTTGGTCTCGCTGGTCATTCGGTTCATCCGGTCGAAGCCAAAGGCGATGCGGGCGCCTTCGGGATTTTGATAGGCGACTTGGTTGCCGGCTTCGTCGTACGCGAAACGATCGATAGCCCCGTTGGGTCGAATGACGGCGGTTTTGCGACTCAAGGCGTCGTATTCGTATTGCGTACGTTTGCCCTGCGGATCGACGGAGGCCGTCAGGCGTCCAAGCTCGTCGTACTGGTTGCTGCTGACATGGCCCAAGGGATCTCGGACGGACACCATCCGGTTCAGGGCGTCGTATTGGTTTGAGGTAACGAAGCCTTTTGCATCGCGGAAAACCGTCACATTGCCGTTTTGGTCGTACGAATTACTGACGACTGAGCCCAGCGCATTCACTACCGCCGCCAATCGACCGGCGGCATCGTAGCGGTTGGAGGTCCAGAAGCCTCTGGCATCGCGCATTTTTACCAGCCGGTCGGCCGCATCGTAGACGTTCGAGGCAATACCTCCGTCAGGGTAGCGAACGGTCAGAGGCTTGTAGGTTGGGGTCCAGGTTGTTGTTGTTGCAAAACCTCGCCGGTCCTTGTTCGTTACCAAAAGCCCGGCCGCGTTATAAATATTGCTCACGGCAGAACCCATCGCGTCCCGCTCGGAGGTGGGCAGACGCCGGGCATCCCAGGTGTAGGTCGTCATGTGGCCGAGTGCATCCGAGGATTGGATTAAATCGCCTCGGGCGTTCCAAACATTGGAAACTGCGCCGCCATCGGTGCGGGTTATTGTGGCGGGATTCCCATAGCTGTTCTCATAAGAATAACTCGTCACAATTCCACGAGGCGCCGTGCGAGTTTGCAGAAGCCCGTTGGGATAATAAGTCCAAGTCGTTTCGTTGTTGAGCGCATCGATCATCCGCACTGGGTGGTGCTCCGAATCGTATTCCGTCTGCGTCTCGTGGCCTAACGGGTCTCGGACTTTTACAGGTCGGTCCTGACTGTCGTAGGCAAAAGCGGTCGAGTGGCCCAACGCATCGACGAGGTTGGTCAGATTATGGCGACGATCATACTCCCGGCGCGTCAGGTTGCCCTTGGCGTCGCGCTGCGTAAGAACGTGACCTTGGCCGTCGTAGGTGGTTGAACGCTTGTTGCCGAGCGCGTCGATCACGGCGACTTGGCGGGACATGTTGTCGAAGAGGTAGACGGTGCGATTCGTGAAAGGATCTTCTTCGACGCCCCGGTATTGTGGAACGACGTACATATTCCAAAGATTCCCAGCCCCGTTTCGCTGGGCAAGCACCTTGCCGGAAACGGCGCTGTAAATATTGGACACGGTCGTCTGATTCAGAGGGTCCTTGGCGGAGACGAGCTGATGCTTGGAATTATAGGTCTGTTGCCAAACCTTGCCCTCCGGATCGGTAAAACTGGTCAAGTCGCCGTTGACGATACCGTAACTCACGCTTCGGCCCGTACCGTCGGAAACGGAGACGAGGTCGTTGCCGGTGTAATTCAAAGTGAGCGCGCGACCAAAGGCATCGGTGGCCGTTTGGATGTTCGTCTGGGCGTTATAGGCAAAACTCATCGAATTGCTGTCGGCATCTTTCCAGGTGGAAATCCGGTTGTTCGCGCCGAACTCCAGCACCTCGCCGAATCGCTCCTTGAGTATAAAAGTCCCACTGGGCTTCGTCAGTTCCTCCGTGCTGTCCGGCGGAGGACTGTAGGAACCGTCCGGCAGGCGAATAAATTCCGTGTTCCGGTCGCCTGCCTGGATGCTGACGGCATTGTCATTCAGGCGGTCAATCGCCCACTTGGCGGCCAAGGCGGCCGTGGCCCAGCTCTTGGGGGTGTTTTCGTTGGCGATCAAATCGTCGATGACGACTTCTGCCGCAATCATGGCCGCCGCATCGACCGGCGTTCGCAATCCCAATCCGGCAGAGCCCTCGCTTCGAACCTGGGCTTTGATATTCAAGTTGTGGTTCCAGCCATAACCCAATGAAGAGCGCAAACTGTGCTGTCCGCTGTTGTACACCCTCTTCAATGTCATACCCAAGGGCGGGACGCCTGAACCCACGACCAGATCGGTTCGATCATAGGCAAAGTTGCCGGAAGCGATGTCGACCGGATCTTTAACCAACTGTTGCGGGATGTAGGAAGGTTGAAGTTTGGCCGGCTGATAGCTTTGCACGGCCACCGGCGTATTCACATTGCCTTGATAACCGGCATACCCCCCGTAATAATTTCCGCCGATAATCATGCCCATCTCGATATAGCCTTCGCCGGTTGGCCCGTATTGGACGTATCCTTTGCCCCGCCATTCAGCCAGTGTAATCTGCGCGTCTTCCGGCAAGATGAGCATTTGCCCCTGATTCACCCGGCCTTGAAATTCGTCCAATTCGCTGGTCGAATAGTTGCTCAAATAGGGGCGTACTGATCCCGCGTAGCTGCTCGCAGTAGCCATGAAGATTTTCTTGTTTGCGGCATTGGCCAACTGAAGAAGCTTCACCGTGGAGGCTCCCGGTCGATTCGTCCCCTGCATTTGCTCGAGAATCCCGTGTTCCAGGGCGCTATTAATGAGACCGCCTGATTTAAACCGAGTGTCTTCCTGGCTGTAATTGGCGTTTCGGGAATAGATGGATGTCATCTGGGCCTTAACGTCGATGTAGTAGCCGGCTTCTTGCGCCATGACGCCCAACCGATGAAGATAGACCTGTCGCACGTTGGAAATTCGGTTGAGCACCTCATCCGCCAGAGCCGTTTGCCGCATCCAGGTCTGGCCCATCACGTTCAAGGTTTCCGTCAACACTTCGCGGGAATCGTCGGCATACCCAGCCCGGCGGTAATCGTCGAGCAACCGCTGACGCTCGTCCAAAAGATAGCCTTTGTGAGATTGGCCGAAATCCGTGATTATCGCATAGTTCGAATCTCGTTTGAGAGGATAGTTGACGGTTTGATTTCCGAAAGCATTCGGATGACCGAGATTGATAGTCATGTTTCCTACAGCTCCAGTCATCACTCCTGATTCGTGCGCCACCAGATTGGTCTCCAGCCTGAGGCGGGCGCAGGGAATAAATGAATGACATCTAAAAGGCACATAAACAGAACCTGTAGTACTATTGTACTCATAGCCAATTCGCAACATGCTATAAACTGTTTTAGGAGCCGAATAATCGTAATGGTAAAAGGACAAGGTCCTCTGCTCTACCCAGCCCGGAGGCATCCATGATCCGGCTCCGCTCCAATCGTCCAATGAAACGTCGTTCCAATTGGCTATAGGTTCTAGCGCTGTAATATATAAGGAATATGCGCCAACATTTTTAAATTCTATGATCCCCGAAATTTCTCGTTGAGTCGGGGTATATAGTTCCAAAAGAGTATACTGAAGAGGAAAATTTGTTGTTGTTGTCGTTCTTGTATATGTCCGATCAACTCCTAACCCTTGCAAAGGAATGTCCACATAACTTGAACCACTCGTTAGACGATAACTACCTTGATGTGTGCCAACTGCACAGCACACAAAACTCACATTCCACGATTTGTTGCCATAGGGTTGCAGAGTAAATGGAGAGCAATTGTCCAAAAGAAAAATATTGGCAGTGTACTCGCCTACCCAAACGATATTATCGACAGGTATTGTAGCTCCCGTTGTATTGTGAATACTGATTGTGCCAATGACTGTTGAACCCAACAATGCGGTTGCCTTCATTCCAACGTAGGTCACGGGCCATGCACTTCCGGAAATGCCTTCCACATTATTTTCATTCCCTGCGGGTTCATATGTAACGCTCAACTGCTTGCCAGCGATTTCCGCCATCAAATACGTCTTGTCGATGCCGCCGTGCTGCAATCTGATAGAATGCGTCAGATTGGTTGGTGGGGTTGACCAGGTTGAAGCCACGCCCTCTAGGGTAAACAATAAGGAAGTAGGCAGATTCGTCACCACGGCTTCGATGATTTCCGAGTTTCCCAATACATCTTCGATACTCGAATTGAAGTAATTGGCTCGCAAGGACTCTACGAGATTGGTCGAAAATTCCACCAGCTTCTGGGCCAAGTTGATCTCATTCAAATTCTGTACGTAGGCGTCGGTAGATTGCCCTCCAACCGCTGAAAGAAAGCCAGCGCGGTTATAGTTCATCAGGGACGCAAAGTTCAGCGGAGATTTCCTTCGATGCGGTTTAAAGGCAGCATCAAGCTGGTAGACCTGCCCGGAGACGGTCGTCTCAATCCAGGTGCGATTCATAATGGTCCAAGAAGCCGTGTTGCTTCCGGGAATGCCGTTATACCTTAACACGTTCTCTACGGCGTAGGCATTGTCTTCCACATCAAACCAACTGGCGGCCGTGTTGCTGGAGGTTGCGCTAGTGGTAGGAATGCGTTGAAACGCGTTCTTATAGGTTACCGGGTAGTTGGCGGCGCGAAGCAAGGCCGCCAAGAGCGCGGCTTGGTCCGCATCGTTGCCCGCGCGATCCAAGAGCGTTTGTTTGGCTCCTTTCATGAACCCATAGTACGGAACGTATTCGATTTTGTTCCGGACGAATTCAAAGAAGAGTTTCGGATCGTTGTGCAGATTCCGCGCCAGTTCCTGTATCTCGGGAGAGGCATCGTCCATGCCCTCTGCAGCCATAAGCGACATTCCTCCTTCGGAGGATTCTGAATCTGCCGGGGCCATTTGGGCGTAAGGAACTTCCTGGCCGCCAATGGCGAACCATCCCGGCCCATGGTCATCAGGCCCCATGGAAGCGTTAGCTCCTTGAGAAAGGATTAAGGCGAGAGAAAAGGTTAAAACAGGGCGATTCACGGTTCACCTCGCACGATTCGGGTAGAAGAAATATTATCGCTGTCGGAATACTGATATTCTGTGGAGCTTTGAGTTCCTTCGAAAATGTGGTTTAGTCGATCGTTCGAGTCGTAATAATAACGAACAGTTGTCACCCCCCCGGTTGAGCCCGGAGGATCGCTTCCCAAAGGATTGCTGTCCCGCACGTATTCCTCCAGATTTGAGTAGCCATCCGAATCAGCATCCTGCATGGAGTCGGCAAATGAAGGGTTTAAGCCGTTTTGCATCTCCCACTCGTCGAGCATCCCGTCGTCATCCACATCGGCGCCCAATGCAAAATCAATGCGAGTGATTCGCTGGCTCACGGCAAGGGCGCTGCCGCCATATTGTCCTGCCGGTTCGGAAGGCGAGTATTCTCCGTCGTAGTTTTCGTCGATGAACGCCCGGATAAAGTAGTTGGAGGCCGGCAGTCCGGTGAAGGAAAAGCCTATCGGGAAACTGGCGAACGTGACGCCGCCGGTGAGGTCTTCGCCCTGCTGCCAGACGGTTACGTTTTCGTAGGGGCTCTGCCAACTGTCCGGGGACGTCGCGGCCAATATATAAACGTTGCCCGTGACGCCGCCGGAATAATTAACCGTTCCCCACAAGGACGGCTGATCGTTGAGAGTGATGTTGACGTTGGAAACGTCCGTGGCGACATACAGGGAATAAGCGCTGTAAATCCCGAAAGGCTCCCAAATTTCCCGAATGCAATTCGTATTAAGATCCCGGAAGCTTTTAAACCAGTACGACGAAAAATTGCCGATCTCGTCGTTGGTGTAGGCGCCCGGCGAAGAAAGCGCGACCGACTTGGCGATGGACCAACTGCTTTCCTCCGTGACGCTCAGCACGTAAATCGTGCCGTTTTGCTCGGCGCCGTTGTAGCCAACCAAGCCCGACACCCGCATGGGTCGGGAGTTGGGATTCGAGACATCTGTTCTAAATACAAGTGACTCTCTTGCATCTGGATATCCATCGTTGTCCGAGTCGATCGTTGGATCGGAGAAGCTGTAAATTTTTACCGGCAGGCCGCTGCCTGCGCCAAGATCGGTCCAGGAGAGGATGTTCGAGCCGCCGGTAGGCAGGTCCCGGGCGGAAATCGACCAAATCTCGCCCATCAAATCGCTGCAGGAGTAAACATCCATCCGATTCGTGGGCGGGTCGAAAACCGTCAGACGAATGCCATTCGTTGTCTTGGAAACAGCTTCACAGAGAAAACCCTCTTGCGCCCTTGCGGATACCGACAGAATGACCAACAACAAACAAACCATCCCCCAACCCAATGACCTCTTCATACCATGCCCCCTTTTATTTTAGCCTTCTTGACTCAAACCAAACCCCTTGCCTTATCGATAAAAAAGCGCGGCTCCATGCCCACCCGAAGGCGGTTTAACTCGTGCTTCTCCAGTAGGAACCGCGAAGCTCCTTAACCGAAACACAAGACAAGAAGCCGCGCCCCACGCGGGGGCGTATTCCCGTCAGTGTCGTTTCGGTGCGAGAACCCAGACCTGATACAACAAGGCTTGATTCCCGCGAAAATTCGCGGTTTTCTGGAGAAACAACTACTGCGCTAAACGCATAAACAGCTTTATTCAAAGATCGAAGTTCCAGCCCTTGCGGAACCACCCTGAACATATGCCACACGAGCGGAAATGTTGGCGAGAGAAATCTTAGTAGAGTTTTGATCGATTGTGATGACATCCAAAAAAAGAGGACCCGGCAAAGTGCGGGTCTTGCCCCGTCCGCAAATCGCAGGCGAGAAGGCCTGGGGTTCTTTTGTAAAGCGTCGAAAGACGGTCACGACGGAGCGTGACCCTCCAGAAAATCTTGGACATGGGCTTTTTTCTTCTGGAGGGTCGCGCTCCGTCGCGACCGTCTTTGTTTTTCAGTCGCAACTCAAGATGCATGCCTGAACGAGATCAATCTTGCAATCGCAGCGCAAAAGGGCATACAAAGACAGGGTAAAACTTCAAACGAGGGCCTTATGAAAAAGATTGTTTTAACGATATTGGCACTGCTGCCTCTTTCCTTGCTCATTTGCGGCTGCGAGGTGGGGTCGGGCGACGATTTTGTCCGGACGGTGGATGTGGATTTCAGCGGGCGGTATGACGCTACTTCGGAGGCCGATTCGCAGTTTGTCTCTCCGGCAAACAGTGGGAAACGCGTAACGAGTTTGAATCTCCGTCAAACAGGGGACCAACTGGAAGCTATCGATAATAACAGTCTCGTCTTTTCAGGAAGCATCGGAAACATCAGTGACGCAACGGCCAGTTTCATCTTAGAAGGTGTCACGACGGCAAACCAACCGGTAACCATCAATGGAACTTTGACGGGCGAGGGGACCACGGCTGTCATGTCTGGGACGTGGGTTGAACCCGGTTTGTTTGCGTACATCAATGGAGATGCGACCATCAATCCGATCCCGACAAATCCTACGCTTTCCGTGTCCGGTTCGGCATCCATGAGTGTTAACAGCAGTCAGACCCTTACCGCTGCCGGAGGAACCGGCAATTATCAATGGAGCTTGAGCAGCACCATTGGAACTCTGAACCCAAACACAGGCGCTTCCGTGACCTATGCGGCAACACAAACGGGCTCGCAGACCGTTACGGTGAACGATGGGAATACATCGGCTACTTTGACGATAACGCAAGGTGGTTCTACAACGAACAGCCTATCTGTAAGCCCTTCTTCCGCAACTGTTAATGCGGATGGGTCTCAAGTGTTTACTGCATCAAATGGAAGTGGCGGCTATACTTGGTCGTTAAACAACGGGGACAAAGGCAAGCTTTCAAGCGCTAACTCGAATCCAACGACGTATACGCGTTTGGCGGCTGGTGATAATACGATCACAGTAACAGATTCATCTGGAAATTCAAAAACGGCGAGCATTTTTCAACCTTAACGTGTAATGAAACTTTCTCTGTTAGCTTCTATTTTTGTTTTAATGGGTTGCTCAGTTTATGCGCAGCAGCCTCAGCTTGTTTCTGCCGATTTGGGGACTATTTCTTGGACCAATTCTTTGACGCAAGGTGTCGTTAATATCGAATGGACTCAGGCGCTGGGTAATTCATGGAAACAGGATTGGAGTTCTTTGCGGTCTCGCCCGATTACCGGTTCGGTCATGACGGCTGCTGTCCCCATGTTCTTTCGAGTAGCGGCTTATCCTTCGATTGAATGGGTAATTATATCCAATGCTCATAATGCGGCTGACTCGACGGGGTATGGGGCGGTGAATTATTCTTTTCGTATTAGCAAGTTCGAGGTCAACAATGATCAATATGCCTCTTTTCTGAATGCCGTTGATCCCAGTGGAGTGAATACATCGCAGCTTTACAATATTAGCATGGGAACGGAAAGTCGTGGGGGAATAAGCAAGCTTTCCCTTAATCCCGACGGCATGAAATATCTCGTGCGGACTAATATTTTCATGCAAAACAAACCGGTGATCTATGTCAGCTTTTGGGATGCCTGTCGGTTTTGCAATTGGATGCATAATGGACAAGGATCAGGAAACACGGAAACCGGCGCTTATGATTTAGTGGGAGTCAACCCGGCCAACACCTCGGTAAGCCGGAGTCCCGGGGCACGCTATTTTCTGCCCAATGAAGATGAATGGTACAAGGCGGCTTATTATTATTCTGCAGGAGCTAATTATTGGCTTTATCCGACACGTGCCAACACCGCGCCAACGGTTGCGACGGCGGCAAGCAATGGGGATATCGTGGTTAATTCTGATTGGCTTGCCAATTACAACCGAGGGGCTGTTTGGAATAATCAAGATGGAAATCTTACGAGCGTTGGCAGTGGCGGCCCCAGTAGTTGGTCTAGTTATCACGTTGCTGACATGGCGGGCAATGCCGAGGAGTGGAATGAAAGCTCTTTCTCAACTAACTCAAGGGTAATTCGTGGTGGGTGCTGGTTTGATCTAGAACAGTTCCTGCGGTCTACGGCGCGAAATGGTATGAGCCCTTCAAACGAGTTGTCTTCGGTTGGTTTTCGAATCGCCTGCCCTCTTTAGACTCACTCATTACTGCACCGGCGGCAGCACCCCTTCGGTGACGAGTTGGTCGTCCATTTCGGGGGTTAGGGGGATGGGGAGGGGGGGTAGGCCCTGGCGGATGACTTCCATTTGGTATTCCTGCAAATGTTTTTCAAGTTCCTCGCCGGTGTATTTGGGTTGGGGAGGGGCTTCGCGGCGGGCTCTTTCGCGGGCGGCGCGGCGGTCGGCGTAGGACATGCGTTGCGAGCGCGGGGCGTTCATTCGTTCCTGCTGCTGCTGTGGGTTCAGGGCTTGAATTTCGCCGGAGGACAGTTTGAGGACGGCCATTTCGGAGCCTTTGCGCAGGACGGCTTCTTCCGTATCGTAATCGGCGGAAACCAACTCGATCCCATTCTCGCTTTCGCCTTCGCCCAAAAAGAAGCTCTGGTTGCCCTGTGCGTCGATGAGTCCCACGCGGATGGAGCCGTCATCTTGTTCGACTAAAGCCGACATGCGGATGGTGCGGGCAAAGGATTGTTCGGGAGGGATGGTGGCGACCGGCGGTTCCAGCGGCGCCGCGGGGGGATTCCCGAACGGTTTCCGATCCAGAATGACTTGGTATCGCTCGAACGTTGTCTGCGTCTCTCCCCAAGCCGTCACGGAAACGACCAATAGAGCCGACCACAAAATATGACGCGGTTTAATCATTAAAGATACTATAGCTTATTCCGTTGGGTTTGAAAATAACGGAAAAAAAGAAACCACGAATGAACACGAATAGACACGAATTGGGGAGTAGACCATTCTTAGAGTCTATTTCGGTAGGATGCTGTTCGGATTCCACCTCGTAATCGTAATCATAATCTCCATTTTTTTATCCAGAAAGAGATTACGATTAAGATTAAGATTACGATTAAGATTATGAGGAAGATAGGAGAAAGAGCTGCGTTGACGCTAGGCTCTTCATGGTCATTTAACAAACTCCCTAGTCAAAGCCTGACAGTTACAATTGCTGAAGAGAAGGAGCTTGCCTCAAAAAGAAAACATTCCGCCGCTGCCTACTGAAATAGGCTCTTAATTCATTCGTGTTTATTCGTGTTCATTCGTGGTTAAACTTTATTCTTCGTTTGTCGTTTAATTCATCGGGCTTGCATCTTTTTTTGTTCTGGGGAAGATAAGCGGGATATGGATAAATATTCGAATCAATTGATAACCAGTCTGCAAAATCCGCGGGTGAAGGATGTGGTGAAGCTGCGCAAGCGTTCGGATCGGGACGAGGCGGGGCTTTTGCTGATTGAGGGGTATCGGGAGTTGAAGCGCGCTCTGGATAATCGATGGAATCCGGTGGCGCTTTTTTATTGCCGGGAGCTTTTTCAGGGGACGAACGAAGACGATTTGATCGAGCGTTGCTGCGCCGGCGGGGCGGAGATTTTGGAATGTACGGACCCGGTTTTTCGCAAGATGGCGTATCGGGATCGTCCGGACGGGTTGCTGGCCCTGGCGCCCCAGGTCAAGCGGTCGCTGGGCGATTTGCAGATGGGGCCGTCGCCGCTGTTGATTGTCGCGGAATCGATCGAGAAGCCCGGCAATCTGGGCACGATGCTGCGGTCGGCGGACGCGGCGGGGGTGGATGCCGTGGTGGTTTGCGATCCTTGCACGGATGTGAACAATCCCAATGTGGTCCGCGCGAGTACGGGCACGTTGTTCACGGTGCCGTTGGTGGAGACGACGTCCGAGGAGGCGCTGGCTTGGTTGAAGAAAAACGGCATTCAGATTGTGGCCGCCACGCCGCACACGACGGTGGAATACACGGACATCGATTTGACCCGGGGGACGGCTTTTGTCATGGGCACGGAGCAATACGGGCTCAGCGAGCTGTGGATGAAGCAGGCGGACCAACAAGTGCGCATTCCGATGCTGGGGCAGGCCGATTCGTTGAACGTGGCTGCGGCAACGACCATTTTGCTTTATGAGGCTGTTCGCCAGCGGCGGAAGACGAAGACGGAAGCCTGAAGGAAGAAAACATCGAACAACCAACATCGAACGCCGAACTTCGAATGTCTTGGACGTTCGATGTTTTCCAACTTCCTTAAGAAGCAAACGAGAGATTTCTCGCCCTTTAGCTCTTGGGCGTGGTGATGGTGTCTTCGAAGACGACGGTTCCGAGGAAGGGGCCCAGATCGAGGGAGGCTTTCACCGTATAGGTTTTCTCCGGTGCAGTCTTCTTCAAATCGCATAGGAAACTGGGTGTGCCGGGGGATGCGCTGTCGTCGAGCTTGATCGATTCCTTCTGCACGGTCTCTCCTGTTTCGGAGATCACTTCCAGCGTCAACCGATTGTTGATGTTCTCCTGGGGAACCATGCTCAGGCCGGACATGGTGAGGCTGCCGGCAAGTTGTCCAGGAGTGGAGCCGGGCACGAGGCGGATGCTTAACACGGGCATATCCAGAATGCCCATGGCCGGAATCAACTCCTGGCCCTGCGCAAAGTTGTTGATGGCTCCCAGCAGGTTGAAGCGGCATTTGCTGTCGCCGACGGCCAATTGAACGGAAAGGGTCATGGCTACTTCGTCCAGATACATCTGGGAAGCGCATTCCAGTTCGTAGGCCGCCGTCAGGCCGCCGATTTGCGTGGTGAGCGGAACTTTTTTGAAGGTCACGACCTTGGCGTCGGAAGTTGTTTTCTTAAAGCCGGTGATTCTCAGCGGAGCAGAACGATAAGCCGGATTCGATGGAGTATAAATCACCAGGGTGTCCAGCACATCCTTGGAGCCGCGGGCGTCAAAAGCGAGGTAGACCACATCGCCTTGAGCCGGTCCGTACTGAAAACCGTAGAAACGAGCGGTTTCAGGGGCGGCTAATTCCGAGACGGGGAAACTCCCCGGGAAAAAAGAGTTGACCCGTTCGTAGACCAGCTGATCGAACAGGAACGGGTCCCCGGAGGGCGCTGCTGAGGCCGCAACCGCCGTTTGAGACTCGGATTCCTTGTTGGCGTTCGTTTCGGTTTGTTCGTCGACCTGTTCGGGAATGTTGGTTCTCGCCGACGACGGCAGGCCTTCCAATACGGTTCCGTAATTAGCCTTGAACAGCGGTTCATGCCGATAGCGCGTGGATGGGGCCAGGGAGTTCCATTCGATCGTTCGCACGCCGGTAGCGGTTTGAACATCCAATCCGTTTTCGGAGGCCTTAACGGGGGCGCCCTTCAGGATTACCCCATTGGCCATACGGAGGTCTTGTCCATAGGCCCCCGCACAGGCGATGGTTATCGCGATCATTCCTAGAATAAAACGCAAACGGCTCACTACAGTCTCCTTCTTATAGGGGATAGAATATCCACCTTGGGAGCGGTTGGCAAACATTCTGATGCGGTCGATGTCAAACAACGTTTCCAGGCCAAAGCCGGTTACCAGCTTCGGCTGGCGCCGCCGCCGCCGGATCGTCCGCCTCCAAACGTGCTGGAACTGGAGCTGGACCCGGAGTTGGAACTGGAGGGGAAAGCGCCTCCTTTGCCCGAGCCTCCGGAAACTTTTCCCTTTTTGGCGGCAAAGATGAAAAGGCCGATCAACAAAGCGAGAAAGATAAGGATCGCGAGGAATTGTCCTGGGCCGGCTTCCTCCGATTTCGCCAGGGTTGACTGCATTTGCTGTGCGACGGAGTTGGTGAGTTGCACCTTTGCATCTTGTGCAACGATTTCTGCAATGGCCCAGGCTCCGTTCATAAGACCTCGGGCGAATTTCTCTTCACGAAATGAGGGCAGGACGTTTTCATCCAGGATTCGCCCTATTTTGGCATCCGGAAAAAGTCCTTCCAACCCGTAGCCCACTTCGATCCGGATTTTCCGATCGGCGAGGGCGGCGAGCAACAGGACGCCATTGTCTTTGCCTTTTTTGCCGATGCCCCATCGTTCGAAAAGCCGGTTGGCAAAGTCGTCGATGTCGCCGCCTTCAAGGGTTGGGATGGCCACGACGGCGATTTCGGCGTCGGTTTGCTTTTTTACGTCGTTGAGGAAGCTCTCCAGTTCGGCCAATTCGTTGGTGGAAAAAGCGGCGGCATAATCGCTGGCCAGGCCTTGATACTTTAGTTGGGCCAGCAGGGCATCCGAGTTTTCGATGGCCGGGGCCCATAGGGGGAACCCAAGAATCATGGCCAATCCGATCGCCCGCCATCTTGTCTGTTTCGTCATGTTTGGGTGTTCCTTTCGGGTTTGTTGTTTTCGTCGAGCCATAGAATGGCGGTTACGCCTCGCGGATAGTATCGGCTGCCTTTGGCCTCGCCGCGGACGATCTGGTCGCTCCAGGCGTAATAGGCGTTTCGGGGATCTTTCAACCAGCCGGCATGCACGGCATCCGGCCCGGCGCGAAAGGCCGGGCCTTCGAGCTTCAGGATGTGTCGGGCGACAAATTGGCAGAGGTAAATCTTGCTCAACCACGAGTTGTCGCTGGACGAACTGAGCTTCCAGCCGCCGTCGGCGAACAAGCAGAGGCCAGGTTTGAGGACGGCTTGGATATGCCGTTTTAGCGCTTGGATCAGAGCTCCAAAGGGTCCATCCGCTGCCACGGCTTCGTGCAGGCCCAGTTCATAGGGAATAACGAGACCTTCAATGGCGGGAATGATGCGGCCTTCGATCGTCCGATCAAGAATCGAGGGAAGACATCCATTCGGTTCGGCCTGCGAACAGATGGTGGAGGCGCAGAGATGCGCTTGTTCCCCGGCGGTGCGACTCAATCCCGGTTCTCCGGCGCGCCGAAACCAATCCTGAAGCCCGACATACGCGCCCCAACATTTTACGGCCAGATAGAGATTGTTTCGGGCTTGCCCCAGGGCCGTATCCAGGCTGTCGTAGGTGGTGATTTCGCTGCCGCCGTCGCAGCGGGAGCTGTCCCACTTCATGACGCCGTTTCGATGGGCGGGGGTTGGATGATCCCGCTGCAACAGGCTTTGGAAGCATTGTTTAAAAATGTCCATACGACGTCGTCCCCAGGCCGTGTCGCCGGAGCGCCGGATGTAAACCAGCGCGCACACCAGCCAATTAACGAGTTGCTCGTGCGTCATGTAGGAAAAACAGCCGGTCAGACCGGGGCGTTCATAGGCCGAGTACCCCGGCCGCGAGATCACATTGGCCACGCCCATGTCGTGCGTGAAGCTGAGGCCGCCGGGAAAGGTCTTTTCCTGGCCGGGCTGCTTGATCCGGTCCCGATAGCTGAACCGGCGGACATATTCGTCCAGCGTATTGCGAAGAGTCCAGGAGTTCGTCCGGGTTTCGAAAAACAGGTGATCGACGGTCAGATCGAAGGTGTTCATCATGCGATACTCGCCTTCGTTGACCACCCAGAAGGCCTTGCCCTGCAATTCGAGTAGCTGGGTGCTGCCGTAATAACTGCGGATCGCGTGCGCCAGCATGAATTGTTGGTGCGGGTTCAGGTGCTTGCGGGCCAGCCTCCGATCGGCTAGCGCGGCTTGGGCGGTCAATGGGCGGAAGTGGGAAAGCGCATGCGCCGCGACGGCTTCAAGGTTTTTGAAAAAGCGCGTGTAATAATACCGGCAGGGCCTGCCGGCCGTGACGATGCCGTCGCGATAAAAGCACAGCGCGAACCGGAATGACGCCCGGCGGCCCGGCGCCACTTGAGCGGTGAGGGCGCCCACGCGGCCCAGCCCAAAGGTCGTGCTGTACGGATGGTCCGGGCAGAGGATGGATTCCATGGTGAATCCCAATCCTGAACGAAGGCGTCGATCCTGGCTGACGATCGCGGTACGCGTGCCTTGCCCGACGCCGGTGAATCGCCCTTGGGCGTCGTCGTCCAAACGGCGCATTCCGGAAGCCGAATCGCCTCCTTGATAGCCGATGAAAACGGTTCTTGGAAGTCGTCCCTTTGAATTGTCGACCCGAATTTCCGCCAGTACCGCCGGCAAAATAGCATCCTTCATATCGCTTGGCCGGTTCTCGGGATCAGGCACGGCCCGGACGGGAGAAAAAACGGTAAACGTCAGGTCGCCGGCCTGCCAGGCATCGGTCGCTGGGGAGAACTGCCGTGAAATGGCTTGCCTGGAAAAAGGTACGAGGGCAGGGGCCGTCGCGCTTTTTTTTTGGAGTTCGGGTTCGAAGCGTTTTCGCTCGTCTTCGGCCCCGCTGAAAAAGGGAAGGGCTTCGAAAAAGCGTCCGTTTCGGCTTTGCAGGCCGATAAAAACATTCTCGTTGGCGGGCCCGCCCAGTTCCATGCCGAAGCCGCCGGCGGCGCCTGGGAAGCCCAGCGTAAAGCTGGAGAACGCCCCGATGGGCGAATGCTGCGCATTGAAGAAAATGCCTTTGTTTGTCATAGGCTTGAACATGCTAAGCCAATGCGGGAGAAAGTCGAGTTTTTGCGGTCAGGAGCGTGTCGGGTGCATCCTGATACGGCCGCAACAGCGGACGGCGACGGAGCGCCGTCTTTTCCCGATACGACCTGCGTCCGCGTCGAGCTGCACCCCTCTTCGTTTCCAAAGGCGTGGCTGCCGGAAAAACCCGGAAAATGCCGAACAACCAACATCGAACACCGAACATCGAAGTAAATTCCTATTCCACCTTGGACGTTCGAAGTTCGATGTTGGTTGTTCGATGTTTTCTTCGTTTCTGCTCTTCGTTGGGTGCAACAGCGGACGGCGACGGAGCGCCTTCTTTTCCCCATACGACCTGCGGCCGTATCAAGAAGCCCCAGCTCTACGGAACTGCGTTTCTGGAAAATGCGATGGGAGTGAGGTACTGTGGCCATAAGATGAATAAAATCGCTATACGATGGTTAATCGTGTTTGCGCTGTTATGGGGGCTTCGAAGTCCTGAAGCAAACGGAGGATCTATGGAAAAGGCCTATTTTGCGGCGGGTTGTTTTTGGGGTGTTGAAGAGACTTTTCGGCAGGTTACGGGGGTCGTGGATACGGCGGTTGGATATATGGGAGGAAGCACCGCGGACCCAACCTATAAACAGGTGTGCAGCGATCGCACCGGTCATGCGGAAGCGGTAGAAGTTGTGTTCGACCCTTCAAAACTTGCCTATGCCCGATTGCTGGACCTGTTTTGGAGTTTGCACGATCCGACTTTGGTGAATCGCCAGGGGCCCGATGTGGGCTCCCAATATCGTTCGGCCATTTTTTACACGACGCCCGATCAGGAAGCCGAAGCGTTGGCTTCGAAGGAGCGCTTGGAGAAATCCGGGAAGTATCGGCGACCGATCGCGACGGAAATCAAGCCGGCTCCGACCTTTTACCGGGCGGAAGAGTATCATCAGCGATATTTAGAGAAAAAAGGCATTCCGTCGTGTCATCTTCCGTAAGGGTGTCTTTCCTGTAGCCGCCGGCGTAAGCCGGTGGATTGACGCAGAACTTCCATATTGAAACCCGACTCGCAGAGTCGGCCTTCTTTACTTTATAGGGGCTGCGTTTGCCGCGGCCCGCGGGGCGTCGGCCAGCGACGCCCCTGCAAAAAGTCAAACGGAGGGCCGTGTTGAGATCTACCCTTTGTTTCACCCTGACGAATGAGCATTTGACGGCGTAGGGAAAACCTAGCAAAATGCGCCCCCCAGTGCAGGAAGAAGGAAAAACAAACATGCAGTTGGAAGAAGCCAGAATCGTTCAACACACCGAGGTGCAGGGCGGGTATCGTCTGCTGGTCATGGATGCGCCGGGCATAGCGCCGCAGGTCAAACCGGGCCAGTTCGTGCATCTGAAGGTTCCGCACCTTGGGGAGGCGCTGCTACGGCGCCCATTCAGTATCTTCAAGGCGGGCGAAGGCCGTTTGTCCATTCTCTACAAATCCATCGGACAGGGCACGAACACGATGAAGTATCTCCAGCCCGGAGAGAGCCTGGACCTGATTGGGCCTTTGGGCAATGGATTCCCCATCCCCGCGGAGGACACGCTGCCCGCGTTGGTGGCGGGGGGATACGGCATGGCGGCTTTGTACCTGGCGGCCCGGACCGCGCCGGTTCGGGGCCTTGCCTTTTTTGGCGGCAGAAAATCGGACGACATCCTGTGCGTAGATGAATTCGAAGCGCTCGGCTGGGAAGTGCGCATCGCGACCGACGACGGCACGCGCGGCAAAAAAGGGCTTGTGACGGCGGTCCTGGACGAGTGGATCGGGCAGAAGGGGCCAGCCGTGGTTCCCGAGTTTTTCGCCTGCGGCCCCAATCCGATGCTCAAGGCTGTGGCGGATCGCGCCGCGGCCGGCGGTTGGAAAGCTTGGGTCTCCGTCGATCGCAACATGTGCTGCGGCGTCGGCGCCTGCCTGACGTGCGTGCAAAAAATCCGAACCCCCGACGGAGGCTGGACCTGGCATCGCGTCTGCCGCGAAGGGCCGGTATTCGAGAGCCGGGAAGTTGTGTGGGATGAATAATACGATGACGAACGAAATCGATCTTAGCGTAAATATCGGCGGAATCCGGATGAAAACGCCGGTGATGGTGGCGTCGGGGACGTTTGGATACGGGCCTGAATATGCCGATTTGATCGACTTTAATCAATTGGGTGCGATCGTCGTCAAAGGCATCTGCCTGGAGGGAACCAAGGGCAATCCGACGCCGCGGACCGTGGAAGTCACCAGCGGCTTGATCAATGCCATCGGCTTGCAGAATCCCGGCGTGGAGGGTTTCGTCCGCAACTACATGCCTTTCCTTCGGCAATTCGATGTGCCGGTGATTGTCAACATCTGGGGCAAAACGGTGGAGGAGTATGAGGAAGTGGCGGCCCGCTTCGATCAGGTCGAAGGCGTGGCCGGCCTGGAAGTCAATGTGTCCTGTCCCAACATCAAGGAAGGTCGAGGTCTCTTCGGCACTAATCCGGACATGTTCCGGCGCGTGTTGTCCGCTGTACGGACTCGAACCCGATTGACGCTGATCCCCAAACTGGCGCCGGATCTTTCCCATATCGGCAGCTTCGCCAAGGCGGCGGAGGAATGCGGAGCGGATGCGCTTTCGTTGATCAACTCCATTCCGGCCATGGCCATCGATGTCGAGACCCGGCGGCCCAAATTGGGCAATGTGACCGGAGGGCTCAGCGGTCCGGCCATCCGGCCCATCGCCGTCAAACTGGTGTGGGAAGCCGCCAAAGCCGTGAAAATACCGATGATCGGCATCGGCGGCATCATGAACGCCAACGACGCCCTGGAATTCATGATCGCAGGCGCCTCGGCCGTCGCGATCGGCACCGCCAATTTTACCGATCCCGGCACGGCGATGAAAGTCACGGCCGGCATCCGAAGCTATATGGAGCGGCATTCCTTGACCCACATCAAGCAAGTGGTGGGGACCGTCAAGACATGAGGGCTCTGCTGCGACGAGGCTTGATCTGTGCATTGGCGCTGGTTTTTCTTGGACTATTAGTCTGGTGGTGCCTGTACGTTCCTTACAAGCCGGATTTGGTGTTTAAAGCCCTTCCCGGCGATGCCTCCGTGGTTAGCATTCATCGGAATCTGGCCGAACGGTGGGACGAATTTTCCGGCAATCCGCTGACGCTGAGTTTGTTTGGCGCCCTGGGCATTCAATCGGAGGATTTGGCCTCGCTGGGCCAAGATCCCGAATCGCGCGCCTGGCTGAACGCTTTGGCCGGCGAAAAGATCGCTCTGGCCTTTGTGCCCAACATGGGACTGGGACATCGTCCGGCCTGGGTTGCGGCCAGTTGGCTGGGCGGTCGGAGCCAGCGCTTCCGGTGGCAACTTCATTGGGCGCGAACGCCTGTTTTCCGGCGGCTCGACAATTACCGCGGCCATCCGATGTGGCTGGTGCGAGCTCCCTTTCTGGAACCCGGTTCCATCCTGACGATCAGTTTGGTCGAAGGAATGCTTCTGGCCTGCCTTTCACAAAATCCAGGGGACATCCGTCGTGTATTGGACACCTACGACGGCTATCAGGCCTCCGTGATGAGCCAGACGGCATTCGTCGAAGCCATCCATCCCGAGCGGGAGCCGGCCAGCGACGACATGGGCTGGGTTCATTTCGATGCGATTCATCCCCGTATCGGGGGATCGGGCGGCGACCTCCTCTATTCTATTCCCTTGGTAACGAAAGAACGATTAAAGGGCCGCTTATCCAGCCGGACGCCCATTCCCCATTTAAGATCGTTAACGGCGCCCATTCAAACAGGGGATCTTGACCGCCTTTGGGGTGGGCTGCCTGTGGTGGTGGCCGTCGTCGGCCGGGATACTGCCTTGAACGGACTGCTTTTTCCTCAGGCGCCCTCCTGGGTGCGGCAACTCGGACGAATTGTGGCCGCCCAGAATGCCGATGCCGTCTTTCTGGGCGCCTTTGGCGACGACTACAGCGGAAGGATCATGGGCTTGAAGATTCCGTCGTTGATAGCCGCCGTGCGCTGTCCAAACGAAGAAAGCGCACTGAAATCCATTTCCCAAGCTCTTGATCGCTTGAATGCCCAGAAGCGCTGGGGCCTTATTCCGCGGCCGTTCACTGCCGCGGGCCGCCAGGTTTTTGCCATTGAAGCCACCGGCGAGAGTCCCATGAGCCGAATGACGGTCGAAGAAAGCCCCGCTTATGCCGTTTGCGGCGGCTGGCTGTTGTTCTCCAGCAATCTGGACGCCCTTCTGAAGCTGGTGGAGCGTTACGAGCGGGTTGAATCGACCCAGCAAGCGTCGCTGGCGCCCTGGCGGAACGTCGCCGACGGTTCCCTGGCGCCCGTTCATGGCTGGATCGATCTCGACCGGGGCAGCAAAACGCTCCGGCTGGCTGTTTCGACCTGGTCGCTGAAAATGTTGTTGGATAATCCGACCGGCTCGCAGCAAACCCGACAACAACTGAACGAAGCCAAAGCCTGGATCGATGCGATCGCCCCATTGAAGGAGTTGTCTTTCCATATCGATTCGGGCGTGCAAGAATCCAGCCTGGAGATTGAAATAGGAAGCGTTACGCCATGAATGCTCTACGAAAAATAAGCGTATGGGTTGCCACAGGCTTTGGGCTTGGGTATAGCCCTGTGGCCTCGGGTACGGTCGGAACTCTTCCAGGCGTGCTTTTTGTCTGGCTGGCTTATCCAAGACTTACTCTATTTCAGCAAATCATAACGGCCGTCCTGCTGGCGCTTTCAGCCATTCCCTTTTGCGATATCGCAGAAAAAACTTTTGGAAAAAAAGACGACGGACGCATCGTGGCCGATGAGTACCTCACTTTTCCCCTGTGCGTCATCGGTTTGCCGGTCACAACGCCTTGGGTTTTATTGATGGCTTTCCTTACCAGTCGTTTCTTCGATATTGTCAAACCACCTCCAGCAAGAGGATTGCAAAAAATTCATGGAGGGTTTGGTATTGTAATCGACGATGTTTTTGCTAGCCTCTACAGCTTGTTGGTCAATCATGTTCTGTTTTATGTCGCCACGAAGTGGATAGCTGTATAAACATGGTTTTCATATTTGCGTAATATATTTATAATAAATGACTAAACCTATAGAGCAACTCGGGCGGTATTTCTATTTTTTGAGAATTGCCTGTTTTCATGCCTGTCCAGGGCGGCTTCTGCAATGTTTTTTCGTCCCCTTCCGTTTAATGCTCCCGTTCGTCCTCTTCGAGGTTCCGTGTTACCAACGAATGATTCGCAAGTTACCCGCCTTTTCTAAGGCAGCAGAAGGCTTGCGCTTTTATTCAACGCTTTTTATGACTATTGACGGGTGTTGGACCGAGGGTTTGCCTTCTGATTTTATGTGTCGGCACGGATTCTGCTTAACTATAAAACTGCCATGAAAGCAAACCGACAAAAGAGCAGAGCAGGGATGACGCTAATCGAGGTCGTCGTGGTCACGGGCCTGATTACGGTCGTGTTAGGGGGCGCCATTATCGGCGTCACGCAGGGCAATCGGTTGAACTACGCCAACGGCCAACGCATGGCGGCCTTCGGCTTGTGCAAGGAATGGTACGAGCAAATGCGCTCGGTCGGTTATACGAATGTAACCGAAACGACTTTTTCGCCCAGCACCATCAAAGTGACCCATGTGGGCGGCCGTTATCGCATGCCGCTGTATGGCGTGCGCTCCTGCACGATCAGGACCTTGGCCAATCCCGAACGTAAGGAAGTGGACATTCGGCTGCGCTGGACGTATCACGATCGGGAACTTGAGGAAGGCGTACAGGGAGTCATCTACCTCAAACGGTGAACCATGAACAAACTACGCACAACCTGCGGCGGATTCACCCTGACGGAAGTCATATTTTCCGTGTTTTTGTTTACGCTGGCATCCGCCGGCGTCTACAAGACCTTCATCCAGACCGCGCTTAACGTCAAAGCGGGCAACTCGCAAGCCAGCTTTGTGGCCATGGGCCGGAGCGCCGAGCAAAAAATACTGAAGTATATCCAGCAAGCCCGCGCGGTGGCGCCCCAGTCGACCTACCTTGACATCATGACGACCGACAGCGGCATTGCCCGCATTTATTTCGAGGATATGGACGGCAATCCGTACACCGCAGAAGACAACTTCCTGCGGTACAAAGCCAACTATCTCGACAATAACTCTCCGGTGGAGACCCTCTGTGGACATGTCAGCTTTCTGGATGGCGAGATGTTCCGCAACTTGTCGATCGATGCGCAAGCCAACTCCGTACAGGTGTCCTTTCATGTGGGCGACGGGTGGAGTTACCAGGACACCGACACGTATGGAACCGGCGCCGGCTATCAAGGGGTGGAAGTCCGATTTTCGGCTACTCCACGGAACGTTCAATTTCTGTATCGATAGGAGGCTGTGATGAACAACAATTTAGCAGTCTCGAAACAGGGCGGCGCGATGATTACGGCGATGCTGTTCTCCTTCATCACGCTGGCCATGGTGGGTTCGTACCTTGCGTATACCTCCGCCGATTCCCGGATGACGGCGCGCGCGCTCGATTATCAAAAGGCCAAGATTGCCGCCGAGGCTGCGCTGGAATATGGCGTCATTCGTCTTAAAGAAGTGATCCTGCGCGATCAGTTGGACTTCTGGACCCGGCCCCAGCTTGAAAGTATCCTGGCGAGCGTTGCTCCTCCCGCGCCGATGGGCGACTATCTTTATCAAACTCCCGGCGGACAGCCGGCCTTTCAGATCTCGACGGCTTCGGACGTCTACAACGGCGCCATTTCCAACGGGACCTACCAAACCATGGACGGACAATATCAATACTACACCGTTCGCGCCGGCGCATTGAATCCGAAAACGGGCGTTGGAGCGGTCCTGCGCCGCGAAGTGCAGGGCGTCGGGCTCTTCCTCATCCGGTTCGGCGTGTTTTATGAGGAAGATCTCGAGATCCTGCCCGGCGCCAACATGACGTTGTCCGGGCCGGTGCATTGCAACGGCGACCTGTATGTGGACAGCGGCGCCACCCTGCGATTTACCGATCGCGTCACCGCGCACCGCGACATGTACCGGACCCGGAAGGATCGAATCGAAACCCATGCCGGCAGCGTACGGATCAACAACGCAGCCGCCTCGGAAATCAGCATGAACATCGACAGCAGCACCACGTCCTGGATGATCGATTCGATCTCGTTGTGGGACGCGCGGGTCCTGTCGGGCGCGCACGGCGTTCAGCATTTGAGCCCGCCGATTTCGCCCATGGACGTGCCGCACGACATCGTCGAACGCCCCATCGCGGCGGGCGCCCCGGGTTACAATGCGGAGACCGAACGCGAAAAATTCGCCAACAAGGCCAGCCTGACGATCAAGATCCGGACCAACGGTACGCTCGTAGCCACCGACAGCCGCGGAGTGGATGTGAGTTCCTTCTTCACAAATGCCCTGCTGACCACCAACGGCGCCTACTCGGGCAAGCCTCTCTGGGGCAAAGACTCCAACAACCAGTACACCATGCGGAAGAAAGGCTCCTACAGCATCGGCAACAATTTCTACGACGCCCGCGAACAGAAAACCATGGCGCCGGTGGACATCTACATCACCTCGCTCACCAACGCCTTTTCGCAGGTCGCCGACTCGACCTACAGCGTTGAAGAAGGCCGCGGCGTGGTGTACGTCACGCGCGACGATCCCGACGGCGCGGGCGGCGTGCTGCCTTGCGTGCGCATCCGCAACGGCCTTAAATTACCGGCGGGCGGCCTGACGTTTGCTTCCGATCTGCCGCTCTATGTCGAGGGCGAGTACAACACCTGCTCCGTCCAGCCCGCTCTGGTCACGGGCGATGCCGTCACGTTCCTGTCCGAAAATTGGCAGGATGCCCGAAGCACGGCCGGCCTGGCGACGCGCGCGCCCGTTAATACCACGTACAACACCGTGATCATGACCGGCAACACCGCCACCGTGCCGGGCGGCGGCGCGGCGAATTACAACGGCGGTTTGGAAAACGTCCTGCGCTTCCTCGAGGATTGGTCGGGCGAGACCGTATACTATCGCGGCTCCATTATCGATCTGTGGTACAGCGAGAAAGCCAATGCCCCCTGGTCGTATGGAAGTTACTACACGGCGCCCGTTCGCAATTGGGGCTACGATCCGATTTACCGCACGAGAGTGCCTCCGGGCATGACGCGAGTTTTTGGCGTGGAAGAGCTCAGTTGGAAGGAATCCACATGGGAAAACGAAGGCTGGTGAGCATGGAAGCTATTGAAAGATGACGATCCGCACTGTTGTATGCCGCGCACATATTTTTACAATCCGTCCATTTTTTCAGTTACAAAGTTGCAGGAACCTTTTATAAGTAAACCGCGATCATCGGAGCTATGAAATCTCTGCTCGAACAATTCAAAATGAATCCGCGACGAGGGCCTTCCGATCTGCTGGGAGTCGATATTGCAAGTTCGGGAACCAAAGTGGTCCGGCTGCGAAGGAACAAAGATAAATTAACGTTGGTGGGCGCCGCCATCCTTCCGGCCATCTCGCTCAAGCCCACGGAGCCCGAACAAAGCGAGCCGCTGTTAAGCGCCCTGATTCCCAAAGCGCTGATCGCCAACTACGCGAGTCTCGCCGTCACCGGCGAAAGCACGGTGGTGCGCCTGTTGAGCCTGCCGGGTCACACGGAACAAACGCAACTGGTGGAGTCGCAAGTGCGCGAGCACATCGGGATCGAAGGCGAATACCGGCTGGGCTATGTGATCACCAGTCCCCCGAAAGGAAAATCCGAAACCAAGTTGCTGGTGGCGGCCATGCCGGAGCCGGAGGCCAAATCGCTTCTAAACTTGGTTCGAACGGGCGCTCCGGCGCCGTTTTCCATCGAAGTCTCGGGCTTGGCGGTTCTCAACGCCTTCCTGCAAGGCCCCGGCGCCGCGATGGAGCAAGACTCCATCGGACTCCTGGATGCCGGCGCGAAGGTCAGCTTTCTGGCGCTCTTCAGCAAAGGCAATCTGGCCCTGGTTCGGAAATTCGATTTTGGCGGCGATGCGCTGACGGCCAAGGTGCAGCAGCAATTGGGCGTCAACCGCGAGATCGCCCAGGGCATCGTTTCCGACGGCTCCTTCGATATCTCCCAATCGGTTCACGACGTGATGGACCCGTTCCTCCGGCAGCTTTCCATTTCGCGCGATTTTGTGGAGCGCCGGGAAGATTGCCGGTTGTCCAAGCTGTATCTTTCCGGAGGCATGAGCCTGTCCAAATACTGGCTGGACGAACTTCGAAAAACGACGGGGATCGAATCGCAAACCTGGGATCCCTTCGACGGCTTGGCGATTGCGCCTTCCGCCATTCCCGACGAATTCAAAAATCAGAAGACCCGGTTTACCGCGGCGGTGGGCGCCGCCTTGGGAGCTTTTTCGGCACCATGATTATACGCGTCAATTTAATGCACGAAGCGGACTTCCGGTATCAGGGCGCCGTCAGCCGGGGATTTATCGTCAAGGCCGTTGCGATCACCATCGCCGTTCTCACCGGCCTGTTTTTGCTCGCGACCGTTTTCCAGTACAAGAGCCTCCGGCAGACGGCCGCCTGGTCGCAGGACCGCTGGAATAAAATTGCGCCGGCCTACGAAAACGTGCAGGCCATGCAACAGACGCTGAACCGAAACCGGACCATTATGAACGAGTTGAAAGGCTGGCAGCATTCGCGCATCGACTGGAACGTGCCCCTGGAGGAGCTGCCCCGGCTCGTGCCGTCGTCCATCCAATTGACCAAACTCAATATATTCGGTTCCGTGGAAGTGAAGAAAACGGCGGCCCCGGCGCCCAAGAAGGCTGCATCGTCCGAAAAGCTCAGTCCCGTTCCCGAGGCGGCGGCGGCGGGCCCTTCGTTTCGCAAGTTCATGATCAGCATCGAAGGCCGGTCCGAAGATAAAATGGCCGACAAGGTGATCTTGCAATTCGTCGACGAGCTCCGGCAGGGGGCGAGCTTCGTACCGATTCTCGATTCGGTCAAGCTTCAGGGGTTGCGCCTGGAAACCGGCCGCGAATCGAGCGGACGCGTTTTCAACATCGAAGCCACCACGCTCCCGAGGGAAATGAAATGAAGTGGCAAGAAAAAACTAAAGAGCAGAAAAACATCCTGGTGCTGATCGGCCTGTTGTCCGTGGCGGTTCTTTTCATTGCCTATCAGTTCGGACTGAATCCGTTGTTCAGCGGCAAGGCCAAGGTCGCCCAAGAAGTCAGGGATCTTCAGGCCAAGCTCGCCGCCGGCGAGGAAATCGCCGGCCGGGAAGAAAAGATTTCCCAGGAAGTAAGCGTCAGCAACGAAGAACAGCATCAGGCCGACGAGCATCACATCGTTCCCCGTGAAAATCCCCTCTCCTGGGTGACGGAAAAAGTCTACTTCAACGCGCGGGAAGTCGGCATCGAGATCGATTCCGTAGCGGAAGTGGGCTCGCCGCTCACCTCCAGGGAACGGACCGATAAACAGCAGAAGAATTTTGGGTCCTACTCGGTACGAATCGTTGCGCAATGCGGCTATCGCGATTTAATCCGGTTGGTCAAAGTGCTGGAAACGAGCAATCCCTATCTCTGTGTATCCGGGATTTCGGTGGTTTCTCAGGATCGAACGGCTGAAAAACATTTGATCAGTCTGGTCGTGGAATGGCCCATGCGCATGGCGGCGGGAGCCGCTAAATCGCCGGATGCCGCGGGGCACAAACCGGTTCTTTAGCGCCTGAACGCAGGGGTATGCAGACCGGCTGCGGCGGCAGAGGGATGAAGGTCTCAAGGCTCGATCCAATGACAACGCAGAAAACGCAAGACAACAAAGGCACATAACATGCGGGTTCAGCATATATCAGGAATCGGCGCCATGATGCTGGCGGGCTTGTGCGCCGTCGTTCTCGCCCAATCTCCAGGAGACGACCCGGTCCATCAAGAGGCTTTTAAGCTTCAGGATGCTGCGCCGGACGCCGAAACTCCTGCGGCCGCCCCCGATCGCGACCCGTTTTGGCCGATCGGATATGCCCCGGCCCCGGTCGCAAAAACGAACGCGCCGGTCGTGAAAGCGAACGCGCCGATGGTCGCGACGCCAACGAATCTTGACGAACTGACGCCCGAAAAAATGCGGGCGTTAAAATCGAAGATCACCGTGGGCGGCATCATGAAGCAGGGGGCGAAGCGCTACGTTCTGGTTAACAGCCAGATGGTGACGATCGGCGACCCTATCCAAATCGAATTTGAAGGCAATGTTTACCGGTTTACTATCCGTACCTTGAACGACCAGGATGTGACTCTCGAACCTTTGGAAACACAACCCTCTTCTAATGCACAGAAGACAGGAGATAATTAATGAAAATACGGGATGTACTTCTTTCCGCCCTCATGCTGGGATGGTTTTTGTCCGCCGGCAACTGGGCAAGAAGCGAAACCACGAACGACGAAGCGGCCGGCCTGACGCCGGTTGAAATTTCCGAACCCGCCCCCGCGGAAGTCGTCGGGGTTGAAGCGCCCGCAGAACCGGCGCCGGCGGAGGTGGAGATCTCCGCGGAACCCGCTCCCGTCGAACCCGAGCCCGCCCTGGCGGAGGAGGCGCCGGCTCCGGCGCCGATGGCGACCGATTCGTCTTCGGAGATGCTGAAGCTGGATGTGGAAAGAAGCATGGCGCCGGGCATTGGCGTCGAACCCGGAGCCTCGACGCCTGAGTTGCTCAGCATCAGCCTGGACAATGTGCCCTTGAACGAGGTCGTCAGAATGTTCACGCGCGTCTCGGGCGCCAACATCGTCGCGGGGACCAATCTGCAAGGCACGGTGACGGTCAGCCTGAAAGATGTGGAATGGGAACCGGCGCTGCGGGTCATCCTGGATTCCGCCAACATGACGCTGGTCGAAAAACGTCCGAATATCTACAGCATCATTTCCAAGAACGATCTGGCCGGAGAACCCCTGACGTCCGACACCATCTTTCTGAAATATACGACGGTTACCAACGTCATTCCTGTGATCCAGCGGATGCTGGTCACGTCAAATTCCTCGGTGGCAGCTTTTGCTTCGGCCAATGCGGTTGTCGTGCAGGAGACGGCGCCGCGCATCAATACCATCCGAGAAGTCATTGCCCGCATCGACAAGCCGAGGATGCAGGTCTTCATCGAGGCCAAGTTCGTCGAGTTGAACGATAAGGCCATCAAAGATCTTGGCATCAACTGGCAGTCCCTGGCCGGTTATACGGTCAGGGCCGGAGATCTGGCCTGGAGCCAGTCGGAGGCCCGGCAGTGGGATCAGTCGAGAACGGACACGGCCAGTCAGTCCGACAGCCGGCGTCAGACCGATTCCATGAGCGAGGCATACGACATTGACGGGATGGTGCTTGGCGGCGGCCGGACCTTCAGCGATTCGATTGACCGGGGCAAAGACGTCAATCATAACGTGGTCGATTCGTTCAACAAGACCGTTACGGATCTCCGCACGGCGGTATTGTCGGCAGACGATTTTGCCCTGACGCTCAGCGCCCTGAAACAGCAGAACGGCGTTACCGTCGTGTCGAATCCGAAACTGATTGTGGCCAGCGGCGAAAAGGCATCGATTCATGTCGGCGAGGATTATCCGAACATCAAAGCCAAACCCCAGGGCACGGAAAGCGTCACCTATGTCTACGAGTTGGATTACGCCAACCCGATCAAGATCGGCGTGACGGTCGAAGTGACGCCCACGGTCAACACGGAAAGCAACATTTCCGTCCGCATCCAGCCCCGCCTGACCCGGCAGACCGGCGAGTATGTCGAACCGACGCCCGGCCTCAAGTTCCCGGTGCAAAGCAGTACGGAAGTGGTGACGGATTTCACCCTGGAAAGCGACCGCACCGTGGCCATCGGCGGCTTGACCCGGACCGACGACCGCGAAATCGTGTCCAAGATTCCCCTGTTGGGCGACATTCCCCTGATCGGCAAGCTCTTGTTCCGCCACACGCACACGGAAAAAGCGCAGACGGAGACGATCATCTTTGTGACCGTCAGCCTGGCCAAGGCCGAGACGATTTCGGAAACCGGCGGCATTCCGGACGAAGGGCAGCTCATTTACCGGCATTTGGCTCAACAGAGACAACGCGCCTCGCCGGCCGTCAAGAACGGCGCGAGCGTTCGGCCGCGAATTAATCCCCCGGCCGCGACGAAAGCCGATCGCAATTCGATCGATATCAACACCCCCGTGGGACGATAAAACTCACAATAGAAATCGGGCAGACAATACGTAGTGGAAACCGCATGAAAAAGTTTATGAGCGCAAACGGGAGAGAAAAAAACATGAAGCGTTACAGTCCCAAAAAATGGATCTTGAGTCTGGCCGTATTGGCCGGTTTGATGGGTATGTGGGCGGGGTGCGAAAGCGATAAGGATACCGATGTGGACAATCTCGACGACTACTTCGCCACCCATCCCTATGTCACCGATCCCCGGACGCAGCCTAACGGCATCGTCACGCTGAAGCCGGCCAACGCCTCGGTTACGTTTGTCGGCCAGACGGTGATCTTCACCGCGGTGGGCGGGAAAGCGCCGTATTCCTGGGACGCCGTGAACGGCAGCGGTTCGGTCGCGATGCGCGCGGACAATCAGGGTATTTACACCGCGACCGCCCTGGAGCCGAATACGGTCATCTGCTTCGATACCGCCGGCCATACGGCCGTGGCCCAGATTTCGACGGCTTCGACGAATTCGCCTTCAACCCCGTTAATCGTCACGCCGTCCTCTGCGACGCTGATCATTAACGGCGATACGATTCCCTTGGTCGTAACAGGCGGAACGGCGCCTTACTCTTGGACGGTCTACGACCCGGGGCTGGGATTGGTGAATCCCTCCAGCGGATCTTCTGTAACTTACAGACGTCTGAATTCGCCCAACAACATTGTGACGGTAACGGATAGCGTAGGCAACTCTCAGAACGTTCCGATTACGCAGCCGTAAAGGCGAACGATCTGATGCGGTTGCGGATAGAGGGGGAGCGGCGGCTCCATGGCTACGTACGTATCGCCAGGAGGAGCCGCCCTTGTGAAGGATCGGCCGCATGAGGCAAGAAAGCATGAAGCGCAGGATGTACAACGCGAGTTTTCTGTCGAGAAAAACAGCTTTGTTGTCGCGCCGATCCTTCACCCATTTTTGTTTTTCGTTCTGTTCTTCAAATGGTTTTATCGCGGAAGTGTACGCCGCACGCCGATAGGCCCGCGGCCTGACGATGGCTCGTTTCGAAGGTTAATGATGAAAGGTCCATGGATATGCAACTAACCGGATTACGTTCTCTGGCGATCATGGCGCGGATCTTGCCCGCGTTCTTTCTGGCGGCCGCCGCCGCTCAGGCGCAAACGCTGACCAACAACAACCATAACCATGTGGTAGCGGGCGATACGATTACCTTCTGGGTTTCCGGTCTGGACATCGCTCCGACTCCGGCCGATGTTCCCGACTTCGACGAGACGGTGCTGTTCGTCAGTCTTGAAGACGAGATCCGGGTTTCCATGAGCACCAACTCGTTCGCGCAGCAGATCGATCCTTCCACCAGCAATTTCTACACCTACATCCAATTCCCGGTGATGGGAATCCAGAGGATCGAAGGGGCTGAACCCACGCCGATCCCGATTCATGTGATCGCCACGCGATATCCTCGGTATGGGATCTACGATGCCTTCGATGGGGAGATCATTGTGGACGACCCCACCTTTTCGTTTAACCCGGCAACGCCGGCCGCCCGGATCGGCGATGTGATTCCTATCGTCATTCGCCGCGTAAGCCTGCAAGCCAATGCCAACTTGTATTTCGATTTGTATTCCGCCGATGAAGCCGTTCTGGGCCTGGGCACGAACCGGTATGTGCCGAACGATTTGACCAACCAGCATCTTCGCGTCGAATTCAAACTGTTTGAAGTGAGCAAGACCGTCTATGCGCGCGGTCGATCGCTGGTGGCCGGCAGCAGCGGTTCCAACATCGTCCTCACGGCCCGCGTCGGCAGCTATTCGGAAGAATGCGAAGTGGCGGTGACGCCTAACTCGGGGCTCCAGTTGACCCCGTTGAATCCTGAAGTTGCGGCCGGCGATACGCTCTCCATGACGGTCAGCCGCTCGACGAATTCCGTGATCTCTCCGCTTGAAGTGACCCTGATCAGCGACAATCCCCAAAGCGCCGTGACGCCTTCTTCCGTCACCATTCCAGCCGGCGCGCAAAACGCCGAATTCGTTGTCACGGCCCTGTTGCCGGGGTCAACCGTCATTCGGGCCAGCGCGGCCGGCCTATCCAATAGTCTGGCTCAGGTCTCGATCCTCAGCCCGACGCTTGCTTTCCAACCCAATCCGGTCTCCAATGTGGTGGATGAAATCCGGCTGGTCAGCATCAGCCGTCCCTTTAACCAAGCCGGCGCCGATCTTCAAATCGATCTGGCGGTTCTCACTCCGGGCGTTTTTAGTCTGGTTACCAACCGGGTGATTATCCCCTCCGGCCAGGTCACGGCCCATATCCCCATTCTCGGCGCGGCGGAAGGCGAAGGCTATATGACGTTCCGCGTGGGTTCCTATAACACCAACCTGCTGGTTGTGGTCGGCCTGGGCCAAAACGACGACGATCCCGACGGCGACGGAATTCCCACGGAAAAGGAAATTCTTTACGGCTGGGATCCCTACGACGCCTTCTCGCAGGACCCCCTGCATATCCTGAACGACGGCGACTACGATTCCGATGCCGACGGCCTCAGCAACCGGAACGAAATCGACAACTACGGCACGAATCCCCTCCGGAAAGACACGGATGACGACGGCGTCAACGACGGCGAGGAAGTCTCCCTGGATCTGACCAATCCGCTCCATCCGATGAGCAGCCGGAATTATTACGAACGCAGTCTCGATTTGAGCCTCGTGCCCTCCGGCGGCCTGACGGCGCCCGATGCGCAGCGGTTTGCCTTTACCACCAACGGCTGGACCGCCGAGCATTGGATCTGGCCCGGCAGCGACGGGAACGGACAGGTCTTGAAGGTCGGCTTGAACGGAACCAATACCGGCTTTTGGATCGGGCTCGAGAATTTCCGGCCCAAGGTCGAAATCGTCATGGGGACGAATGTCCTGACGTCGGCCGGCGGAACGAACGCGGTCGGAGTGGGGGACATTCAACAGCTTCCCGCCGGCGAGTGGTCGCATGTGGCGTTTGTCTGGGCGCCGGAGCGCAACAGTTTGGAAGTGTATGTCAACGGCGTGTTGCTCATCGCCCGCGAGACGCTTGCGGCGCCGAGTTTCCAGGCCGGCACGGCGATCTTGGGCGCGGGTTTCAACGACGGGTATATCGACGATTTGCGCGTCTGGAGTTACGACCGGTCCTGGGATGAAGTCACGTATTGGCGCAACCGGATCTTTTCCGCGCCCTCGGGCTATATTCAAACGCCGGCTTACGGCAATTCCCTGACGCTTTACTATCGGTTCGACGACGGCGCCAGCAACCTTGTCGATTTTGCCTACTTGAACGATTACAACCACTTCATTCTCAACGCCGGCTCCATGACGACGACCAACCCCGCCGTGTCGCTGATTGGGTCGGACGATGAAGATGGCGACTTGATCCCCGAATGGTGGACCAAGATGCACACGCTGGATTCCTATCCGGAGCAAGTCACCGAAGGACCTGACTTCAAGTATTTCGACAATAAGATCCTGTACTTGGCCCGTGTGGACTTCTTCCGCACCTTCCGGGCTTACGGCTCCGTCGGGTCCCCCCTGAGCAGCAAAAATATCGGTCCCGATCTGACCGACAATTGTTTTCATGATCCGGTGGATACGAGCCTGGGTTTCGATGGGCGATATTCGAGCTATATGCGGTACACGTATTTGCCCCAGACGCCTCTATCGGCCACGTTGCGGTTGTTCACGCCGGGCATGACCACCACGGTGGCCTATGTCAACGGTCAGCGCGTGACCCCGATCGGCAATGAAACCAATACGTACCAGGTCATCGAACTGGCCGGACGCCTGAAAACGGGCCGCAACATGATTTATGTGCGCTGCGAAAGCACGCTGAACTTCTATCTGGACGAAGCGCGCACGAAGCAGGTGGTGAATCCCGATCGCGTCGAATACTACGAAGGCGCTTACGGCAAATTCGATGCCAGCCTCGTGTGCGACGGGAAACCGCATATCGTCCGAGGCGATTACACCCGTAACGATCCACGGGCCGTCTGGTATTGCCAGGCCTGGTCGACCTTCCGCCATTTGGGCCGCGACGAAGCCGGTCTGGGCGATCCGATCCGGCCCGACAAGGAAGGCCGCGCCGTTCCCGGCAATCAGGACTACGGCACGCCTTTCGATGCGGATGCCGACAACTTCAACGCCTATTACGAATATTTCTGCGGCACCAACCCCCGCGACAACGACTCCAACAACAACGGCATTCCCGACGATTTGGAGGATTTCGACGGCGATGGGCTGCGCAACGGCGACGAGCAGCGGCGGGGTTCCCACCCCCTGCTGAGAGACACCGACGACGACGGCCTGGTCGACGGGCTGGATGCCATCGGCGATAACGATCCCGCCAGCGCCATGAGCCCCTTGAATTCGCGCTCCCTGGCCCTGAACGGCCACGTCAACACCTATCTCGAACTGCCCCGCGAGAAACGCTTTGCCCTGTCCGACTGGACGGTGGAAGCCTGGGTGCAGCGCGATGCGGGAGAGGCCGACGGCGGCATCGCGATCGAACGCCAAGTGGGACCGAACGGCGTCAATTATGAACTCGGGCTTGGCGACGGCTCGGGTCAAAATGCGGCGGTCAACGTCCCTTACGTAAAATTCGTTTCGGTCGACGGCTTCTCCGTCATCGCTACCAATGTGGCCGCTGCGGGAACTGACTGGATCCATCTGGCCGGCGCATACGATTCGAGCCGGCGAACGCTCAAGCTCTATGTAAACGGCATCGCCGTCGATACCCAGTCCGACCTGAAATCGCCGGCCATTTTTGCCGGCGGCCCGGTCAATCAGCGGGCGGGGCGAAACCTGCGCGGACGCATCGATGAAGTACGGATCTGGAACAAGGCGCGTTCGGATTCGGAAATTCAGAACAATGCCGGCTTCACGGTATCGGCTTCGGATTCGGGCCTGGCGGCGTATTACCGCTTTGACGACAGCACCAGCTACAGCACCAATCCGGTCCTGGTCGGCACCAGCGCCAACAACTGGACCAACGTACTGCCCTGGACTTGGGGCCAGGCGCAGGACTACATCAAGACCTTCGACGCCGATTGGTGGGAAAAGTGGACGCATGGCGCCGCTCTGTTTGGCGATGCATCGTTTTCGACCAACGGCGGAGGCGCTTTGGACAATCCGCCGTCCCTGCTGGTCAATCTGTTGCCGGCGGCCGCCGAGGATGCCGGCGCGCAGTGGCGCGTGTCCGGGTTCGGCGACTGGTATAACAGCGGGATTACCTTGAGCGACGGCCTGACGCCCGGCAGCCAGACGATCACCTTCCAGGTCATCCCCGGGTGGACCGCCCCGGCCAACGTGGCCATCGTTCTCAGCAACAACGTGAAGACCGTGGTCACGGCGGAGTACACGCAGAACGGCTCGCTGCGGGTCGATCTGTCGCCCCCGGACGCCGTGACGGCCGGCGCTCAATGGCGGGCGGATGGCGGCAATTGGAACGACACGGGCGCGACGATTCCCAACTTGTCGGCCGCTCCGCATCTGGTGGAGTTCCGGGACGTCGTGGGCTGGAATGCGCCATCCCCGACCAATTTGCTGGTCCAATCCGGCCTCACGACGACCTACATCGCCAGCTACAGCAATGTGGCCGGCAGCGTACAGGTCTATCTGTCGCCTGAAATCGCCCTCACCAACGGCGCCTCCTGGCGCGTGGACGGCGGCGCTTGGCGGGCCGGCGGCGATATCGTCTCGGGGTTGTCGTACGGATCGCATTCCATCAGCTTCAGCCAGGCCTTTCCCTGGATCGCGCCTTCGAGCATGGTTCTGACGCTGAACAACAGCGAGACCGTGGTTTTGGAAATCGTCTACGAGTTGTTAAATGGCGGCATGAACGACACGGACAACGACGGTTTGACGGATATCGACGAAATTGCCAACTACGGCACGGATCCGCTTCAGCCCGACACGGATGAAGACGGCGTTATGGATGGGCTCGAGGTTACGGACATTACCGATCCCGTGCATCCCATGAACAGCCGGAACTACGCGGAACGCAGCCTGAATCTGGCCGTCGCGCCGTCCGCCGGTTTCAGCCTGCCCAATACGGACCGGTTCTATGTAAACACCAACGGCTGGACGGTGGAGTATTGGTTCCGTCCCGGTTCCGACGGCAACGGACAAGTTTTCTCCCTGGATGCCACCGGCGCGATTGTTCGGTGCGGCTTCTGGGCGGGCTTGGAGAATTTCCGGCCCAAGGCCCAGATCTTCAGCGGCACGAATTCCGTGGTCCTGGTAACCGCCGGCGGCACAAATCAGAATCCGCTGGTGGGCGATGTTCAGGCTTTGCCGCCGAACCAATGGTCCCATGTGGCCCATGTCTGGTCGCCGGAACGGAACAGCTTCGAAATCTACATCAATGGCGTTCTCCTGATCGCGCAGGAAACCCCGGCCAGCCCCGATTTCAGCGGCGGTACGGCCTGGTTTGCCCGCGGCTTTTCGGATGGCCATATCGACGATATTCGCGTCTGGGATTACGACCGTTCCCGCGAAGAAGTCTCGTATTGGTTCAACCGGCTCGTTCCCGCGCCGGCCGGCTATGTGGAACAGCCGCAGGGCGGCAGCGCCATGACGCTCTATTATCGCTTCGATAACGGCGGCACGAACGTCAACGACTTCGCTCACTTGAATCAACGGCCCTATTTCATCTCCGGCCCCGCCGGCATGATCGTTACGAACCAGGCTATTTCCCTGCTGGGCTCCGACGACGAGGACGGCGACCAACTTCCCGAGTGGTGGGTCAAGGTTCACAACCTCGATAAATATCCCAACGACAACCGGGGTCCTCGCTTCATCATGGGGGTCATCAAGGATTGCTTCTACGATCCCGATCGAGGCCCCGTCTACACCAACTACTTCGATGCCAGCCTTGGCTATGCCGCCCATGTGGAATTCCTCAAGACCTTCCGGGCCTACGGCTCCATCGGCGCGCCGGGTTGGTCCTGGCTGGATCCGATCGACAACATGTATTATTCGCCCAAGAACACCAGTTTGGGCTTCGACGGGCGTTATTCCACTTACATGAAATACATCATGCTCGACCAGGTGCCGAAAGCCGCCAGTCTGCAAGTGTTCACGCCCGGCATGGTGTCCGCCCAAGCCTATGTCAACGGCCATTTGGTGACCTCAGGCGCCCAGGGCACTAATGGCTATCAGAGCATTAGCGTCGAACAGCATTTGAAGGTCGGACGGAACCAGGTCTTCATCCGATGCGAAAGCGGATACAACAAGTATTTGAATGCCGAGCGCACCGAAATGGCTAACCCCGATTACACGTGCAATCATTTTGAAGGAGTGTACGGCAAGTTCGACGCCAGCCTGGACTGCGACGGGGTTTCCTACATCAAACGGGGCGATCGTTCGCGGAACGATCCCCGCGCCGTCTGGGTTTGCCAGGCTTGGTCGACGCACGAGGAACTCGGCTGGGATCCGCCCCAAGCCGATCAGGAGATGCGCGCCCTGCCCGGGAATCAGGATTTCGGCCTGCCTTTCGATGCCGATACGGATGACTTGAATGCGCAATACGAGTACTTCTGCGGAACCAACCCCCGCGACGACGACTCCAACAACAACGGGGTTCCCGACGGACTGGAAGACTTTGACGACGATGGCTTGAATAACGGCGAGGAGCAAACTCGCGGCGCCCACCCGCTGCTGCCCGATACCGACGACGACGGCGTATTGGACGGACCGGATTCCATCGGCGAAAACAATCCGGCCAGCGCCCTGGTGCCGATGGTCTCCCGCGCCTTGACGTTCGGCGGCAGCACCAACGACTACGTCGAATTTCCTGTGCAAAGCCGTTTTGCGTTGAACACCTGGACGGTGGAAGCCTGGGTCAAACCGGCAACGAGCAACGGCGGCTCCATCGTGCAGCGCCAGGTCAGTCCTCAAGGAGTGACCTTCGATCTGGGCCTGGCCACCAATAACGTGCCCTATGTCCGTTTCGTTTCCGTCGACGGCAACACCGTGCTGGCCGCCGGAACCGCCACCCTGCCTTCCGGCGTCTGGTCGCATCTGGCCGGAACGTACGACGGCGCCCAGCGAATACTGACGCTCTACATCAACGGAACCAATAACGCGACCGCTCCGTCCGCCTTGAAGCCGCCGGCGGTGCTGGCCGGAGGACCGGTCGTTCAGCGCATCGGTTTCGAATTCAAAGGCTCGATCGACGAAGTCCGCCTCTGGAATGTCGCCCGTGCGGCGGCGGAAGTCCTGACCGCCTTCCCGAACACGGTGTCGGTCAGCGAATCGGGCCTGGTGGCTTATTACCGGTTCGACGACAGCACCAGCTATGCGACCAATCCCTCGATAGTCGGCTCCAGCGCCAACAACTGGCGCAACGAACTGCCCTGGACCTGGGGTCAGGTGCAGGATTACGTCAAAGCCTACGAGACCGACTGGTGGAACAAGTGGTTCAATTCGGCCTCGATCCGGGGGAATGTCGTTTTCACGCCCACCGGCGGAGGAGCCCTTTACACGCCGCCGATCCTTCAAGTGACGATCTACCCGTCGTCGGCGGTGGCGGCCGGCGCCCAATGGCGGCTCTCGAATCAGGCCATCTGGTACAACAGCGACTACAGCATGAGCGACGGTTTGTCGGCCGGAACCAACCGCATCGTCTTCAAGTCGGTGGAAGGCTGGATCACGCCGGAGGATGTGCTCGTAGTGCTCTCCAACAACACCAAGACCGTTGTGACCGCCACCTATCAGCGAAACGGGGCGTTGCGCATCTTGCTGGCGCCCAGCGCGGCCGTTACGGCAGGAGCCCAGTGGCGCGCGGAAAACGGCAGTTGGATGGACAGCGACGCGGTGCTCGAGAATTTGACGCCCGGTTTCTACTTCGTAGACTGCAAGGAGGTCGCCGGCTGGACGACGCCGGCGGGCGCGACGATGGAGGTCTCCTCGGGGCAGACCAACACGTATCTGTTCAGTTACGAGCAACGTCCCACCGGCATCCGGATTACGCTCACGCCCGATGAGGCCATCCAAAGCGGCGCCCAGTGGAGGGTCAACAGCGGCGTCTGGCAGAATAGCGGCGCCCTGGTCATGTTGTCCAACGGCACGTACACGATCGAATATCAGAATCTCATCGGCTGGCTTAGGCCGATGGGCTTGACCACCAATGTCGTGGATGGCAATACGACCTCCCTGACGGGGCGATATTTCCAGGCGCAAATATGGGATGCCCCCGGCACGAATATCAGCGGCGGCTTCAATCGGCCGCGCGGGCTGGCTTTCGATTCCCTGCGGCGCTTGTACATTGCCGATTCGCTGAACAACCGTATCCTCATGGTCAATACGCTGTCGAATAACCTGTGGCAGACGATCAGCGTGGCCGGCCAGTTCAATCAGCCTATGGACGTATACGTCGACAGCGCCGACAATCTCTACGTGGCCGACACCGGCAACAATCGGATTCAGAAGCGCAATGCGGCGACCATGACCTGGACCAACTGGGCCGGGTTCAGCACGCCGTTCTCCGTAGCCGTAGGGCCGGATGGGACCATGTACGTGGCCGACACCGGCAACAACCGCATCCTGAAAAAGCTGGGCAACAGCGCCTGGAGCGTTTTCATGCGCAGCGACTCCAGCAACGAATCCTGCACGGTGATTGCGCCGCAGGATATAGTGGTCGACGCCGAGGGCTATCTCTATGTGGCGGATGCGCCCGGCGGCAAGGCGCGGATTCGCCGGGTCAGCCCGGAAGGCCTTTGCTACGATGTCGTGGGGAGTTATGAAGACGGCCAAGGCGCTTTGAGCATAGCCAGCGCCATTGCGCTCGACGTGCGAAACGACCGGATACTCGCCGCGGATCGGGCTCCCGGACTGATCAAGACTTGTCCTTTGACCCGATTGGACTGGTCGACTCTGGTGGGAACGGAATGCCTGCTGAATCTTCCGGAAGGCTTGGCGGTGGACGAGGTCGGCTGCCTGTATATTTCCGACACGTTCAACAACCGGGTCTTGAAGCTGACCCTTGAGACGGATGTCGTTATAACGCCTAATCTGGATGTCATCCCGACCATGGGCCCCGGGGGCGCTTACTTCACGATTCAATGGTTCGGACAGGACTATGTGTTCTACAACATCGAGTATTCGACCCAGTTGTTGCCGCCCAGCCCTTGGTATCCCTTGTGCTGGCAGTTGCAGGGCCAGGACACCCTGATGAGTTGTATCGACACGAACTTCACGACGACCAATCGCTTCTATCGAATAAGCGCCTATTGATCGGAACTTGACCCGCCGGGCGGGCTCCGGGGAACCGGAGCCCGCCCGTTGCATTTTAAGCATCCAATCTCGCACGCGTCCTCTTTACATTGACATTCCATGAAGTTCGCGCAAACTTCATGGCCATGACTGCGATCCCTAAAGGTATTTGGAAGTACGCATTATTGCTGTTGTTGCTGCTGGCTATTGCGACGGTGGCCAGCATTTCGACCATCTCCACTCTGCACTCCATGCTGATCGAAGAAGCCCAAAAACGCGGGACGCAGAGCTTCGACGAGATCGGAAGGATTATCACCGTGGCGATTCTCGCCCTGACGATGGGGTTCCTTCTGCTGGCCGGCGCCTTGGGACTTTGGGCCATCCGTTCCACGACGCAAACGGAAGCCCGCCGCCGCATCGGACGATTTGTCGATGCCATGGATTATCTTCGCGACGGCATTCTTGCCGTGGATCGGAAGGGCTTCATCACGGGCTCCAATCCGGCGGCGCGTGCGTTCATCACAGCAGCGGTTTCAACGACCTCATCGCTCAAGGCGTTGTTTCCATCTTTGAACGACGACGATCTTCGACAGCTCTGTGACCGGACCAGCCCGCAGGAAGTCGAGCGTACGTGCAAAACCGCCCAGGGATTCAAAACCCTGCGTTTCCGCTCCCAACCCACGGAAGACCTTAATCTGATTCTGCTCAGTGATGTGACCGACCAGAAAAGTTTGGAAATGCAGCACCGGCAGATTGCCCAGTTGCAGTTGATCGGCCGCGTGGCCCGCGGCGTCGCCCACGATTTTAACAATATTCTATGCGCCATCTCGGCGCATGCTTCCCTGCTTTCCCGCACCGAGTCGAACACCGATCAGGACCGGGAATCTCTTCGATCGATCCTACACGAATCGGAACGCGGAGCCATTCTGGCCCGCCATCTGCTCGAACTCAGCCGAACCGGGATTAAAGGCCCTCCCTGCGACCGGCCGGCCGAACAGATTCAGCAGGCGGCCAGTCTTCTTCGGGTGGGGCTCTCGCCCGGTTGGGTGGTTCAGGTCGACCTCGTAGAACCGTTAGGCTCCGTCGCGTTGACTTCCGTGCAGATCGAACAGGTCATCTTGAACCTGGGCTTGCTGGCGGCCGACGAACACGCCTCCGCCGGAATCCTGCACATTCTGGCCGGCTCTTCCAGCTCCAAGCCGCCGTTCGATACGCACGAAATGTTTGAAGCGGTCATTGTTGTGGCCGCTCATGACCCTGGCGCTACGGTCTCGGAGACAGCCTATCGACTCTCCGATGCGACGACGACGGCGGCCGATTTTGGCGTTATTCAATCGGTTGCTCGTTCCATGTTGGAGGAGATGGGCGGGCGATTGGATCCCTTGTTTGCGTCAGGGGGCCGCCATTGCTACCGGATCGGAATTCCCGGGCTTAAATCGCCACAGGCCTCTATTGCCGCGCTGAATATTCCAGACGAACTCAAGACTTATGTAGCCGGCTGGCCTCTTCTGCTGGCGGTCTCGTCGAGCGATATTGGCGCCCGCCTGGAAACTCATTTCAAGGAATTGGGACTTCGAGTCGTCATGGCCGACACACTGGTCAGCGCCCTGCAATATGTGCAAAGCGACCGGCAATTCAGCGCCATGATTGTCGAGCGGCAACTCTTTGGACAGGAGGCAGATGCTTTGTTGCGAGCCATCCTGAAGCTTCAGCCTTTGTCGGCCTTGCTGGTTTTGTGCTCGTCCTCTACCGAAGCGCTTCACAGCTTGGCCAAGGACGTGGTTTTTTCTACGGTAACCGCCTCGCCGGAGGAAGTCGTCCGATCGTTGATCATGGCCAAGGCCATGTCCGATGGCCGCAGAAAAAAGCCATAAAGTCGCCTGTTTTTACAGTTTTTTGATTCCGCCGTTGATCTTTTCCTTCATGTATAGTAATGATGACGTCTTCAAATGGTGGGTGTAGCTCAGTTTGGCAGAGCACCAGGTTGTGGCCCTGGTCGTCGCGGGTTCAAATCCCGTCATCCACCCCACTAAGTCCAACCCCTCTAATTCATGGAAAAAAGTGCAGCCAACGGGGTGTCACACTTTGCAAAGTGTGACACTCGATGTTTTATGTCGCGAAGATTACCCTTCAGTCGCTGCGCCGGCTTCGTTGACGAGGCGGGTGAGGAATCCAGTCCAATTTTCGATGGCTTCCTGCTGCTCGGCGGGATGGATGGATCCGTCCGGCGAAAGAAGCATCACCGGGCGGTCGGCGGGAATTATATTGCGCCAGGCGGACGCGGTTTCCGGGTTGGGGCAAATGACGGCATAGCCTGGGAGCCATTGTTCCGGCAGGCACTGGTCGGCCGGAGGCCGGCTTTTCCATTCGATACAGGGGCGTCCGGGCATGGCCCACGCAGCCGGCATGAGGGCGTCGTCCGCGATAAGGACCAGCTCGACGGACTGCTGCATCATGATTTCCCACAATTCCGGGAAATTCCCGGGGTCGCCTTGAAACCCGGCGAGCTCCAGGCCCAGCTTTTCCAATGATTGGAAAAGCCGCTCCAGGCCGGCGGGGTGGGGGGTATTTGCAAAGAACATGGCCTTGCGGGGTTTCTCCGGGAGCGCCGGCGGACTCAATAACGTGGAAGCCAGCCGGGCGTAACCGGCGATCTCGCTTAGTTGCATTAACACCCGTTGCCGCATTTCCGATGCGGAGAGGAGATGGTTTGTCCAGTCGTCCCAGGCGAAGCGGAAGGCGGCAACGTCGGCCAGATTGTCGGCATCGGAGATGAAGGCCACCAGCTCCTGGTGATCGATTAGAAACGAGTGGATGTCCGGTACGCCGGAGGAGGCGACCAGGGCATCCATGTCGATAAACAGTTTTCCAATTTGGCGCAGCCAGCGGGCTTTCACATCGCTAAAAGCTGCGTGTGCGGCGGGCTTGTTCGGCCAGGAAATCCGGATGGGGTCGGGTGAAATCGCAGCGATTTCCGAGAGCGCGTTTTTCAAGCTGGTCAGGCGGGCGCCCTTTTTGAGGGCTCCGCCTTCGGTCGCATCCCAGACCGGCGTCTGGGTCAAGGCGATCCGTCGCTCGAACTCGCGTAAGTACATCGCCATGCTCAAATCGGTGAGTACCGGTCGGCCGTCGATGCCCATGACGTGCGTCAGATTGGCTTGCGGGGGCGGGTGTAAATGAAAGTAGGGCAGTTGCATGTCTTTGGGGTGAAACCGCTCGCCGCTGTAGCCCAGATCGAACCCGATCATGACGATGGGGGCTCCCCCGAGCAGGAGAGCGACTTCGAGGGCGGCGTGTCCGACGCATTGGCCGGCATCGAAGAATGGCAGGCCGACGGCTTCATGAAAAACCGCGCCGCTGGCGGAATGCGACAGCCCGAAGTAAAGCGGGCCGCGATGATGCCGGATCGTTGGCCAATTGCTTTGAAGAAGGCAGACCGCCGGCGTCGCTAAAAGCTCTTTCTGAAAGGGCGCAAAATAGCGCCAGATGCGTTCGCTGTCGTCGGAGGTGACGATCAAATCCGGCCGGATGCCCGCCCGGAGCAGGGTGGCGCAGGCGGCATCGCAGGCGACGAGAAACACGCGTTCGCGGAAGGCCTTCAACTCGGCGGCGTTTTTATCGAGCGAGGGGCCCGCCCCGGCGATCACGACGGCCCGGTTGTGGGCGAGGCCGGCCAGTTCCGTGACGGCATGTTCGTTGAGCGCGCGCGGCAGGTTAAGCAGAGAATTGGCCAGCATGTGCCAGCCCCTTGTAGCGTGCAAGGCCACCGTACTCAGGACTCGCCGGGTGTGATCCAACAGCGCCTTGGACAGGCGGGTACACAGGTCCGGTTCAGTCCGTCGATCGGCATCGGTCAAAAGCAAGGCCACCTTGCCCTCGGCAAAATACAGCAAATCGTCGCGGAAAGCGTTTTCCAACATCTGCTCAAGGGGCAGGGTGGACTGCAACGCGACGTAGCGGATGCGGGAATCCAGAACCTTGGGCGCCGCCGGTCCCGCCAGGTAAAGCCGCCGCAAGCCGGGATGCTGCTGCAGCAACTTCTCTCCCGTGCCGACAGACCGTTCCAAAGCCAGCGCAAGACGGCACTCGGAAGGAACGGCCATGCCGTTTCCTTCCACCGTCGGCGGACGGCTGTCTATCTTGAGCGTTTCTATCAAGGCATTTCCTTCTACTTTGGGTTTCCTTGGAACGTTAGCAGGTTCATTGCCAGCGGGCGCCGTTGACCGGCTTGTCGGAAGTTCCACGGCGAAGTCGCGGAGTCCTACAGTTTTCGGGGCGCCGGAGGAAGACTTGATGTGCAACCCATTGAAAATTTGGACATTAGATCGATGGCATCGTCCCTGCTATGGGTAACGGCGTGATGAAAACAAGAAATCCAACGCATCTAAAACTCGCTCTGGCGGGTTTGTTTCTTCTGATCGTGCTGGGTTTCTTGATCACGGGAAAAGCGGGCGATCGATCGGAAGCTACCCCCGAAGATCGCCCGGCTCATTCCCCGGCCAAGCAGGACTACCCTCTCGGACGATCTCTGCTGGCTCTGGCGTTGGTGCTGGGCGGTTTGACGGGCGTCAATTGGTACCTGAAGAACCGCGGCAGCCATTTGTTGGGGGCGAAAGCCGCCCGGCGCCTGCGCGTGATCGAGCGATTGGCCATCGACCAAAAACGCTGCCTGCTGCTGGTCTCTCTGGATGGACGGGAGTTGCTGGTGGGCGTGGGGAACGATCAGCTTTCCGTTCTACAGGGTCTCGGGAACGCGGCTCCCGTTGCGTCCGAGACGACGCCGGAGGCGGCATCATGAACCGTCTGGGCCGCCGTCTTCGCTGCTGGGTGTTGATCGCTTGCTTGGCGGGCTTGTCCGGCTCGGCCGGCGCGGCCTTTCCGGAACTGGCCTCGGATACGAATGCCGCCTTGATGCCTATGGGCTTGAAGGTGCAATTCGACTCCGCCACTTCGCCGAAGGAAGTTTCCCAATCCATTCGGATTTTATTGCTTTTGACGGCCCTGAGCCTGGCGCCGTCCGCTATTATCATGACGACCTCCTTCACGCGCATCCTGATCGTCCTCGGCTTTCTCCGGCAGGCGCTCGGGACGCAGCAGACGCCCCCCGCTCAAGTGATTACGGGCATGGCGTTGTTTTTAACCATCTTCGTCATGATGCCGATCTGGACCAAAATCAATACCGACGCCATTCAGCCGTATATCGCCGAGCAAATCACCCAACAGGAAGCCTGGCAAAAAGGGATCGCTCCGTTGCGCGCCTTTATGGAAAAGCAGGTGGGCGCTTCCGAACTGGCCTTGTTCGTGGAACTCCGGGGCGCCGATAAGGACAAGAAAAAGGAAGTGCCGCTGGAAGCCCTGATCCCGGCCTTTATGATCAGCGAATTGAAAACCGCATTTCAATTGGGCTTCCTGATTTATCTGCCGTTTTTGGTCATCGATCTGGTCATTGCCTCTTCCTTGATGTCGTTGGGCATGATGATGCTGCCTCCGATGATGATTTCGCTGCCCATCAAGCTGCTGTTTTTCGTGCTGGCCGATGGCTGGACGCTGCTGATTCGCGGCGTGGTTTCGAGCTTTTCGCTTTAGTGGAGGATAACGACATGACGCCTGAAATGGCAATGGACCTGGCTTATTTGGTGATCTTCACGTCGGCGAAGATCAGCGCTCCCATCCTCCTGACCTCGGTCGTGGTCGGCGTAGTCGTTAATATCGTGCAGACCGTCACCTCCATCAAGGATACCAGTTTAACCTTTGTGCCGAAAGTGGTGGTCGCCGGAGTGGTCGTGGGGTTGACGCTGCCGTGGACGATCAAGACCGTGATCGGTCTCTTTGCGCAGATTTTCCAGATGTTCGGACAAATCAATGCCTGAGTGCGGAAAACAGGAGCGAGCATGGATATCCAATTGGGCAATTTGCCGCAGGTCTATCTGCTGACGCTTTTCCGCGTGCTGGCGATCCTGATGCCCATCATGATTTACGGGCGCGTCTTGGTGCCGGTGAAGATCATGGTGATGATTGCCGTGGTGGTCACTCTGGCGCTGGTTCCCATGGTTCCCGCGGTTTGGATCGACGCCGCAGCGTCGCTTCGCACCGTACCCGAACTGCTGTTTGCTGTGTTGGGCGAGATTGTCCTCGGCTATGCCGTCGGTCTGATCATGAACACCTTCATCTCCATCTGTCTGATGGGCGGGACGATCGCCGGCTGGGGCAGTTCGCTGATGATGGCGGAAACGATCGACCCGGTTAGCGGCATCAACAATGTGATCCTTTCGGAAATCATCCAGAACCTGTTCATTTTGCTTTTTTTCATCAGCAACACGCATTTGGTGGTGTTGAAAATGATGGCGGTCAGTTTTCAAATAGTGCCGCCGTCGTTGAGCTGGCTGAACGAAGGCATGTTGGAATACATCGTATCGCTGGGCTCGTTGATCTTCACGTGGGGGGTGCGCTTCGGCCTGCCGATCATGGGGGCGATTTTGATCATCGATGCGGCCCTGGGCATGATTGCCCGGATGGCCCCGGATTTCGACATTCTCTTCCTTTCTTTTCCCATCCGGTTGTCGGTGGGCCTTTTCGTGCTGGGCATTTCCATTCGGGAGGGCGCCGGATTTTTCAACCGCTTGATTGAAATGACGACACAGGCCTTTGCAAGAATTCTTATTTAACGAGGCGACATCATGGAAGGCAAAGACGGAAGGACAGAGCGGGCGACGGGCAAACGACGCAATGAAGAGCGCAAAAAGGGAAATGTTTGCGTGTCGCAGGAGATCACGACGGTGCTCGCTTTACTTTTGGGGTTCCTCGGCATCAAGTATGCTGTAGTGCATGGCATGGACAAGATTGGCATGCTCTATATGGAGGTTCTGCGCGTCCCCTTGGGGACCGTTTGGAATGCCGACACGGTCCAGCAGTGGTTTATTGCCGGCAGCCTCTTTGTCGGCGTCCTGCTGTTGCCGGTGTTTGCTCCCACGATGATCGGCACCATCATTGCCAATATCGGGCAGACGGGTCCGTTTTACAGCCTCAAAACCCTCGAATGGAAATTCAGCGCCCTGAATCCGGTCAACGGGTTGAAGCATCTCTTTTCCCTGAAGTCGGTCGCGACGCTGCTCTTGTCCCTGATGAAGGCGCTTCTGGTCATGTTCGTGATTTACCTGATGCTGCGCAACCGGCTGGACGAAATTTCGCATCTTTCCGCATTATCCCCGGCGGAAGGCCTGCAATGGACCTTAATGCTGATTTACAAGATGGTCATGGTCATCATATTCCTCTTCATTTTTATTGCCGCTCTCGACTGGTGCATGAAGAAGTACCAGCACGAAAAGGGCATGATGATGACCAAGAAGGAAGTCGAGGACGAACGCAAGCAGCAGGAACCGAGCCCGGTCATCAAGAAGAACCAGATGAAGAAGATGCGCGAGCTGAGCATGCAGCGCATGATGGCGGCCATTCCGAAGGCCAGCGTGGTGATCACGAATCCGACGCACGTGGCCGTGGCGCTGGAATACGACACGACGAATATGGGCGCCCCGAAAGTGGTCGCCAAGGGCCTGCGGCTGGTGGCCCAGCGCATCAAGCGGATTGCCCGCGAAAACGGCGTTCCGGTGATCGAGCGCCCGCAAGTCGCCCGCGATTTGTACAAGCACGTGAAGGTCGGACAGGAGATTCCGTCGCGCTTCTACGGCGTCATCGCCGAGATTCTCGCCTATCTCTACAAAATGGGGCAGGGGCGGATTCGTAATCAAGTGATTCAAAAACCCGAAGTCGTGGAAGCGGCAAAGTAATGAATCGATCGGTTGGGGAGAACGAAAATGGCTGAAGAAATCAAACATAAGCTCCGGCAGACGGACCTGATCATGGCCGGCGCGTTGATGATGATCCTGGCCGTCTTGCTGATCCCGATCCCGACGCCGCTTCTGGACATCCTGTTGGTTCTGAGCGTTGGCAGCAGCATCCTGGTTTTAGTCTTCGTCATCGAACTGAAGGATCCGCTGGAGTTTTCGTCTTTTCCTTCGGTGCTGTTGCTCTTGACCCTGTTTCGGCTCTCGCTGAATGTCGCCACCACCCGTCAAGTCCTGCTCACGGCCTACGGCGGCGAAGTCATTCAGGCCTTCGGCGATTTCGTCATCGGCGGCAATTACGTGGTCGGCGTGGTGATCTTCTGTATTTTGATGGTCATCAATTTCATGGTCATCACCAAGGGTTCCGGCCGTATTGCCGAAGTGTCCGCGCGGTTCACCTTGGATGCGATGCCCGGCAAGCAGATGAGCATCGATGCCGATTTGAACCAGGGCTTGATCGACGAGCATGAAGCCTTGGCCCGTCGAAAAAAGCTGACGAAGGAAGCCGATTTCTACGGCGCCATGGACGGCGCCAGCAAGTTCGTGCGCGGCGATGCCGTGGCGGGTTTGATCATCACGATCATCAACATCAGCGCCGGCTTTGCCATCGGCATGCTCCAGAAAGACATGACGGCGGGAGAATCCCTGGCCCGGTATACGATCCTGACGGTCGGCGACGGGTTGGTGGCCTCGATCCCGTCGCTGATCATCTCCACGGCCGCCGGTATTCTCGTGACCCGCGCGGCGGCGGATGAAGATCTCGGCACCGAAGTGGCCAAGCAGTTGTTCGTGCGGCCCAAGCAATTGATGATCACCGGGAGCATCCTTTCCCTGATCGCTCTCGTGCCCGGGTTGCCGTTTATTCCGTTTGTGGTGTTGGGCGGTTCGCTGGGCGGTCTGGGCTATAGCATGAAGCGCAAAGGCCTTAAGCCGGCGTCGGAAGAGGCGGCGCCCGGCGGTCGGCATACGATTGCCGGAAAAGGCGGCGACGACGCCAAGAAACTGGGCGACAAAGACAAGCAGCCCGAAGCCCTGCCCTCGTCGGCGGCAGGCCTCAAGAATGTCCTGGCGGTTTCGCCCATGGATCTGGAAATCGGGTTCGGACTGGTTCCGTTGGTGGATCGGAACCAGGGCGGCAAGCTCATCGACCGCATCGGCATGGTTCGGACGCAGATTGCCGAGGAACTGGGCTTGGTGCTGCCTCCGGTCAATGTACGCGACAACGTCAATTTGAAGAACACGGAATATTGCATCAAGATTCGAGGCCTTGAAGTGGCCCGGGGTTCGGTGCGCCCCGGCTCCCTGATGGCGATCGATCCCAGCGGCGATGTGAAGCTGGATGGGTACGTGGCGGTGCGCGAGCCGGCGTTCGGATTCCAGGCCTACTGGATTCCCGAAGCCAAACGCGAACTCGTGGAATCGAAAGGCTTGACCGTCGTGGATTGTGCGAGCGTCGTCACGACCCACCTCGCGGCGGTCGTCAAGCGTTGCGCGGCCGACATCATCACGCGGCAGGACGTCAACGACCTGATCGATCAGATCAAGCAAACCCATTCGGCCGTAGTGCAGGAACTGATTCCGAACAAGATGAACGTGGGCGGCATTCACCGCGTTTTGCAGGGACTCCTGCGGGAGAAGGTGTCCATCCGCGATTTGGCCATCATCCTGGAAACGTTGTCGGATAATGCAGGCCGCACGCAGGACATCGCCCTGCTGGTGGAACAGTGCCGTCGCGCGTTAGGCGGGCATATCTGCCGCGAGTACGTGATGGCCGACGGCACGCTGAAGGCCCTGGGCCTGCATCCGAATCTCGAATCGCTGATTCGCAAAGCCACCCACAAGGAAGGCGGCGCCGCCATGAGCCCGGCCGTGGCCCACGAAATGCTAGAAAGCGTTAAGAACGCGCTGGAGGGCGCCCGCCGGCGGGGGATGGAGCCTGTTTTGCTGTGCTCGCCGTCGATACGCCCGCAGGTTCGGCAGTTGTCGCAGCACGAATTCAGGGATACGCCGGTGATCTCGTTTGCCGAAGTGCCCGACTCGATTCAGGTGGATATGATCAGCATGATTCCGGCTCCCAAGGGAGCCGAAGCAGAAGCCTTGTTGGACGGATAATTTATGAAAATACGCCGCTATAAAGGACACTCGCTGGAAAAGCTGTATGAGGCCATTCAAAGCGAATTGGGACCCGAGGCGGTCGTGGTGTCCACCACGCGCCCCCGCGGCGCCGGCGCTTTGCTGGCGCCCTTCCTGGGCGGCGAGCCCTATGAAGTCGTCGCCGTCGTGGAAGATCGCGCCGCCGAGAAGCACGTCCAGGCCGATACCGTTCGCAGCGAGGATTTGAAGCGGTTTTCGCAGTACCAGGCCCGCAAATGGGACGAGCTGGAGGCGACCGTGCAGGGGCTGCGCGGCGAAATCGGACAAATGGCCAAGAACATGGGCTCCGCCCAGGCCCGCCTGGCCGAAGGCATTCCCGAATTCGCCGCCAACTGGGACGCCGAGTTTCTCCGCGCGGTCATGAACCGCGGCGCCAATGTCTTCGATCCGGACCAGATCGATCTCTGCCGCGATGCCGTTCGCAGTTGCCTGCGCGTCGAAGAGTCGTTTCCGTTGAAAAAGAACGGCAAGCCGCACATCGTGGTATTGGCCGGGCCGACCGGCTCCGGCAAAACGACGACCCTTGCCAAGCTGGCCGCCCGCTGGAGCCTGGATCAGAAGTTGAAGGTCGGCTTGATCACCACCGACACGTTCCGGATCGCCGCCGTCGACCAAATCAAGGAATACTCCACGCTGCTCGGCCTGGAACTGCGAATTGCCTTTTCCGCCAACGAAGCGGCCCGCGCCGCCCAGTCGTTTGCCGACAAGGATGTGATTCTGGTGGATACGCCGGGGCGCAACCATTACGATCAATCCGGCTTGATCGGTTTGCGGGGCCTTCTTCAGGGAATGGGCGAGGTGACCGTATTAATGACCTTGCCCGCCACGTTGGATCGGCGTAACGTGGCCGATATCATGGATTGTTTCGACATCCTCCGCTGCAATTATCTGGTCGTGACAAAGATTGACGAAACCCGCCACTTTGATTTACTGACTACGGCGGCAATCTGTTCGACCTGTCCGATCGCTTTTGTGACCGACGGGCAGCGCGTGCCGCAGGATTTGCGCGCCGCGAAGATGAGCGAACTGGTGGAGATGCTGGCGCCCAAGGAGCAGACATAGTGGAAGATCAAGCGTCGGGGCTGCGAAATATGACCGTTCCGGATCGGGAAACGGCCCGGGCGCCGGGCCGTTTGCGCTGCATCGCGATTGGAAGCGGCAAGGGCGGCGTCGGCAAGACCATGCTGTCCGTGGGCTTGGCTACCAGCCTGGCGCGCTTGAACCACAAGGTGCTGGTGATGGACGCCGACCTGGGCCTGGCCAATGTCGACTTGCAGATGGGCGTCGATCCCACCTATACGCTGCAGGATGTCATTTTCGGAAGCTGCCGGCTGGAAGACGCCGTCCTCCACGTCGAAAAAGGGTTGTCCGTGCTGGCCGCCGCCGCCGGCTCGCCGGAATTGGTCGATATGGGCGATGCTCGCCGGCAGGTCTTTGTGGCCGATTTGATCCGTTTTGCGGGACAGTACGATTTTCTCATCATCGATTCCTCCGCCGGCATCGGCCGCGGCGTCACCACCTTTTTAGGCGCCGCCCCGGAAGTGTTGGTCGTGGTCGCCAACGAGCCGACCTCCCTGATGGATGCCTACTCGCTGATCAAAGTCCTGCGCCAGAACACGCCGCCGCCCGAAATCATGATGGTGGTCAACATGGTGCGGACGCTGGACGAAGGAGAGTTGCTGGCCTCGCGGCTCAACGGCATCACCAAGCGATTTCTCGGCGCGGACATTCCCGTCGCCGGCGTGATCGTACACGATCCCGTTGTCGGCGACGCCATTCGAGCCCGCACCTCTGTCGTGAATTACGCCTCCAGATCCGGACCGTCGCAATGCCTGCAGGAACTGGCGCAATTCATCGCCGCCGGCGAGTGCTATGCCCGGGCCCGCGGACGTCTGCAAAAACCGTTTTTCGACAAGCTGGCTGAAATCGGCATGAATCCGGAAGGGCTGGCCAAAGAATGAGTTCCATTCTCGGACAACTGGCGGTCGCGATCGGCGGTTTGGTGTTCATCCTCTCCATGCTGCTTTCCTGGATGAATGGAGTGCCCTTGCTGAACGCCATCTTGCGCGCCGTCGTGGCCATGTGCGTCGTTTCGATGATCATGGCGTTCTTTTTCCGGTTCTTTACCGCCATTCTCTATCGTTTTGTGGCCGAACGACTGCGGGAGCAGACGGCCGCCAAGGGAAAGGAGCCAAAAGGAAAAGAAAAAACAACTCCCAATTCGACGCCCGTTTGATTATTAGTATAGTATCGTAGTGAGAAAAACGTCGAAGACTTAATGAATCCGGCATTGAACAAAACGAATTGGGTGGCGCCTGCCGATCTGGCGAATCGCGAGCTCTGGATGACCTTCTGGAGCGATCGCGATTCCGACGATGCCTTGGGCCGGTTAATCGAAACCTATCTTCCGTTCGTCAACAAAGTCCTCGACCGCATTTCCATTCATCTGCCCTCGCATGTGGCCCTCGAAGATCTGCTGCAATCCGCCGTCGTCGGCTTGTATCACGCGCTCGAGCATTTCGATCCGACCCAGAACACTCGCTTCGAAGCCTTTGCCTACCGGCGCATCCGCGGGGCGATCCTGGACGAACTCCGGGCTGCCGACCGCATATCCCGCTCCAGCCGCGCCCAAGTCCGCAAGATCGAACAGACCATCCGCCAATGGTATCAGGACCACGGCGCCGCCCCCGCGGAAGAACAGCTCGCCGAAGCCGTCGGCATGACCCCCGGCGCCCTGGCCGGCCTGCTTGACCGCGCCCAACCCTGGCTTTCGCTCGACGAGATGGTGCTCGAAGGCGACAGCCGCAACGTCCTGCTCAAGGAAGTCATCGCCGACAATCGCGCCGTGCTGCCCGATCAGCAGGCCCAGTCCGAGGACCTGAAACGCTGTCTGCACAAGGCCTTCCTGGAGCTGTCCGCGCGCGAACAGAAAATCCTGTATCTTTATTACTTCGAAGAGCTAAGATTGAGCGAAATTGCAGCCCTTTACGAATTGACGGAAGCCCGGATCTGTCAGTTACATGCGTTGGCGGTTGCCAAGCTAAGGGCCATCTTGAGCCGGGATACAGACCTGTAGGCCGTCATGGGCGATGACATAAGAGCGGGGATTCCTCTCAGCGGGAAAGACTACACCGCCGAGCCGATCTATCATGTCAAATCCGTCGACGCCGACAGCCAGCGAAACTCCCGCGAACAATTCGAAGACAAGCTCAAACGCGAAAAAGGCGACGACAGTCCTGACCACCAGAAACTCCCGCCTGCCTGGGAGAAAGAAACCGGCGGCATTCCGGAAGAAATCAAAGACGGCCTCATCCTCAGCGACTCCGCCAAAAAAATCCTTGTCGCCGATCCCTCTGTCGTTCCCGCCGTGCTGCCGCGCGAAAACGAAACGCTGCCCGTCAAAGCGAGCGAAGACCCCAAGCCCGCGGAAGAACCTCCGCCTCCGCCTGTCCGGCATATCGATTTGAAAGCCTGACAAGGTGCACCCCACCTGCTTATTGTTCAAAAACACGCTCGACATAACTTACGGCATGCCTTACAAGTTTAGGCATGACGAAACTCGGTGGATGGAAAGGCAACCCAATGACATTAACGGATACGCTGACGGCCAGCTTGGAGGACTATCTGGAGGCCATCTTCCAGATTATCGCGGACAAACAGGCGGTGCGGCCCAAGGATATTGCCCGGCGGCTGGAGGTCAGCAACGCATCGGTGACCGGAGCGTTGCGCACCCTGGCCAACAAGGCTCTGATCAATTACGCCCCGTACGACGTCATTTCCCTGACGTCCACGGGAAGGACGGCGGCCCTGGATGTGATTCGCCGGCACGAGGTGCTCCGCGATTTCTTCGTCAAGGTGCTCGCGGTGGATGGGGCGAATGCCGACCAGGCCGCCTGCCGGATGGAGCACTCGATTCCGAAGGTCATCCTGGAACGCTTCGTGCAGTTTGCCGAGTTCGTGGAGGTGTGTCCCCGCGGAGGTTCGAAATGGATCGCAGGATTCGGCTACCACTGCGATCGGGGCAGCGCCCCGGATAAGTGCGAACGTTGCATTTCCGTGACGCTGGAGGATGTGAGGCAAAACAAGCGGCAAGGAGATCGGAAAACGATAACGACGGCGAAGCTGAAGGACTTGAAGCAGGGCCAGAAGGCCAAGGTGGTGAAGATCCATGCCCGGGGGGAAACGAACAAGCGAATCGTGGAAATGGGCGTGACGCCAGGGGCGGTCGTCGAAGTGGAGCGCGTGGCGCCGTTCGGAGATCCGATGGACATCAAAGTAAAAGGCTATCATCTTTCGTTGCGGAAAGAAGAAGCCGAAGGGATTGAAATTGAAGTGCTGTAGACTGCCGGTCAAGGAGGAGCCCCCATGCCGTTAAGCGTTGTACAAGCCGGAAGGCGCGTGCGCGTCGTTGCCGTGGACGCGGGCCACGGGCTTGAAGGCCGATTGGCCGCCCTGGGGCTGGCGCCGGGCGAGGAGATTGAAGTGCTCCGGAATGGCCTGGACGGGCCGTTTCTGGTGGCCGTCAAGGGCAGCCGCCTCGCGCTGGGCCGCGGCATGGCCCAGAAGATCCGGGTCGCGTAAATTTTTTTACCTCCAACTTTAGGGCGGCCTAAAATAATATGGATATCCAAACTATGGAAGCGAAAGATTCAACAGGAGAACAAGTGAAGCCCATGAAAAAGAAGTTGACGGCGGCCCTGGCGGGCAACCCGAACTCTGGAAAGACGACCTTATTCAACGAACTCACGGGCTCTCGCCAGCACGTCGGAAATTATCCAGGCGTGACGGTGGAGCGCAAGGAGGGGAGCTGCCGGTATGGCGGCGTCGAATTGCAGATCGTCGATTTGCCCGGCTCCTACAGCCTGACCGCCTATTCCGCCGAGGAATGGGTCGCCCGGAATTTCATCGTCAACGAGAAACCGGATGTGGTGGTGGACATTTTGGATGCTTCGAACCTTGAGCGAAACCTGTATCTGGCCGTTCAACTGATGGAACTCGGGGCGCCGCTCGTTTTGGTCTTCAACATGAGCGACATGGCCAGGGCTCGGGGCTTCGAGTTCGACTTGGAGAAGCTCTCCCGATTTTTTGGGGCCCAAATTGTCGAGACGGTCGGGCACAAGGGGGTGGGGATAAAGGAATTACTTTCGGCTGCCGTGACGACCGCCCAACAGAACGGGTCTGGAGGGACTCGCCCCTTCGTGCTGGATTACGGGCGGGAAATCGAGGCGGAACTCTCCAAAATCACGGCGCTCATTCAAGCCCATGGGCGCGTCAAAGGAAATTACTCCGCTCGCTGGCTGGCGGTGAAACTGTTGGAGAACGACAAGGAACTGAAGGCGTCCGTGGCCGCTCCCGAAGTGCATGAACAGGCGGCCCGAAGCGCCGAACGCATCGAAAAAATAACGGGCGAAACGCCGGAGACCGTCATGGCCGGGCGTCGCTATGGATACATCTCGGGCGCCTGCCAGGAGGCGGTGCGCTCCACCATAGAAATCCGTCGCACCATTTCGGACCGCATCGATTCCGTGGCGACAAACCGCGTGTTGGGCCTTCCCGTTTTCCTGGGACTGATGTACCTCGTTTTTCAGCTGACCTTTACGGTGGGCGATCCCTTTATGGGTTGGATCGAAAAGGCCTTCGGTTGGTTGGGCGGGATGGTCGAAGGCTGGTGGCCCGAAGGTTCCGGAAGCTTGCTGAAATCGTTGCTGGTGGATGGCGTCATCGGCGGCGTTGGCGGGGTCGTCGTGTTTCTACCGAACATCCTGCTGCTGTTTTTGGCCATCGCAATCCTGGAAGATTCCGGCTACATGGCGCGCGCGGCCTTTATCATGGATCGCCTGATGCACAAGATCGGGCTGCACGGCAAGAGCTTCATTCCGATGCTAATCGGTTTCGGCTGCTCCGTGCCCGCGATCATGGCCACCCGCACGCTGGAAAATCGGCGCGACCGGCTGGCCACCATGCTGGTCGCTCCATTGATGAGCTGCGGCGCCCGGCTGCCGATCTACGCTCTCATCATTCCTGCGTTCTTTCCGGAGGCATGGCATGCGCCCATGCTTTGGATCATTTATCTCATCGGCATTCTGCTGGCCGTCGTCAGCGCGAAGATGCTGCGCAGTACCCTGCTAAGGGGCGAATCCGTGCCGTTCGTGATGGAGTTGCCGCCCTATCGGATGCCGACCCTGAAGGGCATCCTGATTCACATGGGAGAACGCGGCGGACTCTATTTGAGGAAAGCCGGGACCATCATTCTGGGCCTTTCGATCGTGTTGTGGGCGATGACCGCCTTTCCCCGGCTGCCCGAAGAGGAGGTCGCCCATTTTGAAGCGGCGCGACAGGCGGTTGCAGCCGGGATGGCAACGGAGCAAGAAAAGGTTGAGTCCCTCGCGGCTATCGGCAACGAAGAAGGGGAAGCAGCGCTGAAGCACAGCATCGCCGGTCGCGTCGGGTACGCGATGGAGCCCATTTTGAAACCCATGGGCTTCGATTGGCGGATCGGCACGGCGCTCATCGGCGCGTTTGCGGCCAAGGAGGTGTTTGTGGCCCAGATGGGCATCGTCTACTCCGTCGGCGAAGCGGACGAGGAATCCGAGACGCTCCGTGACAAGCTGAAGAGCGCCTACAACCCGTTAATCGGTTTTTGCATCATGCTCTTCTGCCTCGTCAGCGCTCCCTGCATGGCCACGATCGCCGTCACCAAGCGGGAGAGCAATTCCTGGCGGTGGGCGCTCTTTCAACTTGCCGGGCTGACGGCGTTGGCCTGGGCTCTGACCGTTCTGGTCTATCAAATTGGCCGCGCAGGTGGGATTGGCTCGTGACCCATGCCGAGACTCCTTATCGGGAAGGGCGCACAAGCATAAAAAGGAACATGGACAATGATAAGAAAAACCGCGGCCGCGATGATGTCGGCGATGTGCGCGCTGGCCGCACAAGGGGAAACGTGTCAGGAATATCTGTTGGACGCCTTGGAAAAATGCGGCCGGGAGGGCATCCCGTTCGCCCCGGGAGTCACGGTTGACGTGATCATGGAAGCCGAAGCGTCCTATGAACAGCAGGGCGATAAAGAAGATTCCGCCGTTAAGCTGGCCACGTTTGAACTGGGGCTGGAGGCGAACCTGATGCCGGGGGTCCGCGGGATGGCCTCGCTGTTGTGGGAGCAGGATGGAACCGAGCCGCTCGACCTTGATACGGGCTACATCGTGCTGGGCGGCTCGGATTCCCTTCCCCTGAGCTTGTCGGTGGGGCGGATGTACATGCCGTTCGGGTCCTACCATAGCCTGATGATCAGCGATCCTTTGACGTTGGAACTTGGCGAAACGCGCGAGACGGCGGTGGGGTTGGGGTATGAAAAGGACGCCTTCAGCGTGTGGGTCGCTGGATTTTCAGGCGAACTCGACGATGCCAACGGCATCGAAAAAGGCATGGCTTCCGTGCAGTTTACGCCGATGGATGGCCTCACGCTGGGAGGCGGCTTCCTGTCGGATATCGCCGAAGGTGGATATTTGGACTCCATCAATGAGGTCTTGGATGCCGGCGGGGTTTACGAACGGACCGGGGCCTGGAACGTCTTCCTGTTGCTGGAACTCGAGCCCGTGACCTTCCATGCCGAATATGTGGGCGCCGTTGCGGCCATGAAATGGACCGATGCCGAGGGCCAGGAGAACGACGCCTCGCCCATGACTTGGGCCATCGAAGCCGGTTATGCCGTGACGGAGAAAATTACCTGCGCCGTGCGATACGAGGGTTCCGACGAGTTTCTACCCGACGAAATGCCGGAAGCTCAATATGGTTTAACGGCGGCCTCCGCTCTCAACCGCTTCTCCACGCTGAGTGCGGAGTATTTGTACGGCATCTTCGAGGGGGCGGAGCTGGATGATCGTCAGATGGCGACAATCCAACTGGCGTTGACGTTTTAATTCAATCCACGGGTCGTCAAGTCTGAATACCCTTCTATCTGTGGAGCCGCTCTTCCAGGGTTAGCAGGAGCCCCACGGATAAGGAATTCCGATTCCTTGGAAAAAGACAGGTCCTGGGGGGGCTCGACAAGCGCCTCAACGATTACGAGGTCGAAGGCCTGATCGCTTTTCCCGTTCTTACTCCAGGACTTTTTGCAGCGTCCTCTTGAGGCTTTCGACCTGGTAGGGTTTTTGAATGAAGCCGGCGATGCCTTTGCCGTCGAAGCGCCGGGAAATTTCCTGTTCGGCATAGCCGCTGGAGAGGATGACGCGGACATCGGGACGGATCTTCTTTAGCTCCTGGAGGGTGTCCTCGCCGTTCATGTGGGGCATGGTCAGATCGAGGAGCACGCCGGCGATCCGGTCGCTATATTGGCGGAAAAGCTCGAGGGCCTCGATGCCGTTTTCCGCCGTCAGCACTTCAAAGCCGAGCCAGGAGAGCATGCGTTTGCCGACAGCCCTGACCGTTTCTTCGTCATCAACCAACAGGAAGTACCCTTGCCCTTGCCAGGTATCGGTGGAGACGGGTTCCGCAGGACGGTATTCGGCGGCGCCGGCGACCGCCGGAAAAAAGAGGCGGAAGGTACTGCCCTGGCCGGGGTGCGATTGAACCTTGAGGGCGCCCTGATGTCCGCGCACGATGCCCAACACGGCCGCGAGTCCCAAACCCCGGCCCGTGAATTTGCTGGTGAAAAAGGGATCGAAGATTCTCTTCATGGTTTCTTCGTTCATGCCGCACCCGGTGTCCGAGACTTCCAGGCAAACGTACCGGCCTTCCGGCAGCGGTTCGTTCAGCCAGGTCTGACGCAAATCTTCGGCGGAACATTCCACGGCGCTGGTGGCGATGGAGATGACCCCGCTCTTGTCGCCAATGGCTTCCGAGGCGTTGGTAATCAGATTCATGACAATCTGGCGGAGTTGGGTCGGGTCGGCCTTGATGGCCGGCAGGTTGGGTGCAAACCGGCGTTTCAGGACGACGGATTTGGAAATCGAGATCTCCAGAAGATGCGTCATTTCCTGGGTCATGTCGTTCAAGTTGATGGTCTCGACGATGAACTTTCCTTTGCCGGAGTAGGCGAGCAGTTGGCGGCAGAGGTCGGCGGCGCGTTTGGCGGCGGTCTTGATGTCGGCGAGGTGCTCGTACACGGGCGAAGACGGCGTGATGCTTTCCTTGGCCAGATCGGCATTGCCCAGAATGCCCATGAGCAGATTGTTGAAATCGTGGGCGATGCCGCCGGCCAGAACGCCCAGGCTTTCGAGTTTCTGCGTTTGCTGGATTTTTGCTTCCATGCGACGCCGCTCGGAAAGATCTACGTCGCTGCGATAAAACTCGGGCTCGTTGCGGCTGTTGTGGATGACTATCTGGGTGGAGTGCACATAAACCGGCTGGTTGGATTTGCTTCGCAACTCGAGTTCCTCGGGAGGCAGTTGCCTGCCGGTGCGAAGGCTTTGTTCGATGGCGTCGACCAGCCGGTCTCGCAGGGCTTCCGGCGCGATCAAATCTTCGAGGCGTTGCCCGAGGGCTTCCTGGCGGGAGTAGCCGTAGAGCAGTTCGCTGGTTTTGTTCCAGAAGAGGATGCGCCGTTTGCGGTCGCAGCCTTGCACCGCCACATTGGGGATGTTTTCGGCCAGGGTGCGGAAGCGTTCCTCGCTTTCACGAAGGGCGATCTCGTTTTTCTTGAGCTCCGTGATGTCGGTGAGCACGCCCAGCACGCCGGAGATGGCGCCGGTTTCGTCGAAAAGCGGCACCTTGCTGGCCAGCAGATTGCGGCAGGACCCGTCGCGCCTGGTCACCTGTTCCTCGATGTCGAATACCGACCGGCCGGTTTGCAGGACGTTCAGGTCGAAATCCCGATACTCCTCGACTTCCTGTTTATCCCCAAAAAGTTCATAATCGTCTTTTCCAACGACGATGTGAGGGGCCTCCACGCCGGTCGTGCGGATAAAAGCCTCGTTACAGCCTTGATAGACCAGGTGGGTGTCTTTCCAGGAAACGCTGGAGGGGATGGTGGAAATGATGTTTCTCAAAAGGGCCTGCTGTTGGTGGAGCGCCCGCTCGCTTCTTTTGCGCCGCCGGCGGCTGAGCAGCAGGATGACAATCAAGACCGTTTCAAAGGCCATGATCAGAATCAGTCCCCAAATCCAAAAAAAGTATTTTTCGTAAAGCGACGTGGTTTTGTTCAGCAGGATGCTTCCCGGCGGCAAGTCCTGCTCCCGCAGTTTGAACCGTTTCAGGACCGCGTGATCGACCAGGTGGATGTTGGGGCTTTCGCGGACGATGGGCAGCCGGTCGGCGGATTCGCCGTTCAGGACGCGCAGGGCGAGTTCGCCGGCGCTTCGGCCTTGATTGAAGGCGCTGACCACTCTTCCGCCGAGAAGGCCGTTTTGAATGAACGAGTCCCAACAAGAAAATACAGGAACCCGGCTGGCCTTGGCGATGAGGCCGGCGCTTTGCTCCAAGGAATAGGTTTGTCCGAAAGGATCCCGAAAATACGAGATCAGGAAGGCCACGCTATGGTCCGGCAACGTATGCAGCCGCCACGTCAGCTCGCCGACTTCGAGTTGATCGTAATACTCGAACGACAATTGTTTTTCATAGGCCGAAGTCAGCCGGCTGATGCGTTCGAGACTGGTTTGCGAGGTGCGGGTGCCATCCCCGATCAGTACCGCATGACGGGTTTTCGGACAGAGTTGCAGGGCGAGCTCGAGGGTTCCCTTGAAATCGAAATCCTCCGCCACCCCGGTGATGTTGGTTTGCCCGGCCAGGCGATTGTCCGTGAAATTGTTGATGCCGCAGAACACGATCGGAATGCCGGGAAACAGTTCCTGCCGATTGATCATCAGAAAATCGAAGGCATTGTCGTCGCTGCAGATGACGATGTCGGGCTTCATCCGTTCGAAATGATGGGCGCACAGTTGTTTGAAGAGTTCGAGATTTTTTGGGTCTTCGCGCCGCTTGCTGTCCATGTACTCGATGAAAATCTCGTATTTCATGGCGTCGGGAAAGACCGACCGGATGCCGGCCATAATGGCGTCGGACCATTTGTATCCGGGATGATAGGAGTTCAGGACGAGCAGATTGTGATGATGCGGTTGTTCCGGCTCGGCATGGGCCAGGAGAGGCTCCGGTCGGAGGATAAAGGCCAGAAGGAGTCCGAGCACGCCGAGAAACGCTTGGCCTGTTTTTGCTGTGCTTCTTGGAGCAAACTGCATAGTGGTCTTATATTTACGCGAATCCGCCTAAAGACAAAAGCCTTATCTTTACGAGGAAACAGGGGGAGGACGAGTCATGCGTTTGCGCCACAGCAGCGCCAGCCCGCCGCGGGCTGTTTCCCGGTAGGCGCTTTGAAGGTCGTGCCCGGTGGTATACATCACATCGATGACGTCGTCGAAGCTCACCAGGTGTTGGCCGTCGGTCAGCACGGAAAAGGCGGCGCACTCGAACGCGCGAAGACAGGCCATCATGTTGCGTTCGATGCAGGGAATCTGGACGTAGCCTTCCACGGGGTCGCAAGTCAGCCCGAGATGGTGTTCCATGCCGATCTCGGCGGCGTATTCGATCTGACGGAGGGAGCCGCCCAGGATCTGCGAGCCGGCCGCGGCCGCCATGGAGGACGCCGAGCCGATTTCCGCCTGGCAGCCGCCCTCGGCGCCGGAAACCGTGGCGTTGGCCTTGATGGCGGCGCCGAACAACCCGGCGGTGGCCAGGGCTTGCAGGATTTTTTGGCGGGGCACTTCCTTGACGGTTTCATAATAATACAACAGGCCCGGCAGGACTCCGGCCGATCCGCAGGTGGGCGCCGTCACGATCGCGCCTCCGTTGGCGTTTTCCTCGGCGACGGCCAATGCAAACGCGGAAAGGCTGGCCAAGTCCCGTTGGGGACTTTGCAGTTGTTGGGCCCGTTGCCAGGTCAGGGGGGCGCGCCGGGGCAACCCCAGCGTTCCCGGCAGAAAAACTTGTTTGCTCTTCAAGCCCCGCGCCACGCTGTCCCGCATCGTGTCCCAAACGGCGCCGAGCCGCGGCCAGAGCTGGCTTTCGTGCCGCTCCGCCAGTTGCCAGAACGAAAGACGATTCTCCTCGCACCAACGAATGGCTTCCCCGATGTGAAGAAACGGATACGTCGCCGGCTCGGGATTGCCGATGGGGCCGGCGTCGTCTTCCAGGTTCCCGCCGCCGACGCTGTAGACGGTCCACACGGTCGGCGCGGAGCCATCGGAATAGAAGGCTTCGAATTTCATCGTGCAGGGATGCTTCAGGTTGTCCGTTTGCGTGTCCCATGCGATTTCACAGTCCGTCGGCGCCAGCGCCTGAGCGATGGTTTGGTCCGTCAGGTGGCCCCGTCCGGTTTCCGCCAGGCTGCCGTACAGCGTTACCCGAAAGCGCGCCGGCTGCTGCTTGGATCGAGCCAGAAAAAATCGCGCGGCCCGCTGGGGGCCTATGCTGTGCGAGCTGGAAGGGCCTGCGCCGGTCTTGAACGCGTCCAAAATCGAGCCGATCGAAATACTCATGCCTGCATGTATACCCAGCCTGGTTCAGAATGAACAGGGGATTGCGAAAAAGTTCATTTGTTTGCGCTTGATAAATGCCGAATGTGACGCAGATTAGAACGCGTACGAGATCGAAAGGGTGGGTTGCATCCATTCAGGGTCTCCAGCAGGGCTTCCCATTGGGTGATGGGAGCAAGGGGAGGATGGTCGTCATTAAAATGACAGCAAAAAGGAGCATGCAAAGTGATCAACATTCAGTCGAATTCCACATCGAGAGCCATCAGGTTGAGTCTGTGCGTATGGGCGGTGAGCGCGTTCGGGTTTCCCGAAGGTGCAAGGGCCGGGCATGGGCCCGGTGAGCAGCAGTTGGTGGACCGGGTTGTTCATGCGTTGTCAAAGACGGCGCCCATTGCCAAGGTGAAGCAGGTACAAACCAACGATTGGGTGTGGGTGGAATTGAAGTACCAGGACGAACAGTATCCGCTTACCATCGACGTGCTGGGCAGTCGAAATGGATGCCCGCCCCGGAAGGTGCTGTATATGCTCTCGGTCAGCGGCATGAATTTTCAGTCGACCTATTTTACGCCCATGCACGACAATCTTGCGCAGTTTTTTCGAAAGCACGGATATCTGGTCGTTGGAATAACCGCTCGCGAAAACGCTGTCCCGGCGGGCGCGGATTGTTCGCCGCTGGCGGAATGGGGCCTGAAAAAACATAAAAAAGATGTCCGAAAGATCGTCGATGTGGTTCGCCGGCGTCTTGGGTTGCGCTACGATTTGTTCGGGTTTTCTTATGCGGGGGCAACGGTCCTGGATTATGCCGCCTCGTATGACGACCGGCTGGATAAAGTCATCGTGGCCGACTTGTTCGCTTTCGATCCGGTGACGGAAACCAATCAAATCCAAACGGCCCTCCATCTCCAGAATTGTTTGAATCAAATGATCGGCGAGGGAACTTATGTCGACGATTCGCTGGCTCAACTCAAATATCTGACGGCCATGGCGACGGTAGATCCCGATGGCGATTCCGGCGTCCCTCGCGCCCTGGTGGGCTTGCCGTTGGAGGGCGCTTTTACCTACGACGGATTGCTCCATTTCTGGATGATCTATTCCGGTTTGCTGGCGGGCGATCATACGGCGCTTTCCGGCTTGCCGCGCGATTGGCCTCTGCTTATGAGCACGCTGAGCGGTACGTACGAATTGGCCGCCGATCCGTTGGACGATCGGTTTGGTTTCACGTATACGGACCAGAGCCTTATTCGGCTGGCGTCATTGAAAAACGGCTCCGGGATCATCCCCCTGGCTCTTTTACGCGATGTGACGGCAACCGCGGCCGGCAGCGGCTCCTATCGAATACGCTGGGATGACATTGACGAGCGAGTCGTCTGGGTCAATTCGGCGCTGGGCTACGGCGATCAGAACCATGCCGCCCAGCTTATCCGTCAAGGCGGCAATCGCCATGTTTCCGTTTCGGTCATCGAGGGTTACGGCAACGCAGACCTTCTGTTCAGTTCAACGGCCGAAGAAGACGTTTGGCGTTTGTTCCTAACCCGGTAGCAGACCGGTCATCTACAGGCAGTTTTGACGATCCGCCGGCTTGTGCAGCCGGCGGATCGTTTTTCTTCAATTCGTTTTCGGGCTAAACGCGAAAAGCCCTAATTGGTAAGTTTATCGGGCAGAAGCCGCTGAATTAACAAGAGAGGGATCATGAATTACAGTCAACTGTTGAGCGAAATCGGCCAATTGAATGCATCGCTTCACCAAAAAGATTTCCTGCTGACCTGGGACAAGACCGAAAACGAATTGCGGCTCGTGCTTTTGGCGGCTGAAGCTTTGAAATGCCTTCACGGTCAGAACATCTCCGCCCAATGCTTCGAAACCGGGCTGGCGGTCTCCCAATTTCGCGACAACTCCACGCGCACGCGTTTTTCGTTTGCCTCGGCGTCGAATTTGCTCGGGCTGGCGGTTCAGGATTTGGACGAGGGCAAATCGCAGATAGCCCACGGCGAAACTGTCCGTGAAACCTCGAACATGATTTCGTTTCTCACGGAAATCATCGGCATTCGCGACGACATGTTCCTGGGCGCGGGCCACACCTATATGCTCGAAGTGGCGGCCGCGCTCGATGACGGCTTCAAGAACGGCGTGCTGCCCCAACGGCCGGGCATCGTCAACCTGCAGTGCGACGTCGACCATCCGACGCAAAGCATGGCCGATCTCTGCTGGCTCAAGGAGCACTTCGGGTCGCTCGAAGCCCTTCGGGGCAAAAAAATTGCCATGACGTGGGCCTATTCGCCCAGCTATGGCAAACCGCTTTCCGTTCCGCAGGGCATCATCGGTTTGATGACCCGCTTTGGCATGAACGTGGCGCTGGCGCATCCTGAAGGCTACGACCTGATTCCGGATGTCGTCCAGGTGGCGAAAAAGAACGCCGCCGCCAGCGGCGGACAATTCACCGAGGGCACGTCCATGGACGAAGCGTTCAAGGATGCGGACATCGTTTATCCAAAGTCGTGGGCTTCCTACCAAGTGATGGGCCGCCGCACCGAACTGCTCCGGAAGAACGACAAGGACGGCTTGAAGGCGCTCGAAAAGGAATGCCTTGGCCAGAACGCCCATTTCAAGGATTGGGAATGCACGGAAGCCAAGATGAAGCTGACCCAAGGCGGGAAGGCCCTTTATATGCACTGCCTGCCGGCCGACATCACGGGCGTCTCCTGCAAGGAAGGGGAAGTGCAGGACTCGGTGTTCGAACGCTATCGCATCGAGACCTACAAGGAAGCGGGCTACAAGCCGTTCGTCATTGCCGCCATGATGCTGACCAATCGGATGCAAAACCCGTTGGCCGTGCTCGAAAACCTGATGAAACGCAAACAGCCGCGCATTTTTTCGTAAGAAAAGACGGGGCCGCCAGACCACCGGCGGCAGAAACGGAGCAATGCAAGATGAAGCCATCTCCTCTGGTTGTGATTGCGATTGGGGGGAATTCCCTGATTACCGATTCCCGGCATATGTCGGTGCTGGATCAATACCGCGCGGCCGGCGAAACCTGCCGGCACATTGCCGGCCTGGTCCAGGAGGGATATCGGATCGTGGTCACTCATGGCAACGGGCCCCAGGTCGGGTTCATCTTGCTGCGGTCGGAATTGGCGAAAACCGTTCTGCATCAGGTTCCGCTTGAAAGCTGCGTGGCCGACACGCAAGGAGCCATCGGCTATCAAGTCGAACAAACGTTGCTCAACGAGCTGCGCCGTCGCGGCATCGCGAAACAAGTGGTTTCGGTGGTGACGCAATCGCTGGTAAGCGCCGACGATCCGGCCTTCAAGAATCCGTCGAAGCCCATCGGCCCGTTTTATACCCAGGAGGAAGCCCTTCAGCACAAGGAGACGGAGGGTTGGTCGGTGCGCGAAGACTCGGGCCGCGGCTGGCGGAGGGTCGTGTCCTCTCCCAAGCCGCTGGAGATCATCGAGGAATCGGTGATCGAATTGTTGCTGAAACAGGATGTCGTGGTGATTGCCGTCGGCGGGGGCGGTATTCCCGTGATTCGCAATGCCGCCGGCGATCTGGAAGGTTGCGCGGCCGTCATCGACAAGGATCTGGCCTCCTGTTTGCTGGCCAAAAATTTGAAGGCGGACATTTTCATCGTCTCCACCGGCGTGGACAAGGTGGCCATAAATTTTGGCAAGCCGAATCAGCAATTCATCGACCACATGACCTTGGCGCAGACGCTGAAATATCTGGACGAGGGCCACTTCGCGCCGGGCAGCATGCGGCCCAAGATCGAAGCGGCCGTGGATTTTCTGAAAAACGGCGGCAAGAAAGTGATTATCACACAGCCCCATCTCCTGGAAGACGCGATCCACGAAAGGAACGGAACTCACATCGTTCCTTGATGAATGACCCGTCTTAACGGAGGCAACCCATGTCTTTTTCAGGCTTCAAGTGTTTTGCATGCGCCAGGGAGCAACCCGCGGATTACGCGGGTTTTGTCTGTCCGGCTTGCGGCGGGAATTTGGAATTGCTGTACCCTTATGACGAGCTGAAGAAGGGGCCGTCCGCATTATTCCCAGTGGTCGGGCGACCCGACATTTTCCGTTACGCGGCCCTTTTGCCGTCGACCCGGCTGGATCTGGCGGCCCCGCTTAGAATCGGAATGACGCCTCTTTACCACGCTAAAAGACTGGGCGCCTCCGTGGGGTTGGACCATGTGTATCTCAAGGACGACGGCCTCAACCCCAGCGCCTCGTTCAAAGACCGGGCCGGCGCCGTGGCGCTGTTGCGGGCCCGCGAAACCGGGGCGTCGGTCATTGCCGGAGCGAGCACCGGCAATGCGGGCAGTTCCATGGCTTGCCTGGCGGCCAGCGTCGGCATGCCTTGTGTGATTTTTGTTCCGGAAAAAGCCCCGGCCGCAAAAATTGCGCAGCTTCTGGTCTTCGGCGCCAAGGTGATTGCTGTCCGCGGCGCCTACGACGACGCCTTCGATCTCTGCATGAAAATCTCCACCGAGCGGGGCTGGTTCAATCGGAATACCGGCTTCAACCCGTTCACTCGCGAAGGCAAGAAGACGTGCAGCTTCGAAATTTGCGAGCAACTGGCCTGGCAGGCACCGGATCGCGTGGTGGTGGCGACGGGCGACGGCAACATCATCAGCGGCATCTGGAAAGGCATGAGGGAATTGCATGCGATAGGCCGGATCGATCGCCTGCCGAAAATCGATTGCGCGCAATCCGAAGCCAGCGCCGCCATTTGCAAGGCCGTCCGTCAGCTCCGCGCCGGGGGCCGTCTTCCCTCCGACTGGAACGCTGTAACGATTGCCCCCGTTTCCGCAACGACGCTCGCCGACTCCATTTCGGTGGATATTCCTCGCGACGGATTGGCGGCGGTTCGGGCGGTGATCGAGTCCGGAGGAAACGCCGTGACGGTGTCCGACGAAAAAATTCTTGCGGCCATTCCCGAGCTGGCCCGGCAGGCCGGCGTTTTTGCCGAGCCGGCCGCGGCTTGCGCCTGGGCCGCGTTGCGGAAAATGGCGGAGGAAAAGCTCGTCCGACCGGGCGAACGAATCGTCTGCCTGATCACCGGGAACGGTTTAAAGGATATTACCAGCGCCCGCCGGGTTGCAGGCGAGCCGTTTACCGTGGATAATAACATAGATGCGGTACGACGGTTGATGGATGAGGGATAAGCATGGATGCTGCCGAACATGAACAGAAACCTGCCCCTGAGGCTCCGGAACCCAAGCCCCGGACGCTGAACCGGGTGGAGCGACGCGAAAGGGCGGCGCTCGATGTATTGCGCACCTTGCTGCGCGACGGCTATGCCGATCAGTTTGGGGCCGTGCTTCCTACGAGGGAAGAACTCGACATTTCGCTGTCCTTGAAGGTCCGGCCCGGCGAAAACTGGACGATCCGATTCGATCCTCCGGTGAACGAACAGATGGCGGTTCAGTTGCAGGAGCACCAGGCCGAACTGGATATCTTCAAAAAGGGGGCCGCGTACTGCTTTCGTTGCGATTCGTCTTCCTGCGAACACGCCTTGCCGCCCACGTCCCTTTCCGTTTTTCGGGGCTATACCTCGACCGGTGTGGCCGAATGGATGGATTTTGCGCAGGCCCTGATCGAAGCGCGCGACGAACGGGTCGACCGGCTTTTCGGAAAGCCTCCGCTCGTACTGGCGCGGGTCCAATTGGGCCGTGATCTGAAGTTGCAGCAGCTTAGCTCGTTCGGGCGCGCGTCCAAGACGTATGCCGTTTTGGGACAGGTGGTGGCCGGCTACTACAGCCTGCCGTCCGGCGGATTGCCGGGGCGATTGGCCATGACTTTTCAGATTGTCGAAACCCGCAGTGCCGGCGGACGGTTCAAATTGAACCTCAATATCCTGACCAACCTGCCTTCCGGCAGCGATTTGGTCGAATTGCTGGCTTCGGAATGGGAGCCTTCGCTGGCCCGAGGCCGCGATATGGCCCTGCGCGAAATCGAGGCCCTGGAACTGCGCGTCCAGCGGGCGCGTCAGGCCGGCCAAAACGAGGAAGCCCGACGTTGCCTTCAGCAGATCCCCTCCATCTTGCGCCGGTTGTCCGAATCGTTGGAGCGCGGTTCGCGCCAGGGCGTGCGCCGGACGCGGCATGTCGAGAAACGACGCCAGCAGCAGCGCCCGGTGCACAAGGCCTTTGAAGAGGCGCAGGCCGTGAAAAACGACGGTTTGTTTTTCGACGAAAGAACCGAGGCTTTTGTCGTGCGGGGCGCGCAGGGGCGTGCGCATGTGTTCAATGCCGAAGGCCGGCATGTGACCAGTTTTGTCGTCGAACCCGGCGAGGTCGAGCTCCGCCTCCGAAAGCGGCGTTGGAGAAATATGCTTGCCGAAGAATACGCCGCGTTTAAAGAGCTGTTGAAAAAACACGTGCCGCGAGCCGGGGGGGGCGGAACAACCACAGGTCCTTAAGTTGTAATTCCTGTCGGCGCCCAGATGGATTTGACGTCGGTCATTTTTTTCCCGTCGCCCTTCCGTTGCAGCCGGTGCAGATAGGCTTTGTGAGGACCTTCTTCCAGCAACCGGCTTTGCGAGACGACCTCGTCGCCGTATTGGCCGGCGGCGCGGAAAACGACCTGCAACTCGGTGAGTTGATGCGTCTGCCGCACTTCTTCGGGCGCCGTTTCCAAAGCCCATTCGATGTAGCTGACGTTGTTGACGTGCTGGTTGATGTCCAGATCGCTTTGCCGGACCTGAAAAATTTTCTCGTGCTCGACGCGGTCCAGCTCCGGCAGCTTGATGGTCGGGGCGACAAACACGCGGCCATGTTCCGTGGCGCGATTCTGCTGAATGGAGTCGGGAATGAGGATCGGCTTCATCGTGTTCAGATCCAGCAACAACCAATCGCTGGTTGCATGTCCGATCTCTTCCTTTTGCGCGTTCAGCAATTTGTAGTCGCGAAACGCGAACAGCTTCCGCACTTCCGAAGGCCAGGTCGCTATTCGCAGGGTTTCCCGCCAGCACGGATACGTCTTCATCCTTAAATGCAGGCGCGAAAGCACCCAGGTCAAGCCCTTGGGAAGTACCTGATCCACGGCAAATCCGAGGATGAAAGCGTGGTTGTCGGCCATTTCCTGCAAGTAATTGCAAATCGTAGGGACCGTCACGCGACGTTGCGTATCGACCTCGTAAAAACGAACCGTATATGTTTCTTCCAAGTACCGGGCTTTTTCCATGCCGACCTCCTGAGCGCGCCCTACCATAGCATATTCAGCCGTATTGGCCAGCGTTGGGTTGGGGCGCATGGTTGATGATTGCTTTCGCATGCACTCCGATTAAAATCCTCGGCAATCGATTTCCGGCCGGATGTAGCCGGATGTTTTTGAACGATGGAGGCAGGCTTATGTTGATCGTGATGCGACAGGATGCAACCGCAGAACAAGTGGCGCATGTGATGGAAACCGTGCGTGAGCACGGCTTCGACCCCAAACCCGTTCCGGGCGCCGAACGCACGGCGGTGTGCGTGTTGGGCAATCGCGGCCCGGTGGAAGCCGCTCTGTTCGAGTCGCTCGCCGGCGTCAGCGAGTGCATCCGGGTAAGCAAACCCTACAAGCTGGTCAGTCGCGACACCCATCCGAAAAATACGGTCGTCGAGGTTCATGGCGTGTCGTTTGGCGACGGCCGCGGGTTGGGCATGATTGCCGGACCTTGCGCGGTGGAATCGAGGGATCAGATTTTCCGCGTGGGCGAGGCGCTGGCCCAACGGGGCGTTCGCTTGTTCCGGGCGGGCGCCTTCAAGCCCCGGACGTCCCCTTATGCCTTTCAAGGGCTGGGGGAGGAGGGCTTGGCCCTGTTGGACGAAGTGCGCCGGCAGTTCGGCGTCGGATTGGTGACGGAAGCGATCGACCACGAGAATTTCGACAAGGTCGAGGCGGTCGTGGACATCGTCCAGATCGGTGCGCGCAACATGCAGAATTTTTCCCTGCTGCGCCGGGCCGGCAAAAGTTCCAAGCCGATCCTGTTGAAGCGCGGCATGTCGGCCACCATCGAAGAGCTGCTCATGGCGGCCGAGTACATTGTGTCCGGCGGCAATTCGCAAGTGATCCTTTGCGAACGGGGCGTGCGGACGTTTGCCGATCACACGCGCAATACGCTGGATCTCAGTTCGATTCCGGTCGTGAAGCAGGTCAGTCATTTGCCGATCATCGCCGATCCAAGTCATGCGGCGGGTAAGTGGGATTTTGTCATTCCGCTGTCGATGGGCGCCGTGGGGGTGGGGGCGGACGGCCTGATCGTAGAGGTTCATCCGGAGCCGGAAAAAGCGCTGAGCGACGGCGCTCAATCGCTAACCCTCAAAAATTTCGACGAGCTTCTGCGGCGTTTGCAGGGGTGATGTGCTGGGCGGTCCGTGCAGTCCATCGGGTGCTTCTCGATACGGCCGCAATCCAGAAGCTCTTCGTCGTGGGTAGGGCGGCCACTCCGCTGGCCGCCTCTTCGGGCGCTCGCGTCCCCTGCTCCGCACCTTACCGCGGCGGAGCGACCATGAGGCGGGGGGCTTTGTCCGATTCGTTATTCTTGGCCCAGTTGTTTTCGGTTTTAAAGTAGACCAGCACCGGGTCGATGACCAGCGAAGCCATTTGATTGTAGGGGCCCGCATCGAAGCCGACCCGGTTCTTGGTCAGCAGCACATAGCCGCCGGCAATGGGTTCGCGAATCCCGTTGACCTCCTGATAAAGCTTCGGCGCTGGACGGATGATCGTTCCGGCCTTGGTGCGGATGACGAGTTCGCCATCTTCGTTCAACGACATTTTATCCGCGCCGCTAAACTCCATGACCACATCGTAAAGATTGGCTCGTCCGGACAACACAAAATAATATTCGAGGAACGTGCTGTTGCAGGAGAAAAACAAATCGACGCCTGGGAAAACGCTCTTGTACTGCACCTTGGAATAGGCCGTGACTTCTTGCAGCTTGGGCGGCATGGTTCCGAGATAATATCGCATGGGTTGGGGGAATCGGCCGGCGCCTTCAATGGTTGGATAGGGGCTGGCGCCGACGAAACGAATGCCGATGCAGGAAGAATAGGGTTCGTTGGTCTTCGCTTCGAGGTTGACGAGCAGCAAATCCAACCCATCCGATTTGAGGCCTACGGCATAATCTATCCCGCGGGAAAAGTATTTCACGTCAGCAGGGAAGCGGCCCGTGTTGCTTTCGAAGAAAGGTGTCCAGGCTCCGAGAAATCGAACCGGTTGGAAAGCGTCCTGGCATTCGGACGAAGCATCCGGTCCGCCGGCCAGCAGCAGCATAGGCAGCATCGCAAGCCCTATTAAAATGTAATAGAACCTCCTCATGAATCTCGTGCTTTTGCGACTTGGTTCAAATGCTCAACTTCTTGTCTATCTATACCTCCGTTAGACAATAAATCAAGAAGCGCTCTCATTTTATCTGCAAAACAGTATACCCACCCCAACATATAGCGTTAAATATGATAGCGTATGGTCATATATAGGGTTCTAGATATTTCCTCATAGATAAGAACATCGGCAGGTATTGCGAGGTCTGAAACCATAGGGGCGAACTATTTAACGCGACTCCAGAGTTTCTCGGCCCGCTCGCGGGAGCGGGCACAAATTTCCTCTTCGTTCAGCGTTAGAAGCTTGCCGTCTTCCATGAGGAGTTTGCCCCGGCAGATGGTCGTTCTCACGGGGGCGTAGTTAAGCCCAAAGAGGACATGACCAGCCAGCGTATTCGATTGCAGCGGCGTAGTCGGGATATAATCGGCCACGATGACGTCGGCCAGATAGCCCGGGCTCATTTCCCCGCGCGGCTCCCGGAAGATCCGTTGGCAAATGGCGCGGTTGTTTTTCAGGAGCATGCCCGCGGCTTCGAGAAAACCCACCCGTGGATCGTGGTGGAAATGCCGCTGCAAAAGATAGGCCGCCCGCGCCGAAGAGATCATGTGCGAAGCCATGCCGTCGGTGCCCAATCCGACCAGAATCTCACGTTCGAGCATGTCCAGAATGCGCGTCACGCCCACGGCATTGTTCATGTTGGATTCGGGGTTGTGCACCAGGATCGAGTGTGTGCCGCCCAGGATGTCCAGCTCGTGGTCGCTCAAATGCACTCCATGCACGAAGATGGAGTTGGGGCCGGTGATGCCTGCATCGTGAAATCGATCCATGACCGTCTTGCCGAACTTGCCGGCGCAGACTTCCTCGTCGATCAAATCCTCGGCGGCGTGGACATGAAAGCCCGTCGCGGTTTCCTTCCCGATGCCCGCGCAACGCTCCAGCGTCTCGGGGCCGAGGGTCATGGCCGCATGCAGCCCGAACAGCGCGGCAATCTGATCGTCGCCATACTTCAGGCACTTGTGGATGAAGCGGGCATTCTCTTCGATGCCTTCCCCCGGCCGGTTGCGGTCGGAGACCTCGTAGCAAAGGCAGCCGTTAAGGCCGGCTTCGCGAAAAGCCTGTTCGATGATGTCCAGGCTCCCATCGCGGCAGGAGGGCGATGCATGATGGTCGACGATCGTCGTGCAGCCGCTCCGGATGCTCTCCATCAACGCGAGCAGCGCCGAGTAGTACACATCCTTTTCGTTCAGCGCCCGGTCCAGCTTCCACCACAAACTCTCCAGGATCTCCTTGAAATTTCCCGCCGGTTTGCCGGGCGCCGCGAAACCCCGCGCGAAGCTGGAATACAGATGATGATGCGTATTGATGAAGCCCGGCATGACCACCCGGCCTTGCGCGTCGATCGTACGGTCCGCCGCATACTGATCGTCCGGAAAAGTGCCAACCTCCTTGATCAACGCCCCTTCGATATACACGCTCCCGCAGTCGATGACCTCGTTGCTCTGGTTGAGCGTCAGGATGCGCCCATTCTTAATCAATAGTGAACTCATGGCGGCCTCGCGATCGTTTCAGTTTTTCCAATCATTGGAAAAATCGCCCGAAAATTTTCCAAACATTGGAAAAAAGCATACCCGATTTTCCAATCCTTGGAAAATCTCGATTTTACGCCGCATGAAGGAGTGTCTTGGCGCAATCCAGGCCGATGTTGTAGGCCGACTCTCCGTAGGGGCGGTGTCACACTTTGCAAAGTGTGACACCGTGTTGAGGGCGCTTATTGTCACGGCTCCGGTTCGAAGCCTGCCGCCGAAAAGCCTCCGGCTTGAACCATCTACTTCGTTGCTTTGCCGCCTGTTTTCAGGCAATCGCCCCAATGAGTGAAGAACGATTTTTTCTCGGTTTGCAGGAATCGGTCGGATGTTCCCAGAATAGGCCGCAACGTGGTGGACATCTGAAGCAGGACCAGGGCGAACACGACGCTCCAGATGACCAGATGATGCTTGCGCGAGCTGTTCAACAATCCGAAAGCCCGATGGAGAAAGCCCATCGCGTAGCGGAATGCGATGCCCCAGACGAACAGGTGCAGCAGGCCCATGAAGACGATCGAATCGGTCGACTGGGCGAAAATCCAGGAGACCGGCGCAAACCCCAGCAGGAGCAGGGCGAGCAACCCGAGCGTGCCTGCGAGGATCGCGCCGGTTTCCGCCAATCCGGCCTCCGAGCCGGACAGACAGGAAAAGATGAACAGGCTCGGCAGGCAGATCAAGGCGCTGAAGAAAACGCCCAGCATGATCTTGAGTGGGGCGGCCCATAGTTGGTCGCCCCACGAAAACATGCCTGCGGTGAGGCCGTAGGCCGCCAGGCAGATCAATGCGGCCAGGCCCATGAACGAGGCCGTCGCGCCTGCGCGTCCCCGGCTGATTTCGCAAACCAGCCTCTCGGGTTTCTTGAGGAGGCTTTCGATGGAGCCTCTGAAGCCCAACGGCTCTCCGTTTTCGTTGGGAATTGCGGGTGGGGTTGGGGGTTGTGAGTTACTTGCATTCGTTGTTGTCATGGGGATCTCCTTGGGGTTATGAGCCCAGCAGGCGTACCAACGCCCGCCAGACCGATTCGTAAAAATTGCCGGAAAATGCGTCGCTGCGGAAGAATTCGACCGGCAGCTTGGGCGAGCCGATAAAGGGTCGTAAGATCCAGGAAAGCTGGCCGCCCAGAAATAGATTGCCGGCCAGCCAGGCGCCGAGAACGCCGGCGGCCATGTGTCGCGTCGGACAGATTGCCCGAAGATAACAATAGAGCCGTCCGTGCGCCGCCACGCCCGCGAAAGCGATGATCGCCACATGCAGCAGCAGGATGAAATTATGCGACAGCACGGCGTTGTTCGCCGCCAGCGGCGGCGTATTCCAGAGGATGAACAAGGTCGCCGGGCTGAGCGAGGCCAGGATGAGCGCGAACACTGCCGATGCCGCCAGGATGAGGTGGGTGGACTGACGGAACGACATCGGCGCTCCCATCAATTGGGCCAGCATTCCGTTCAGCAGCGCATTGGCGCCCGTGGTCGCCAAGAGCAACAACGGGAACTTGACGAAGACATAGGCGGCCTGCAACGGCGCCCGCCATAGCCCGATGGTTGCTCCATAAATGCCCGCGCCCAAAACAACGATCAGGCCATAGATCATGCAGTCCGGCCATGCCGCTTCGCGAAGGCGTCCGTCCTCCTGCTCCGGCTTGCGGCAGAGCGCCAGTAACCTTGAAATCGTTTGCTTCATGCTCAGTCCTCCCTGTTTCGTAAAGACAACATAGGAAAGCCCTGTGAAATCTGTATGAAGCGGGCGTGAAATGCCGATGAAATGATCGATGCATTCCAGAGGTGGGCTTGCAATTAAACGCGGACATGAATGTCCGCGCTCCGATGGATTAGACCGGCGGCAGCAGGAGAGTGGCGCAGGCGCCGCCGCTCGGAGCATTCTCCAAGCATACGGAACCTTGGTGCAGTCCGGCGATTTCCCGGACGATCGCCAATCCGAGACCGGAGCTTTTCCGTCCGGTGTCGGGACGAGGCAGCGAGTAGAATCGTTCGAACACGCGTGCGAGCGCGTAATCCGGAATGCCAGGGCCTTTATCACGAATGCACAGCTCAATGGAAGAATCCGCGACGGTCAGCGTGATCGCGATTTCGCTTCCGCCCGGCGCAAAGCCGATGGCGTTTTGCAGGAGATTGTAAACGGCCTGAAAGAGAAGAAAACGTTCTCCGCGCACGAGAGTCGGAGCGTGAACTTGCCGGCTCAGTCGGAGCGATTTGGAAGCCAGCAGCGGGGCCAGCGCTTCTTCGGCATCCTGGAGCACTTGCGCCAGGTCCAGTTCCGTCAGGTCTCTCAACGCCCGGCGGCTTTCCAACGAAGAGAGCAGCAGCAGTCGATCCACCATCTGCCGGATGCGCAACGATTCGCGACGGGCATTTTCCAGGAACTGAGTGCGCTTGGGGGGCGGCATCGATTCTTCCTGGACCAGCTCCAGCGCGCCTTGAATGGCCGAAAGCGGCCCCTTCAGTTCGTGCGTCAGCGTTTGGACGTAACGCTCGACATATTCCTTTCCCTCCAGCGCGACCCGCATGTCTTCCATGGCCCGGCCCATGATCCCGATTTCGCTGCGCCCCAACGGCGGCAGCTTGGCTGGGCGACCGTCGCGAATGGCCTCGGCATACGCGGTCAGCCGTCGGATCGGCAGCGTGACCCATGCCGACGTAGCCAAACCGAGCAAGATCACGGCGAGCCCCGCCAGCGTTCCGGCCACCGCCAGCTTGCGCTGGGCGCTTGCGAGAAACAGATTGGAGCTGACGGTCGGCTTGCAGACGGTCAGCGAACCCGCCAATTGGCCTTTCACCAGGATCGGAGCGGCCACATACAGGATGGAAGAAGCCGGATCGTCGGGATGGCTGCGCGTGGCGCGCGCGCCGTAACGCCCTTTGAGCGTAAGATAGACATCGTTCCACAAAGAATAGTCTTTGCCTTCATCCCCTCCGCCCGCCGAATCGAATTGCACAATGCCGTTGGTGTCGACGATATACACGCGCAAATCGACCTGCCGCTTGGTCAGGCTGTAAATGTGAATTTGGAGCGGACGCTGCGAAGCTTCTTCAAACACCGCATGCAAATGATCCGGCTTAAGGGCCGATGCATCGGGGGTGGACTGTCCCACCATGACGGCCAGAATCGTAGCCGTATCGACCAGCGATTCCTCCATGGCCTCGAGGTAGCGGGGCTTTAAATCGTCGGCAATCCAATCGACCAGATAATAAAAGCCCGCCGCGACAATCAGAAAGAAGCAGATGAAAATGCGGGTGCGGATCTTCATCCGTTTTCCTTCAACGAATACCCGAGTCCGCGGTGCGTGACAATCGGGTCGGCCTTCGGCTGAATCGCCCGCAGTTTGGCCCGGATGCTTTTGATGTGGGCATCCACCGTCCGGTCCATGCTGGCTTCCGGCTCCTCCCAGGCCATGTCCATGAGCTTCTCGCGCGAGTAGACTCGGCCCGGCGCGTGGATGAGAATCTCTAGGATTTTGAATTCGTAGCGGGTCAGGTTGAGCAGTTGCCCGGCATAGCGAATGCAGAACCGTTCGGCGTCGACTTCGAATGGGCGGTCCTCTTGTGCGGGCTGTGGTTGGGCTGCTGGGCTCTCCGGACAGCGGCGCAGAATGACCTTCACGCGAGCAGTAAGCTCTCGAGGGCTGAAAGGCTTCACCACATAATCGTCGGCGCCGATTTCCAGGCCCACCACCCGGTCGACCTCATCGGCGCGCGCCGTCAAAAAGACGATCGGCGTCGTCGAGGTTTTGCGGATTTCCTTGCACAATTCGAAGCCGTTGATGTCCGGCAACCCGACATCCAGGATTAGCAACGCGATGGGGTTCTTCTGAAGTTGCTTCAAGCCTTCTCGGCCGGTAGAGCAGCAGAGGGGCTCAAACCCCTCCGTGCTTAGCGCATAAGCAATGTTGTCGGCGACCGACGGTTCGTCTTCAATAACCAGAATCTTCTGCATGCCCAGTTAGTTACTCGCAGTACGCCGGAAATGCACGAAAAAACAGACGGCTTCACACAGCCAGTTCCCTTATCCGTGGGCCGCTTTGCCATCCGTGGGGTTACTCTTTTTTTTGTCAGAAGTGGCCCCACGGATGGCAAAGCGTCCCACGGATAATCGAGTCTTCAGAACTCTTTCGCTATCGCAGCCGCCACCAATGCATTCGTAAAGTGTGTCATTTTGTTGTTCGCGTCGATTCAAGGAATTGATGTTCACGCGATTCTCCAGTATAGTATTTTCATCGATAAGAGGAGACTTAACGACATGATGATGGTCAAGGAACAGGCGCATAAACTGATCGATCGAATGCCGGACCGAGCTACGTGGGACGATCTCATGCATGAGATTTATGTGCGCGAGGTTATCGAAAAGGGTTTGGCTGACAGTAAAGAGGGTAAAACCAGGGACATCAAAGAAGTCCGTGCCCGATACGGTCTGCCAGAATGAGAGTACACTGGACAGCGACAGCACAAGCTCATCTCGAATCGATATTTAAGTTCATAGCCCAAGATTCCCCTGAATATGGACGCCGCATGGTAGATCGGCTAACTCGACGTTCTCAGCAAATTGGAGATTTTCCTTTATCAGGCCATTCTGTTCCTGAATATGAGCTTGATCAAATTAGAGAGGTTGTTGAAGGCCCCTATCGAATTATTTACTATATCAACCCTGATCAGATTGATGTTCTCGCCGTGATCCACGGTTCTCGGAATCTACTGCGCGGGCAGCCCGGGTCATAATTCACATCCGCTTCATACTGTTTTCACAAGACTTCCTTATGGTGTAGGGCAGAAAAAGGAGGTCTATTATGAATGGTAACGACGCGTATCCGCTGGTTCCGGAGTCATGGAAACGTCCTTGGATGATTCTTTGGACGGCCATTTTACCGCAGGCGCTTTTGCTCTGGATGAACATTCAATCCTGGCATCTGGTTTCCGGGGAGATGGCGGACGATCAACTGCAATGGGCATTCTTTGTTTTTGCCGGAGAAGTGGGCTTGCTGGCGGCGAACGCGGGGCTCTTCGTGTTTCTACTGGCGCGACGCAGGCTCTTTAACGGATGGATAGGGGCTTCGAGTTTGGTGTTGCATGCCGGGTTTCTGTTTCTTGTTTGCTACGCGCTGGGGGAGGGTCTGTTGCCCAGTTCCGTCACGACCTGGATCTTACCCGAGGAAGTTTTTGTTTATTATCAATTTGCCCTGATCATGCCGGCGGCTTTTTTCGGACTCGCCTGCATGGCTTGTTATCCAAGGCGGCCGCGAAATCATCGGGACTTGGCGCTGACCCTTTCGCTCTGTATCGGCATTCCGCTGGGATGGTTTGGCCTGGTAAGCATTCGATGGCCGCATTTTCCTTCCTGGATGGATTGGATGGGACCCGTGGTGTTTGCACTATTTACATTTGTTCTCATCGCCGCGCTGGTTCGTCTGGTCTTCATTATTTGTGCCGGTGTGCGCTCGCAAAATAGAGCCGTGCAAATGATCTTTGCGGGCTTGTTCGGGTTGATTCTGCCGCTCGGCGGGTTGACGGTGAATTGGTTTGTGCCGCTGCCGGCGGATTTTCAATTCCTTGCCATTTATGCGCTGGCTATTTTGAATGGCGTTTTTCTTCTGCTTCCGGATGACGGCGCCGAGCGCAGTCGCCTTATCGTTTGGCTGGGACGTTGCTTGCTCTATCCGTTTACGTTTTATTTCTTTATCGTGTTCCTGCCATTTCTTCCCTTCTCCATTCCGGCCATGATCATCATGGGCGCCGGCTTTTTGATTCTTACGCCTACCGTGCTGTTCCTGTTTCACACGCGCTTGATCGCGGAAGGTTTTTCCCACGCGGCGACGACCCTGTCGCGCGCAAAGATCATGGGGTTGATGGTAGGCGCCCTGAGCTTGATTCCTGCGTATATTCTGGGCGGTGCGGTTATGGACCGGATCAATCTTCACGAAGCGCTTCGCTATGCCTATCAGGACCAGCCTTCGGATACGGCTCCCTATCGTGGCAGCCGGTTGCTGCTGAAGCACAGTCTCCACCGTCTGCGGGATTTCAAGGCAGGGCGGCATCTGCCGTTTCTGTCTTCCTTGTACAACAAGATCGTGTTCGATGGGCTCGTTCTTCCCGACGACAAGATGCAGGATTTGCATCGAACATTCTTTGGCTGCGATCTGGAGGAGCCCCGTTCACAAGGCAAGTATGCGGCCTATTTTTCAAGTCGCCCTCGGGCCTTCTCCATCAGACCGCCGATGCGGCCTGTTCCGACTCAGGCGGTTTTGGAATCCGTCCGAACTTCGGAATTCGAGGAAGACGGCTGCCGTAGTATGCTGGCCCAGCTCGAAATCCGGAATCCGCTCGACCAACAGGAGGAGTTCGTTACGCAGATCAGCCTGCCCGATGGCGTGATGATTTCGGGCTTCTGGCTGCACATCGGCAAGGATCGCGTGCCCGGCCGGATTTTCGAAAAGAAAACCGCGCTCTGGGTTTATCGTATGATCCGCGACATGACCCGGCGCGATCCGGGGCTTCTGTATTACCAGGACAAAAACCATCTTGAACTCCGGGTGTTTCCTTTGGCGGCGAAAGAGACGCGGCAAGTGGAAATAGAATTCCTTTATCCGGGAACCCTGTCGCCGGCCATCGCCATGGGGGACAGGCGCTTTTCTCCAAAGGGCGGGCAAGGCATTTCCCTGGTCGCCTCGGAGTCGACAGGAACCTATGCAGTGGTTTCGTCCGAAACGTTGGCCGCTCTGCCCAAGGCAACCCGGCGGCCGTACTTGCATTTCATCATTGATCGCTCCTTATCCGGCGCCGTCGACTCAACCTCCGTGGTTGCTCGTTGCCGGAGCTTGGCGGCGCAGTTTCCCGAGATAGCGGATTGCGCAGTCACCTATGCCAATTACGAAGTGTGCGATGCAAGCGATGCATTGATTCCTGTCGAAAGCCTGGAGCAGGTCTTGAGCGGCGAGCTTCTTCCCGTTCGCGGCGGGTTTTGCCGGGATCGCGCGATCCGGCATGCGTTGGCCGTCTACGCCGGGCGCCTGCAGCCTGCGGACGCCGCCGCTCCATTCTTCCTGAGGTATCCGGTCGTCGTGGTCGTATCGACCGATGAAAGCCGGCCGCTTGCTCAAGGCAACCTGAAAGCCTTCATGGCCCATTCGCCCGATGTTCCGTGCTTTTACACGGCGGCAAAGGAAAACGAATTGAAGGCCGAAGGACTGGATGGAAAGCAGGAAGACGCGGCTTGCTTGCGGACTCGGCCGGTGAACGTGGTGCTGTTCGAGTTGGGAGGTGAAATAGTGGCTTGTCCGGCCGATGGAGGTCGCAGCGCCGCCCTGACTTTTCTGCGAGGCGAAGGCTCTGTCCTTCGGGTTTACGATCCCGCTCGCGGAGATTTCCAACCCTTGGAAAAAGCGACGTGGCTGTCCTCAAAATCCCGCTACGGACAAGGGTCGGAAGCTTTGTTGATCCACGCCGCGGCCGAGAGAGATGCTTCGCGGGCCTTCGAGTTGCAGCCGTTGTTGGCAGAAAAGAGCCGGCAATGCGGGATTCTGACGCCGGCCACATCCTACATCGTGGTGGAAAACAGCGCGCAATGGAAGATGCTGGAACTAACCGAAAAGAAAAAGCTCAAGAATTTTGAGGCCTTGGAACTAGCCGCGACGCCGGAGCCCTCGACGTGGGGGTTGATGCTCCTGGCCGGAGGATGTTTGGCGTGGAGAGCCTGGCGGCAAGGCCGTCGTCCCTCCCCATGACGGGAGGGTCCGCGGCCTCGCGGACCCTTATCAAAAACATTTCATACGCACGAAAGATCTTGGAATCATGAAAACACAAACACTGCTCCTCCTCACTTTGCTCATTATCGCCCAGTATTACTTTTGTTCATCCTAAGGATCCCTATTATTGCCTGGATGATCGAATCCTGCTTGAGTTGAAGGACCGCGGCCTGCTTCCCGCATCCCTTTCCTCAAATTTGGCATCTATCCCCGATATGCTTCCTTTGATCGTCGGAAGCGGGTTGCTGGCGAATCCGGAGGAGGGCTATTCTCGTGCCGACTTTCTGGCCGGCATTCTTGTCGATGCGTATGACCAAACAGGTGCGCGCCTGATTTTTGCATGCCTTGGCGGGCGACAACAATCAAACGACCATTATCCGTTTTATGAATTTGTTTTCGAGGAACCCCCCAACAGCGATGGATTGAATTTAGTGCGAGGTCAGCGATTCTTCTATGACGTTGCGGGTATTGAAGGGCTTGAATGGTATGTGATGTGGCCTGTTCTATCGGTTATAGCCATCGTGGTCGGATTTACGGCTTTTACGGTTGCCGTGGGCTTGTGGATGTTGCTTGGGAGAAAACGATAACAAACTCTCTGAAGATGGGTTCGGTCATGGATGCATCCTGACGCTGCCGCAACAGCGGACGGCGACGGAGCGCCGTCCCTACCTTTCTTTGCCGTGGGTAGGGCGCTCACTCCGCTGAGCGCCTTCTTTTCCCCATACAATATGCGGCAGTGTCGAGATGTGCCCTTCGGTCATTGGATGGCCGGGCCAAGTTGCCTGCGAATATTTTGGGCCATCTCGGGTTCGGCTTCTTGCAGGAGCGCCTCCGCCTCGACGTTTCGCTGCTGGAAAAGCAGCAGGGCGATCAGCTCCTTGTACAGGCGGTCGTCGCGCGGGTGTTTGCGCAGGGCTTGACGAAGAAGCTTCTCGGCTTGGCCGGGGCGTCCCTGGCGGGCTTCGCAGCCGGCGAGTTGAAGGCTGGCTTCTGCGTGGTCGGGGGCGATGGATAAGGCCGCGGCCAGAAAGCGGGCCGCTTCGGGCAGACGGCCGTAATCGGAAAGTTGCCGGCCGCATTGAATCAGCGTTTGGGCGGTCAGGGGATTGTCTTTTTCGGCGCCTTTGACGATTCGAAGGCCTTCATCCGGCTGGCCTTGCAAGCTTTTGACCATGGCGGCGAGGCCTCTTAAGTCGTAGCGGTGGGGCGCTCGTTCCAAGGCTTTGTCGAAGTAGAAGCCGGCTTCCGGCCGGCGGTTTTCCGCCAGGAGGATTTTTCCCCATTCGGCGGGGTACACGCTGTCTTCCGGATGACGTTGCATCCGCTCCAAGGCGGCAGAGCGGAACGAATCGACGGGGCGTTGTTTAACGATTTGTCGCAAGTCGTTTTGCTGGGCTCGCCAATCATTCAGGTTTGAAGCATTCTCCTCCTGCATCGAAAACGGCGGGCGCGAGTAACGCTCGATCATGCTGGAGACCATCTCGTATTCGCTCCAGGGCGTGTAAAAAAGCAGCCGCGCACATTCTTCGGCGGAGGGTTCGTGGGCGGCCGCATCCGGCGGCAGGTGCAGTGCTTGTTCTACCGCGTCGGCCAGGCGCGATGCAGCCAGCCGGTTGCCTTCGAAATTAAAGTGAACATGATCGAGAAACAAATCCTTTCCGGGAATGCCCTGATCGCTATGTACGGCTATGTAGGTTTCCAGGTCGACCAAGGCGACTTCCTTTCGAAATGTTTGTGCGGTCTCGCGGATGATCCGATTGATCGTGCTGTCGGCGCGAAAGCGCAAAGCATCCAGGTCTCTTGCACGGGAGAACGCCTGCATCGCCGCCTCCCATTGATTCGAACGCGCGGCTTGCCGGCCTTGTGCATAGGCGCGGCGGCACTCCTCGAGATCGGAAAACGGGGCGCAGTCTTTTAAGTTTACGGCCATGCTGCTGAGGATGACCGCCGACTTGTTTCGATGGGCCTTCTTGACGATGGCAGCGAGGTTGCGCCGGAAGTTTTCGTAGACCGGACGAAGGCGCGGGTCGTCAGCCGTTACGTTTTCCTTGAACATCTCCATGCCTGCCCAGGTGCTCTTTTCGTTTTTCTTTTGCACAGGGATCAAAGTCTTCAGCAACTGGGAGAACCGGGTGCGCGAGAAAAGAACGCGGGTGCGAGCAAGGAGGGCCGATTGACCGGCCGCGCCCCAGGCGGTTCCGGGGCCGTTCGGGCCGATGACTTCGTTGTTGCCTGCGTAGATAATAATCGCGTCGGGATGCAATTCGCACAAGTCGCCGGCGATTTCGCGAATGACTTGCGAGTCGATGGCGGTCATGGCCGCGTTGATGACTTCGAATCGGCGCGACGGGTGGCGAGTTTCCAGGATGATTTGCAAAATACGCGTCAGGCCGTATTCCGGCAGAGGCTCGCCCATTGCCGCGGATTCGCCGAGAACGGCGATACGGATCGCGTCGTTGGTTGGGCTGGTCTGAAGCATTAACGGAGCCGGCGTGCGGACCAGTGCCGGCGGGAAAAAGCGGAAGCCGAAGAATTGGTTGTCGATGCGAACCGAATGTCCGGAAATAACGGATGGAATGGTAAACGACGTTGGCCAGCCCCAGCTGACGAGGTGCAGGATTCCTTCGGCTGTCAGCAGGACGGTCAGAGGAAGTCCAATCGCAAGAAGCAGCCGGGCGGACCATTTTTTCCAGTTCATGTTCTTTTCATATCACAGGAGGAGATGGGTGACGAACAGGTTCTTTCCATGAGGGTCATCTTGACACGGCCCCCGCGCATACGAATAAGAATCTACGTCCTTACGGACGCGGCTACGTAGCCGCCGGCGTAAGCCGGTGGCTTTTTTCCGGGGCCAGACGTTTTAGGAGGGGCTGTGAAGATGCACTCCTTTCCATGCGTCTGCCAAAGCCGCCATTGCCAGAATACGCATGTCCATGATAGGCTTTTTGCATAATTATACGATTTACCAGGCTTTCGGCCGCCTGCCTGTCGCAGGTTGCCGGGATTCTTATCGGAAGGATGGAACGCTCGTGATCAAGGCTTGTACGTTGGAAAAGGGCTCGGTGGTGGAGTTGGACGGTATTCCTCATGTGGTGGAGCAGTTGAAGGTGCAAACTCCGTCCGCACGCGGCGGCTCGACGCTTTACAAGGTACGCTACCGCAACGTGCAAACCCGTCAGAAGCGCGACGAAACCTACCGGGGCGACGATCAGCTCAAGGACGCCGATTTCGAGGCCCGCGAGGCGCAGTTTCTTTATCGCACCGGCGATCAGTTCACGTTCATGGATTTGAGCGATTACAATCAGTTGGAACTGAATGCCGCCGAGTTGGAAGAGAGCATTCCTTATCTGATCGATGGGATGGAGGGGCTCAAGATTGTCGTGTCGGGCGAGCGGGTGCTGGGCATTCAATTGCCCGATGTGGTCGAGATGGAAATTCTGGAATGCGATCCCTCGATGCGCGGCGCCTCGGCTACCTCGCGCACGAAACCCGCCAAACTGAATGCGGGCTTGGTGGTTCAGGTTCCCGAATACATCGCTCCCGGCGAAAAGATTCGCGTGGATACGCGGGACGGGAGTTTTGTTTCGAGGGCGTGAGGTAATGCCTACCGGTTGATCTCCCGATCCTGCATGATGGCTTCCAGCCGTTTGATGCGTTTTTCTTTGTAGATTTTGCCGTATTTGACGTCGCCGTTCCAGAGGATCAAGGCGAGAATCAGGGTGACGATGCCGGCCAGGCGGTAGAGTTCGGGGCCGAAGAGAACCGGGACAACGGAAACGCCAACGAGGATGGGAAACCAGAAGGATTCCCCGGGGATGGACGGGAAGAGCGTGGACAGCAGCAACAACACATAGAAGACCAGCAAGCAGAGTTGGGACAGTCGTCTTCTCATGAATCAATATTCCCTGGTTTCCAGGCTTTTTCTTCCCACATACAAAGGAAGGGCCGCCGTGGCCCATGTCAGCGCGGCCAACGCCGCCAAGCCGGCCCACACGCCTTTATGTAAAGCGCTTGGGCCGATGCGATCAAGGCTGTAAAAGTGGAAAAGTGCGCCGAAGGGCAAGATGGCGCATAGCATGAAGCACAGGCTCAATACGAGGTTCAACGTTCCGCCGAAGCTGGAAACAATGGCGGCGGGATTGCGTTGGCGCAGATCCAAAAAGACGGCGCCCAATCCGGTGGAAAGGCCGGCGATGGCCAAGGCTACGGCGGCGGCAATGGCGCAGGCCACCGCTTGCGTCAGCGGCGGCAATCCCAACATGCGGACCGAAATCAGGATGAGCCCCATGCTGATGACGAGCATGGCGGCGCAGGCGGAAACGAACTTGGCTTTCAAGACGCGCTTCATGGCGGTGGGCGCCATGCCGATGATCCAGAAGGCCTGCCCTTCAAGGCTCATTTGCGGATAAACGAAACGCGAACCGAGCGAGCACAGCACGGCCGAGGTGCTGAATACGTTCAGGAACCCAATCAGGTTTTTCCATTCGGGCGCCAACCGGTGGTAATGCAGGGTGCGCAGATTCATGAAGTAGAGTCCCAGCAGGCCGAAGAAGATCAGCACTTGCATCCATTGCTGGGGATCGCGCAGGAAGAGGCGGAGGTCTTTCATGATCAGGCAACGCAGATCGCCGGGCAGAAAAGTCAGCGCCCGCTCGAAGCGGACCAGCATGACCGGCGCCCGCCGGACCGAACCGGCGCCGGCGACAACCCGCTGCCACCCTTCGTAGAATACGCGTCGGCCGACCGCTTCCACCGCCAGGGCGGCGAACAGCCAGTGGGCCAGTAGGACGTTCCACAGCAGGAGTCCTCGCATCCACTGTCCGCGGGACAGGGCAAGTATGCCTTCAGCCATCCACCAACTTGGGAGCAGGGGGTGGGATGCCAGCTTCAGGCCGGGGATCAGCCGGTCGAGCATCAGCATCGAATCGTCGGCGCCCGCCAGGCGGGCGTGGGACGTCAGCGACAGTCCGGCCCACGTGAGGAGGACCAATACGCCCATCGCAACCAACGGCCGGGTTCGGCGGGGGACCCAACGCACAAAGAGCAGCGTAACCAACGTGCCGACACCCGCACAAAACCCGACGAACGGAACGGCAAAGAGAAGCGTGTAGATGGAAAAATACCACGGCATGCGGTCATACCAGGCATAGGCTCCGACAAAGGGGATGATAACGAAAAAGAATGCCCAGGAACTGTAAAACGCCGATTCCAGATGCTTGAACACCAGGATGTCCGTCAGGTTCAGCGGCTTCAGCAACAGAAACGGCATTTCGTCGGACCGATAGAGCGTGGTGTAGGTGGAGAGCAAGCTCGACAGGACCAGCATGAAGCTCAAGCCCAGAAAAAAGAGCGAAAAGAGCCGTGGAATAACGATCAGTCCGACGCCTCCGAGTTTGTCGAGAAAGGTGAAGCCGTGCAGAAATAACCCCCATAAGCCGGCGATCATGCCCAGAGCGAACAACGCGATGAAGCCGACCTTGAACAGGGATTGCTCGCGGAGCAGCTCCCCGATATGAGCGGCGGCGCGCCAACGGTAGCGAAGAAGTGTGATCAATCCATTCATGCGGAAGTCAGTTTCATAAAAACATCTTCGAGATTCCCATTGGCGGTGTGTCGTTCCATCAACTCGGCGGGCGTTCCGCAAACGGTCAAACGGCCGTTATGGATGATCCCCACGCGGTCCGCCAGATCTTCGGCGAGCGCCAGGATATGAGTTGTGAGAAAAATGGTCATGCCGCCGGCGGCTTTTTCGCGCAGGAGGGTGCGGATGGTCCGAATGCTGTAGGGGTCCAATCCGATAAAGGGTTCGTCGACGAAAAGCACCTGGGGGGCGTGAATGAAGGTAGACGCGTAGACCAGCCGCTGGCGCAGTCCGTGCGAGAGATCTTTGACGAGAGCGGCGCGATACTCGTTGAGGCCGAAGAGCTCGAAATACTGGTCGAGCCGTTCGCGGGCGAGGGGACGCGGCGTCTGGAAAAGGTCGGCGGTGAATTGGGCATATTCTTCCGAGGTGAGCCGTTCGTACAGATAGGGCTGGTCGGGGATGTAGCCGGTGATTTGCTTGATGTTGGCGGCCTGCGTTTGAATGTCGAAGCCGGCGATACGGATGGTTCCGGCGGACGGCTTCAGCAGGCCGCAGAGCATTTTGATGGTCGTCGTTTTTCCCGCTCCGTTGGGGCCTAAAAAACAGAAGACTTCCCCTTGGGGAATTTGAAGCGACAAATCGTCGACGGCCTTGAATTCGCCGAAGCGTTTGCTCAGGCGTTGAATATCGATCGTGGGCGGTGGTTGCTCGGGCATGGGTCAATCCTTTGTCTGGCCGGAGGGTTTGGCGGTTTCCGGCGGGGTGGTTGAGAAGGCGGGAGCGAGCGCGAAAAGCTTGAACAGGCTGGCGGTTTCCACGGCGTTCTCTCCGAAGGCGGCTGCTTCCGAAGGGTCGCAGGCTTCCAGCTGCCAGCCCAAGGGGGTTGTTTGTTTGACGAGACGTCCGTCCGCATCCAGCCAGGTCAGGGTCTCCAGGCCGCCCTGTCGGCAGGAAAGGACGCTCGTCTCGATGTTCGTGCCGTTCAGCAGGAGGGTTTCCTGTCTCAGGGCGGTGACGAGCATATCTGTGCGAGACAACGATGACGGATCGAGCGTGGTCAGGGTCAGGGTTTGGCCGGGCTTCAATTTTTTCAGAGCCAATTCGGTCAACGGAGAGTAGAGGATCAAATCGTCGGGCAGTTCGATGTGCACAACTTGGCTGCCCATGGGGGTGCGGGCGCGGATCTCGAAAAGCCGATGATCTTTCCGCTCGCCGTGAAGGCTGAAGGGCAAGTCGGCGGCATTCACCGCGAAAGCGAATCGTTGCAGCTTGTACAGGATGTCGAGCCAGGCCGTGGAGCGGGCGGTAATCTGCTGTACGCGGCCCAACAGGCGGACATTGACGGCCGTTTGATTGTTGATTTGGACGCGGCCGGCCGGATCGTTGTCTTTTACGTCGATGTGGGTATGGCTGAAGCCCACATGTCGGCCGTCGACGAGAATTTTCATCCAACTATCGGAGACCAGGGGGCCGTCCTGCATCAAATCGCTATATCCGTTCAGGCGGTGGGTGAAGAAAGAGGGGAACGCCTCGTAGCGGATCAGCCAGAACATCATGGCCGCCCAAAAAAATAGAATGCCGCCGGTAACCAAGCCTCTTTTCATGACATGCAGTATAACCCGGGCGCGGACATATTTCGAGCGGCCAGATGCGAGGTTCGGAAAATCGTGAAAATCGAAATCATTAACAACGAAGTTATGGTCCACTATTCGCTAGCATGCGACGAAAAGACGGCGCTCTGGCCGGGCTTTAGATTGACCGTAACCGCCGAATGACCGGGTTCGATGGCGACATCCTTTCCTAGAACTTGGATCCAAGTTGAATTATTTGGAAGAGTAAGGAAAAGCTCATCCTCTTCTCGTCCGAAATTCACCGCGACGATGACCGATTCGGCCCCATGTCCTCGCGTATAAACGACGGTTTGGCTGGTGGGGAACGAAATGGCGAGGTCTTCGCCGCGAAGCGCGGGGTGGGTCGTTCGCAATCGAATCAGATTCTGGGCGCTTTGGAACAGCCGCCGGCCGGCGGGGTCTTTCATCTTTTCCCAGTGCAGAAAGTTCTGGCCGACAATTTTGGGCGTGGATTCCCCAAATTCCTGGCCCGCGTAGAGCATGGGGATGCCCGGCGCCGTCAGGGTGAGCACGAGTGCGGATTCTGCGCGGAGCAAGCTTTCCTGGCCGCCGAAGCCGGCCTCGTGAAGCTCTTTCATGACGCGTTCTTCGTCGTGGCTTTCGGTATACACGACCCGTTGAAGGGCGTTGCTGTAACCGAGGCGGGCGGGGGTCATGACGCGTACAAACTCGTTGGTATTCAAGTCGGCGTTGCGGAGCATGTCGCGGATGCGCCAGCGGAATTCCGCATCCCAGCCGGCATCCATCTCGGTTTGGTTGAGCAGGTCGGGATCGGACGGCAGGTGCTCGGCAATTTGATAGGCGTTGGAGTCGGCCTGTTTCGCGGCATAGGCAAACCAGCCGGCGCCCCAGTCGTTGTAGCCTTGCCAGCCGACCCAGCGGGTGGCGTCGTAGCGGAAGCCGTCCACGCGATATTCGCGGAGCCAAAATTGGAGCATGTCCGCCACGTATTGCTTGAAAGCCGGATGCTCCTGCTCGAGGTCGGGAAAACCCCAGTTTTCGCCTTCGAACGGATAGAAATAGGGGCTGGCGGCGTAGTCTTTTCCGTAAAGCTGGTAAAGAGACGACTGGGCATCCATGTGATTTAAAACCATATCCATGATGACGGCCATGCCCTGGCGATGGGCGCTGTCGATGAGCCGTTTTAAGTCGTTCCTGCTTCCATGTGTAGATTCGGGAGCGAAGTGAAAGGACGGATTGTAGCCCCAACTCAGGCTGCCGGCAAATTCCTGGAAGGGCATCGGCTCCACAGCGGTGACGCCCAGATTGTGCATGTGACTCAACCACGGCAGCGTATTGCTGAATCCGCCGCCATGAGTTACGTCGTCGATGGAGAATTCGTAAATTACCAGGCGATCCGGCGACGGGCGGCGAAATGGTTTGCTGCTCCAGCCGAACGGCATGGCATTAACCTCTACGACGGATTTGGCCATTTCAGGGTGCTGAGTCTCTCGTCCTGAATCGTCTTTCCATTCGACATCCTTCGAATAGGGGTCGGCAAGGCGGATCTTTCCATCGATCAGATATTGATACGTGTGCTTCCCGGGGTCCAGCGAGCGATACAACCACCAGACTCCGTCGGTAGAGCAGTTCATGGCGCCGCGCCGCGGACTCCAATCGTTGAAATCGCCAATGAGAGACACGAAATGCTTGCCTGGGGCATAAAGGGCAAACGAGGTAACGCCATTGGTATCCGGCGTGGCGCCCAGGGGAATGTCTGGGCGGGCGGTGTCGTTGTCAAAACGCGGCACATACCAGAAGCTGACGCGGTCGAGCGTCACTTGGGTGTTGCTGCCTGATTGAGCCGTCAAGTGATGGAGTCCAAATGGAAGCGTCTGGAGTTCGAGCATCCATTCCAGCGGTTTCCAAACGAGGGAAACCATGGGTCGTCCATCCAGCCAGAGTGTGACAGGTTCGGGCTTCTTTCTTTCGATCACCACGGCCAGGCTGCCCTTGAATGTCGTGCCATCCAGCGGGCAGACGATTCGAAAGGGTGGTTCTCCTGTGCCATGGTCGCTTTGGATGGGGACGCTATAATTCCGTCCCAGATCGGTATCCCAATCCTTTCCCCAATGCACGGCCATGTGCAGCGACGTGACGATTTGGGCTCCGCTGTTGAAGGGGCCCAGGAAAATGACGGAGACTCCGTTGCTGTCGGGTGCGGGCAGGGGGGAGTCGACCGCCAAGCCGTCGTCTGTGGCCTCCGTTCCCTTCGGCCAGTAATCGCGAGCCGGCGGCATCCATTGGCCGTCCACCGCATTGACGCCCCAGCGCAAATGACCGCCGGGTTGGCTGGAGCGGACGCTGACGGCGATTCGGTTGTTGAGGTTCGGCGTCGCGGGCTTGACCACGATGCGTTGGTTGGAGATATCGATGCGATAGTCGCGACCGCCGTTGTTCTCCCACCGTTGGTCCGCCCATTGTACGACGAAATCTACGGATCGAACCGGCTGGTTGGACTGGTTGAACGGGCCGAGCTGAAGGCGGCAGAGGCCGTTGGAATCCGGCCCGGCCAAGCCGGTGCGAACGGCGGCTCCATCCCGGGAGGAGCCGGCCGGGATGTACTCCGCCGCCGGCGACTGCCATTCTTTGCCGCGCGCATTGACGCCCCAATGCAGGGTGGCGGCTTGTGTGCAGTTGGAGCTGGTTATCTCGATCCGGTCGTCGCGGGATGGCGTCGCCGGCGTCCAGGCAACGAATTCGGCGGAGGAACCAACTTCAGTCAACAGCCAGGCAAGGATTGGAAGAATATGCTTAATACAGATCATGGCTCGACACCATAGACGATTGCTCTGGGGGCGGGAAGCGCGAAATGACCTTAGGCTGCCAAACAAAACACCCCGCCCGGATGGGCGGGGTGTTTTGTTTGCCGATTAATTCCGTTTACCGGAAACTTCCGCCTTTGTAGGAGGCGTTGAAGGGCATCCCGTTAGTGATAATTGGGGAGCTGGCGAAGTACTCGCCATTGCTGCAATAGTAGTAATAGAGCAGGCGTCCGCTGTCGTAGCTGAGCACCACGTCGCCATGCCCATCGCCCGTCACATCGTTGACGGACGTGATCGTCCAGGTACTGGAGACGGTCAAGCCGGTGGCCATGGTGACCGTGCTGTTCAACAGACCGCTGTTGTTCATGAGCCAGACTTCGTAATTCAAGGACAGGTTCGTGTTGCTAACCAGCCGCTGCCACAGGATGTCGTCCACTCCGTTGGTGTTGAAGTCGCCGACGGCGGCGATCTTGTACGCAGACATGCTGTTGGTGGCGCAATAGCCTTGGGCCTTCAGCGCATAGGTGCTTCCGACCTGGGCGCCCAATGGAGGCATCATGTAATAAGCCCGGCCCGAGCCATTGGTTTCCTGGAAGTACAGGATGACCTTGTTGGCATCCGGCGTGGCATAGGCGGTCGAGGTTCCGTTGTCGATTTGCACGAAGCCTGTGGCATTGGAGCACCACATCTTGAAGTAATAGGTCTTGTTCAACGGCAGGTTGGTAATCGTGAGGCTGGTCGTGCTCGAACCGTTGCCGCTAAAGACCAGGTTGGACGGATAATTACAGCCGATGAGTCCGAGCACCCGTCCGCCTGCGGCGTACCCATTAAACCAATCCGTCCGACGCACGGCGCTGGTCCAGTAGGTCCCGTAGCCCGTATCCGAGCCGCCCGAGTTGGTTGTGGCGATGATATGGATGGCCGCAGGATAGAAGGACGACGTCGGATCGGACCAGGTCAGCACGATGTTGCTGGAATAGGTCACGGCCGAGAAGCTCATGTCCCCACCGTTGGTGAGGGTGAGCGAGCGGTACACGTTGCCATAGGCGTTGCCGGAAGAAGTCGTATTGGTCACGACATAAGTCTGAGAAACATAACCGACCTTGCTTACGGTCACGGTATGAATACCCGCGACAGTATCGACGCCGAAAGTGCCATAGACGTCGGTTGCCCCATTCGTTACGCCATCCAATACAATCACCGCGTTGCTCATCGGTGTTGTCGTGCCCGAGGCCACCACGCGACCCACGACTAATTCAGCGCCGTTGGTCATGATGTTGTAGATGAAGCCGCCGAGGCTGTTATAGGCAATGATATTGGGAAGGTTATACCAAGCCGTGTTCTGTCCCACTTCGCCCCAACCCATGTTCAAGTGATGGAAAACCGTTCCCTGTGCCGATACAGCCAGACCGTCTACAATGGCGATATGCCCTTCCGTGGGCGCCGCAGAGTTGTGGATGGCCATGATCACCGGCTTGCGGCCGAGCATGTTGAAATTGAGGATGGTGTTTGTAGCCGTTATGCTGGAAACCAAGACCGCTCGCGGATAAGAAAAAATGTTGGTCAGCGCGAGATGGAGATTCGCGAGGGTGCTGTAGGTCTTATTGGTATAGTAAGTCGCGCCAGCGGCTACCCCGACGTCGCGGAGCAGATCGGCCACATTGGTCCAAGCCAGCGAGGAGGACGTACCTTTGTATTCATCCAGGAAATTGGTCCAGGATCGAAGGCCGGTCGCATTGGTGTAAGTGGCCTGGTAGGCGAACCAGTTGGTTGTGATGGAGCCGTCCGCCTGCTGCACAGCGACCAGATTGGAGGAGCCGTTGAGCGCAAGGCCGCGTGGATACTTGTGATACTTCATGACTTGACCCACGGCGACAGGGCCGCAACCGGCGTAGCGGTTGGACGGGGTGGTCAGATTGTAGAGGTCCGAGCCAAAGCTGCCGTATTGCTTGTATTGATCCCACGAGCTGGAGATCAGGCAATCCACCCAAATGGTGAATCCGGCCGGAGCAAACCCTCCGGGGCCGGGATCGGGAGCGGGGGTCGAAGGGGGCAATTGGAAGTCCATGACGGGCCGTTGAATCGATTCGTTGGCAAAGGGATCGTCTTCCGCTGTCTGCTCGGTGATCGCTTGAGGAGCGGTCGCTTCAATGGCCGCCCATTTGGCCTGCGATTCTTCCAGATACGTCGTCAAGCTTTCCGGATCGACGTCCGCAGCCAAGGCGGAGAGCGACCGGGCGTTGTCGTCAACTTGCTGGATGCTTTCCACGATGTCGTGGCGAGTTCTCAGATCGTTTTGGAGAAGGGCGAACAATGGGTTGCCGGCGGTTTTTTCGAACGTGCCGGAATCCGAAAACGCGATGATGGGTTCGATGCTGTCATCGGAGGCGACAATCATGTATCCGCGGGGATTGCAATAGACCACATAATAGAGAACGGTCTTGTCGACATCCTTGACGGCTTCAACGCTTTTGGCGGAATAGCCGGACGGTTGCCCGTTCGGATTTAAGGCGGCGTTAGCCAACGCCATCGCTTCATCGGGTGAGACCGGATCGGCTTGAACAAAACTGACGCTTAGCATGCAAAACAGAACCCCCAAACACAATACACCTGCTGATAACCTGCGGTACATGAGGACCTCCTTTGGTTATGTCCCATTGAAAAACTGTAGGCTGTTAATATACCTTTCGGGTCTTTGGCTGTTAAACTTAAGGATGACCTGACAAACACACTCCCTTCTGGGTGAAAGGCCCCATCCGTATTTGTTGTAAGCAATTAATATTTAATTGATAATGCATATAAATGCTTTTACGGAGTCATGACTTCGATGCGGTAAAAATGGACCCCTTCGGCCATATTTACCTCGTAACGATTGGTCGACGGGTATGGGGTGTGCCCTAATCCGGAGGCCAGGGGCGAAAAATTGACGGTCCCCGTCAGTTGGGTTCCTGCATAAAATGTGTAACTTCGGTCCGGCGCGCTGGCCCAAGTGAAGCGCAACGTCTCGGAGCCGGGGATGCGTTCCGCCGCGACAAGAAAGCAGGAGTATTGATTGGTAGGATTGGTGCCGGCAATGGACTCCTGAAAATTATTGAGGCCGTCGCCGTCGGGATCGTCGGTCGAACTGACATCCAGCGAATTGGTGGGAAAATATTTGATTCGCCAACCGAGCGGAAGTCCGTTCCAGTTTGGCGTTCCGCTCAGATCGCTGCGAGGATTGCTGATGGACGCGAATTCGTTTGAGTTATTTCTCGAATCCCCGTCGTCGTCCGCGGCAGGAAATCCATTGGTGGGATTTAGCCAGTAACGATATTCCCAGCCGTCGGGCAGCCCATCGACATCCGTGTCTCGATTGGTGCTGAACTCGTAAGCGCCGACATCGTAGGCCGTGAAGCCGTCAAAATCACCGTCGCAGGGCAGGCCTTGTGCCGCATCCTCGCGCAGTGGCGTTCCTTGGCCCTCGTCGCCGGAGTCGATGCCGGGCGAGCCGGCGGCCAGCCGGTAATCGGATGAGCTGACAAACCAGGGTGCGGTGGTCGAATTGCCCGTTCCATTGAAATAGGAGCTTTCCGGCTCCGTGATGCAGTAATCGAGCCCCTGACCAAATACGTTGGTGAAATAATAGTTGTCGATCGTATTGCTCACGATGATGCAGTTGCGCAGCACGCCGCGCGGAGTGTTGAAGGTGTTGCTGGCGCTGCAATGGATCCCGCCGCCGAGAGCGGCTTGATTGAAAAGGATCGTGCAGTTGGTCGCGGCGCCGCCGTAGTCAAAGTGGATTCCGCCGCCGCGTGTGGCAGCATTGGAGATAATCAACGAGCCGGATGTAGACCCCTTGGCGAAAAAGTCCACCCCTCCGCCGTTCTTGCCGGCCTGATTATTGCGGACAACGCAATCCTTGATTTCGCCTCCCTGATAGCATTCGACTCCTCCGCCCCGATTGCTGGCCGCATTGCCTTCAATCAAGCATCCCTGAAGGGTGGTGAACGCCGATCCGCAGAGAATGCCTCCGCCCGAACCCGCGACCCGATTCCAGCGGCTGGTGCAGCCTTCCGCCGAGCTTCCCGTCCCCAGCGACAAGCCTCCGCCGCCGGCATTGGTTAAGGTTGATATCGCGGCATTATCCGAAATCTCGCAGCCCAGCAGTCGCGCGCCGTTTTCTGCATGAACGCCTCCGCCGACCGGCGCATTCGTGCCGGAAATCCAATTGCCGGAAATCCGGCATTGTACCAGGAGCCCTCCGTTTTTCATGACGACGCCTCCGCCCGCGGCATTGTTGCCCAGCGATCGATTCCCGGTTATGGTGCAGTTGCTGATCGTGCCTGCCGTTTGGACCCAGACGCCGCCGCCGATGCCGTTGGTCATGCCGTTGGTGATCGTCATGCCGGCGAGGTGGGCATTGGCATGGCTGATATTGAAGCAACGGGACATGCCGGCCCCGTCAACGACCACGTTGCGGCCCGGAATATTCGTGCTTTGAATGCTAATGCCTTTGACCAATGTAATGACGGTTCCCGACAATCGGTACACCCCATCCGCCACCAGAATCGAATCTCCATTTACGCTGGCCGTTATGGCGGCGCTGAAATTGGTTGCGGCCATGATCCAGTTGGTGTAGGGCGCGAGGTGGCTTCCGGCGGTGGAAATATAACGGATGGTTTGTGCGGATGCTGAGGCCTCCAGAAGAGCGGGAAGAAAACACAAAATGGCGGCCCGCCGCAAATATCGCAAGGCAATTTTACGCATCGATTCGTCTCCAACTGTACTCGGCTATTGTTTAATGTATCGCTTTGATAGCAAGGGAAATGCCGCTGGCAAAATGCTCATAAAAACGGCAACATTTGCTCTTTTTTTACGGCAAAACTTGCGCTGACGGGAAGGTTTTGCCCGGTCTTTCCGTATGTAGAAAAAAGTCTGGAATCTCTCCAAACGAGTTAAAGCTGACGGTGGGCGTTTCCGGGTTGGCTTGGCCGATGCCGTAGCGGACGAAGCCGCTGCGGACATGGGCGTGACGCGCGGCTTCGAGATCGGTCCGGTGATCGCCGATCATCCAGGCGCCGGACGCGGGGAGATCGAGTTTTTTCAAGGCTTCGAGCAGCGGTTGGGGATGAGGCTTCAGGTACTCGGTGTCGCCCGCGCCGAGGGTGAGGGTCAGCAACGGCTCCAGGCCGAAGTGATGCATCAGAATCCGGCAGGCGGCGGACGGCTTGTTGCTGATCAGCGCAATAGGAATGCCGGCGGCATGCAGCTTAAGGAGTCCTTCCTGTACGCCCGGATACAGGGTGGTCTGGTCGTGCAGATGGGCGCCGTAATGGGCGGCGCATTTCTGCACGGCTTCGTCGAGGTCGATGGTTTGGCCGCGAAGCGAGCGTTCGACCAGCTTCCGGATGCCGTCGCCGACAAACGTGCTGACGGTTTCCATCGGAAGAGGCGGCAGCCCGTAATCCGCCCGTGTGAGGTTGACGGCCGTGCCTATGTCGTTGCGGGAATCGATCAGCGTTCCGTCGAGATCGAACATCAAAAGAGAGGGAAGAACATCCATGAGTTGGCTCAATAATGAAAGGCGCTCTTGCCGATGAATTCCCGCAGGATGGACGTGGGCGGCACCAGGTCCGCCGTGATGCTCAAAAACCTCGATACGAACCCCAGCAGACGCCGCGCCTCGGCGTATTGGGGATCGGAGGGTTTCACTTCGTAGAGCAGGGCTTCCACGTACGGCTTGAGCACGGCCAGTTCGTAGTCGAGCGCGGAATTAAACGCGATGTCGGCTTCCTGTTGGAACGGGAAAATCCATTTCTTCTCGCCCTGCCGGACGTTCGGCCACATCTGGAGCGTCATCAGAGCCGAATTGCCCCGGAAGTGGTGGTCGCGAATCAAGCGGCGGATGAGCCGGTTGTCGGTCGTGGAAATCCGGTTGTGGAAGTCGAGATTCAATTGCGTCAGGGCGCTGACATACACCCGGTATTTCCGGTCGGCCGGCAGGATGTGCGACAGCCGCGGATTCAGGGCGTGAATGCCTTCCACAATGACGATTTCGTCGTGGTTGATCTTGAGTTTTTCGCCCCGGAATTCCTGACGCCCCGCCTGGAAATTGAAGTAGGGCAATTCGACCTCGGCGCCTTCGTCGAGCATTTTCAGGTGTTTGTTAAACAGCTCCAGATCGATCGTTTCGATGTTCTCGAAATCGTATTCCCCGGTTTCGGTCTTGGGCGTTTTCTCCCGGTCGACGAAATAGTTGTCCACTGAGATGGTCAGCGGTTTGAAGCCGTTCACCCGCAACTGTACCGCCAGACGCTTGGCAAAGGTGGTCTTGCCGGAAGAGGAGGGGCCGGCGATCAGAATCCATTTCAGCCGGTTGCGATGCTCCGCGATGTGATCCGCGATCCGGGCGATCTTCTTTTCGTGGAAGGCCTCTGCGATCTTGATGAAATCGCCGATTTCGCGTTTGGTCACGATCTCGTTCAGGCGGCCCACCGTATTGACGCCGAGGATGCGCCCCCATTCCTTGTGTTCCTTGAAAATCTGGAACAAATGCGGCTGCGGCTCGAACGGCGGCAGGTGCGAGGGATTCCAGCGCTCCGGAAACTGAATGACGAAGCCCGGCGGGTAGCGGACGAGCCGGAAATACGGCAGCGCTCCCGTGCTCATCGCAAAGGGCGCGTGCATGAGATCCGAGAAGCCCTCGCAGACGTACATGACGATCTTCGGCGGGTTGCTGTAGCGCAGCAGATTGAATTTATCCCACTGCGACTCCTTCTCGAATTGCAGGACGGCCTCGGTGTAGGAGCCCTTGCGCCGGCGGATGGGCACGTCGCGGGCGACGGCGTCGCGCATGCGCTTGTCGATGGCGTCGAGTTCCTCCTGCGCGATTTCCTTGCGCCCATTGATTTCGAAGGTGCAGTAAAAGGCGTTGCCCAGGGAATGTTCGATCAGGAACATGGCGCTGGGAAAAAGCTCCTTGACCGTTTTGGCCAGCAGAAACGCCAGCGAATTCCGGTAGATCAACCAGCCGTGATGCTCCGCCAGCGTGACAAACTGAATGGTGCAATCCACGTCGAGCGGGTACGACATGGAGACCACCTCGTTGTTGACCAGCGCCCCCAGGTAATGCAGTCCGGAAGGAGCGCGCTTGGCGGGGGCGAGAGTTTTAACCTGGGTTTGCGGCGCGCATTCGGTTTTACGGCCATCTTCGAATTTGACGGTGATGTGATTGTTCGTTTCCTGCATGCGTCATGGCTCCCGTTTTTTCCAATGATTGGAAATTTATTACACCGTTTATCCAAACATGGGAAGATCGTATCCGGCGGAGGGGCCATTTTGCGTCGGCTAAACAGGAGCTGCCGTTTTTTGTAGCTTCCTTGTTAGCACCCATTAAAGAGGTTTTCATGTCTATTTCTCCCTGGCTGTGGGCGGGTTTGGCCGTATGGATAATCGGATCGACGGCCGAAGCGGCGAAGGAGCGTCCCCTTCCCGTGGTGACCCGCTGGATGGACCCGCTGGGCGGGCCCAAGCCGTCGCACGAGGCGCCGGCTTGCACCGGGTCGCTGGCCGGGCGGCTGATCACTGACGCAAAGCTCATGGGGGCCTCGTCCGGTTCGAATCGGGTTTGTCTGGTGGTTCATTCCAATGTACTGGTCGCCATTTCCAATAAGCTGGAATCGTATCGGCAAGCTCTCTGTCTCGACGGCTGGACGCCCGTCGTCTACCGCTACGATTCGGGCAGCGCGGAATCGTTGCGTTCCTATCTGGCCGGGTTGTATGCCGCATCGAATTCGCTGGCTGGGGCCGTGTTGATCGGCGCCATTCCCTATGCGTTGTATGAAATGATGGACGACTTTGGTTATGGCGACGACGGCTACGAGGATTTTCCCTGCGACTTATTTTACATGGACCTCGACGGTTCGTGGCACGACCTGGACAATGAGCTGCCGTATGCCGAGGGCAAATATGACGCGCGGAGCGGGAATCTCGACCTGGAAATCTGGGTGTCGCGCATGAAGGCGGATAATCTGTCGAGCTTGGGGCCGGAAATCCCGCTGCTGAATGCTTACTTCGATAAAGACTTGGCCTATCGAGCCGGGCGGCTCCGTCCTGACCGGCGGGCGTTGGTTTTTATCGACGACGATTGGGCCGATTACGGCGGCGAGGACGTGGAACAAGTCGGGCGTTTGTACGGCGCTGGAAATGTCGTCAGCGTCATTAATCCATCGGCGACCGTCATGACGAACTATTTGTCGCGGTTATCCAACTCCTACGAGCTTGTTTTCGTGAAATCCCACGGCTATCCGTTGGGGCATTCCTTTACGAATCCCTCGGTGGGATTCGAATGGGTTTATTGCCGTAATTATCGCGAGCAGACTCCGCCGGCCTTGATGTATTCGTTCTTCGTTTGCTCCGGGTCCGACTATTCAAGCGACGGCTATCTGGCCGGCGCCGCCGCGTTCAATTTGACCAATGCCGGCTTGGTCTGCTGGGGTAGCGCCAAAACCGGGGGCATGCTCTATGACGAGGAATTCTATAAGCCGCTGGCGCAAGGCCAATCGATCGGCGGCGCGTTTGTGCAGTGGTTCAACGAGCTTCAGTCTTGGGGCTATTTTTGGATGCCTTCCTGGACCTATGGCATGGTCGTGATCGGCGACGGGACGCTTCGGCTGAATCGCACCGATCCAACGCCCTCCGGGTTGGAGGTTTCGACCCAGGCCGCGGTCAGCGAGTGGGCGACCCTGCCGGGCGGCTGCTACCGGCTGCAAGCCTGCTCCGATCTCGCGCATCCGGCGTGGAGCCCTTGCGGCGGCGCGATCACGGCTTCCGCGTACGGCGTTTCATTGGCCGACACCAACGGCCCGGAAGGCGTCAGGACCTATCGCCTGATCAAAGACGAATCCGGTCCGACCAATCTGCTGCGAAATGCCGGTTTCGAAGCGCCGGGAAATACCGATTCCGACGCGTATCATTGGACGGCGGGCCTGCCGGATTCCTACGCCGGGAAATGGGGCAATGCCGCCCGCGAAAGCTGGCGCGCGCGGGAGGGCGAATGGGAGGGCGTCGTAAAAACAACGTGGGGCGGCACGCACGAAAATTTCGGCGGTTTTTGGCAGGAGTCCGCCGTCAATGCCCTTACGACCTACCAGGCTTCCGCCTGGTTCTGGGCGGACAATACGTGGACTGCGGCCGTCCAGGAATTCAAAGTGGAGTTTTATTCCTTCGGAAGTTGCATCAGCACCAGTCGGCTCCTTTTAAACGACGTTCATGCCGCCTGGACCCAAAAGGCGTTCACCGCGACCGCGCCGGTCTCCGCCAATGCCGCTCATGTCGTCGTGAATGTCAGCGGGGCGGGAGGCAGCGGCTCCTTGCAGTTCGACGCCGTCGAGTTGAAGCGCGTTCCCTGATGCGATGCGCTTTCCGGACCCCCATTGCGATCGTAAAAAAAATGATAACACAACATGAGCAAACTGCGACTTCGGCCGCGCTTCCGTCGGCTACGATGAGGATCACGGCTTGCCTCGCATCGCAGGCAAGAATGCCTGCGGTCCTTTTTCGGAGGACAGGCTGTTTTCTTGGAATCCCTCTTTTTCTAGACAACTCTCGGGTGGAATCTGCTATCATGGCGGCACTATGTTTAGAAATTCGTCCAAAGGCACGTGGTCGGCTGAGCAGCTTAAGCTGAAACTATTTGGTTATCTGTGGCTTCAGAAAATGCGGTTGCGGGAAATCGTCGGCATTCTGGGGCCGGTGGACAGTCAGGCTTGCCTGGATTTGGTTAATGACGAGGCGACGAGTTACAACCTGCGCCAATCGAATGTAATAAAGGGCTGCCGATGGCATAGTTCCGCGGTCGGCGCGTCGAAATTCGAGGCGCTGCGGAAGCTGGTGCGCGAAAATATTTCGATGGTGGAAGGGGCGGCGCTGCCGTTCGAAAACGGCCAGTTTGACGCTATGGTGGTGGCCGATCATCTCGAATATCTGGCGGACGACGAGAAATTCATCGCCGAATGCCATCGCGTGCTCAAAGCCTCCGGACGATTGGTCATCAGCGTGCCCCGCGCGCGTCCCTGGTCGTTGGTGCGCATCTTCCGCGAGCTGACCGGCTTGGTGGACAAATCCCGCCCCCTGGCGCGCCCGGGCTATACCGAATCGCAGCTTTTCGAGGTGCTGAAAGACGGCTTCGATGTGCAGGAGTCGCACACCTACTCCCAGTTTTTTGTCGAAATGACCGGCGCGCTTCTTCAGTGGCTGTCCGGTTATCCGTCCGTACAGGACGACGATAATGACGAGGATGCCGCCCGTCGGCTTCAGAAGGCGCTGCGGATTTATGCCTTTTTTCAGGGCTTGTTCTGGCTGGCGCACGTTTTGGATTATGCCCTGTTCTTCATGCTGGGCAGCAACATCGTCGTGCGCGCAAAGCGCCGCATGTGGGTGCCCCGCCGCACGCCAAAGCTGAGCGACGGACGCTCCATTGCCGAAGCCGCCCTGCAAAGCAAAATCGGCACGGCCGCGCCGTTTTAATTCTTTGTTGAACTACAGCCCCCGATCATTAGCGAAGCAGGGAAAAATGCATGGGGTGGCTGTTCCTGCACCAATGGATCCCCAAGCGAAAACCCGGCCGTCCCGGTCGAAACGAGGATTCCGGCACTTCGTAGCCCCTCGCGCGTAACGGAATGTCCGCAGGTTCCCGAGCACATCCGAGGTCTGCCCGTTTCCACGCCCCATGCCGCTTTCAGATTCCCTTGGCGACCTTTTTGCCCTCGCGTGTCCCGTTTTTCGCCAACCGAACACCTTGCCCCCTCCATTCACGGCGTACGGAACCTTATATTCTTAGCGAACGGGCCACCCTGGCCCGTTCGCTAAGGATCGGGGTTTATCGAAAAAACTGCTCGCCTTTGTCTGTGTGTTTTGTAAGCTGACAATGCTTCTCGCAGTTGGGCTGGGAGAAGACGATCTTTGATAAATCAGTTTTGCGTTTTGCAGCAGTTGTTTCTCTCGAAAACTGGCACGTTGAGAGTCACAGAAATAACACTGACAGAAACACGCCCCCACCTGGGGCGCGGCTTTCTTGTCTTTGTGTTTCTGTGACAGGCATGCCAGTGCCTCGAGGGAAATGCAAAAGTTGGATTGTCCGCGCCTCTTTGTTTTTTATCAGTTAACATCGTTGGCGCGAATTATGAGCGAGAGAGGGACCGTTTCCTCAGAAACACAAGGAGGGGGAGTAATGAAGGTAACTATTCGCGTCGGCTTGGTTTTTGTGTCCGTGTTGTCGGCGATGGCGGCATGGGCCACATCGAAGGTTCAGGAGCCGGCGGTGGACTTGGAGCAGTATAACGCGTTGATGGCTTCGCGAGTGTCGGACGCCGCCGACCTGGACTTGTGGTTCAAGGCCTGTCAATTCGACTGGCTGCCCTTGGCGTTGCCCGACGAAACGGGCGAGTCGGTCTTGCGTCAGCCCACGGGCAGAGTCCTCCCATTTAATCCCCGGCAGTTTTCCTCTGATTTCACGAAGAAATTAATCGTGCGTTATCTCAATGCGGTTCCATCTTATCGGCTCTGGCTGGTCGAGGACCGCACAAGCCGCTCCACTCTTTTCTACAACGAAAAGGGGGAACTGGTCCTGAGCCTGCCGCCCGAGCCCGGCTATGATCCGAGATGGTTCTTGAAAGAAACTCATCCCGATCTGTTTTCCGGGCGCTACACGCCTTCGTACATTAATTGGATGACCCGATTCTACGATCCTGCGAGGGTGGCCCTGGAAGTGACTCTCATTCCGGAAATTTACGCCGAGGACTTCCTCTATGTAGAGTCGCGCCTGGCGGAAAAAGTAGAAATGCAAGCGCTTGCTTCTGGTCTGAGCGGAGGGATGGTGCTGATGAGTTACCAAGGCCCTCCGGTCTCGAACTTCTGTTTCACGGCCATCGAAAAAACGACCAACTTTATCCGACTGACCATCGCCTACCCTTACAACGCCGCCACTTATCCGACGAATTGTTACACGAACAGGCTCGATGTCTTCCATTCGGCCGACCTGATGGAATTCTGGTGGGATTTGGCGGCGACGACGAACGTTAGCGCCTCCACCAACTGGATCGAGTGGACAGACCACGACGTGACGAACGTTTGGGCGACTCCGCGCCTGTATGCGTTGGGTTCGCCCTTTGACTCGGACGGAGACGGCTTTTCGGATTCGCGTGAAATTATGATGTATCACTCGGACCCAAATAATGCCGCATCCCATCCCGTCAGCGTGTCAGGAGTGATTTCGTACAGTGGCGCTGAGACGGGAACGATTTTCGCCCTGGCTTCGGTTTATGAGGATGGCTGGTCGATCGGCTGCTCCGCCTCCCTCTCCAGCCCCGGACCTTACACAAACAACGCCGTGGCCATACCGCGATCCTACTGGTTCCGGAGCTTCCTCGATATCAACAACAACCACAGCCGCGACGCATGGGAACCCTGGGGGCTCTATAGTTCGTCTTCTACCTACGTGACCTCGAATCTGGGCGGCATCAACATGACGCTGCAGGATGTCCCGTCCCTTTGGGGTACGATCTCTTATTCGGGAACCGCGACGGGCGATGTCTATGTAGTGGCGGCGCCTACTTCCAACAGCTTCGACAAAACCTACAGCTTTTCCATTCCTTGGATTCAAGGCTCGCCAAGCGACACGGGTGGCGTGACCTATCTCTCGTTTCCTGTTAATTATGCCATTCTTGGGCTTCCAGCCTCAAATTACTACGTTCGAGCGTTTATTGACCAAGACTATGACGGCGAACACACGTTCTTTGAGGTCGCCGGACAGCATTCGAATGCCGTGGCCGTCAGCCATCGAGTGACTGGCGTCAACATCACCCTGGCCCTGGATACGGATTCGGACGGCCTGCCGGATTGGTGGGAGCTATCCTACGGGTTGGACCCGGGCGACGACGGAAGCGGCAATATTCGAAACGGCCCGAACGGCGATCCTGATTCAGATGGAGCCAACAACCTGACCGAATACCTGCAAGGACGAAACCCCATTGTCGGGGCGTCGCAAGATTCGGAAAATGCCATCGGTTTAACCATTCTTTCACCTCTGGAGCGCTAATCAACATGAAGAGCAAATCATTTCTTATGAGTTGGGTTGTTTGTTTCACAATGGCGTTTGTTGCTTCTTCCTTCGGCGATCTCTATCAAGTCGGCTACAGTGTTGAGGGGAATTGGTCGGGAAACGGATCGGATATGGGGCATTACGGAGCCATCCACTGCAATTTCTCCAGCATCACCAGTTCCATTCTGATGGAAGTAACGGTTTCCGAGGGCGGTTGGACGGACGAGAAGTTTCATGTCTCGTGGTCGGACGATGTGGAAGGCACGGTCGAAGGCGGGCGGACCAAAGTCGCCAAGGCGATGTTTTGCGCGGGAGACACCCCGACCCTGCACATCTACGACGGCGGGACGTGGCAGCCGCCGACGAATCCAGCTGAGTTCGGCGCAGATATATCCATCAATTATTCAGCGATTCAGCAAGAAGTGGTATTGCGGGACATTACTTTCAGCGAAGATGTGGCGCCTGTCGGAGGCAAATGCCGGGCGAAAGTCGTCGCCGATACCTGCGACGATTCGGAGCCTGAAGTCAACTGGAGCGTCAGCGGCGTAGCAGACTGCACCATTTCGGAAGACGGTTGGATTGAGGCCGGCACGGAGGAAGGAACGCTTACCGTCCGCGCGACGCTGGCCTCAGACACGAGCATTTACGTCGAAGACACGATTGAGGTCAAATGCGTGTGCATGAGTGGAGATTGCGAAAGTCTCGGCAGTTTTTCTTCGTCAATGGGATCTATTAACGTGCTCTTCGGGCTCGGCACGGCTTCCGGCGGCGAATCTGCCGGATACCTTCACTTGAAGCAGGAAGAACCTTCGCTCTACTGGAGCAGTCCGGCGGGTTTGACCTACAACATGGTGCGCGACGATGTGATCGTGCTCCGCGACAACTTCGCCATGCTCCGGCAGTTGAAACTGCCGGAAGGGCTGGTCGATTTGGTCGTCGCGGACGACTACCTGTATTACATCAACTACTACACGAACGTTTTCACCGCTACCAACGAGGCCGGTTTCTACATCACCAACAGCGCAGAGTCCGTCGTGTCCTACCGGGTTGAAAACCCCGTTCGGCTTCCCGGAACGACGTACATCACGAACTTGCTCGTTGTCCAGTTGCAGGGCAATAGCGCCGTCACGACGAAGTACAGCAAGACTTCTTCGGGAAATTCGTGGACCCTGAGCCAGGCCAACGGACTTCGGATCGAAACCCTTTCGATCAGCAAAAGCGCTGGACTTCGAATCGAGACGCAGACGGTAGCCGACGCTTCCGGGATTATCGCCAGCCAGATCGAGAGCGTGTATCAAACGAACACCGTATGGGGCGACATCTTGCAGTCGAGAACCGTGGACCCGCTGGGCATGGCGCTCTGCACGTCGAACACGTACGACATGACCAAGGGCCTGATCACCCGGCAGACCTATCCCGATGGCGGCTGGAAGGAATGGACATTTGACGCGTCGGGTCGGATCACTTCCGAGCGTTCGCCGTGGGGCACGAACAGCATGAAGATCGTGACCAATGTATTCGCTGCCACCGGGCCACGCCTGGAAATGCCTAGAACCGTCCGCGAATACGTAGATGGGAATGAAGTCCGTTACACGGAATACTCGTACTCCACCAACGGGGCGGGCGAAACAACAGAGGTCATTTCAGAGCACGGCGAGTTCGGCATCACGCTCACGACGACAAATATCTATCTTGATCGCAACGGCACGGGCTTCTCAGCCGGGAAACTTGTTTTTGCATCCTACCCGAACGGCCAGACCGTGACGACTGCGTTTGAAACCGGGACCGTCGCGGTTCTCGATTATCCGTCCGGGAGCTACACGTTCACGACCAACGGCGGGAACGCAATCCGGGAAACGACAACGCACGGAACGAAGGCGGCCCCCTCGGGCGTGGCGTATAAGACACTCCGTGAAGTCCGGATTTACGATTCGTTGGGCCGGCTCGTTTCAGAGGAACGTCAGGTGTTCGACGGAAGCGGCTATTCCGTCATGGATTGGCGAATGTTTGAATTCGACGCGTTCGGCCACGTTGTGAAGACCTACAACTCGGACGGCACGTACTCCGCAAGCGGCTGGTCGCTGTGCTGCGGCAAGGAGTGGGACGAAGAACGCACAGGTTTGCGGACCCTCTACACGTACGACGGTCTCAAACGCGTGCTCTCGGAAACGCGGGGCGGGATCACCCGGACATTTCAATACGACGCGGAAGGACGCGTTCTCCAAGAGGTTCAGTCCGCCGGCTCGTTTGCCCTAACAAACCGTTATCAGTACAATCGTGCCGGACAGATGACCAACCAAGTCGATCAGACGGGCCTGCAAGCAACCTGGACTTACCAGCAAGGCGGCCTTCTTGTCACGAAGACCTTGCCCGGCGGCGGCACGGAGATCACCGAGAACCTTTCCGACGGCAAGGCGAAGAGCGTCACCGGCACGGCGGCCGCTCCGGTCTACTACACCTATGAGGCTGACGCTTCCGGCAAACAATGGACCTACGCGTATTACAGCGAGGTTGAGGGAGCGTACTGGACCGCCCGCGCCGCCGACAAACTCGGGCGCGAAAGCGTCGTTCGAGAACCGGCCTCCGGCGCAACGACCAACCATTACGACACACGCGGTCTGCTGGTCCGCACGGTCCGCCCGCTCCAAGCGGACATGCTCTATGAATACAATGATCGAGGGGACCTCTCCGCGCAGGGCGTGGACGCCAACAACAACGGCACGCTTGACCGCGCCTCGATGGATCGGATAAGCGAATCGGAGCGTTTCTATGAAGTTGAGAGCACCAACGTTTGGGAAACCGAGCGGACCATCGTTTACCCGATAGATAATAGCAGTCAGGCGGTAACCAACTCGGTTGTTCGGCAGCGCCGAAATGGTTGGTCCGGCGGGCTCGTTTCGGCGCGCGAATCCGTGGACGTGTACGGCCAGACCACGCGGATGCTCGGGTTCGTGACGAGATCGACGACCGGCGAGATTCGCACGGTCAGTTACCCGGACTCGAATCGCGAATCGCGCGAGGAATACGCCAACGGGCGACTGATCCTGAGCGTGTCGCGATGGGGCGTCACAAACGGTTTCCAGTATGACGACCTCGGACGCAAGACGGCGGAGATCAATACCGAATTCGGCACAACCGCGATCACGTACAACCACCTCGGCCAAGTTCAGCAAGTCACCGACCCCTCGGGCGCAATCACCGGTTACGGCTACGATCCCGCGACCGGTCGACTCATCGCGCAGACCAACGCAATGGGCTACGTCGAATACTCGGCGTACAATTTGCGCGGGAACCTGACGAATCGATGGGGCAATGCGGTTTATCCGACAGCCTACACCTTCGATGAAATGGGCCGCATGACCGCGATGACGCTTTGGCGTGATGACGCAGGCAGCGGAGACGCCACGCGCTGGCATTATGACCCGGCCACCGGCCTGCTGACCAACAAGGTCTATGCCGATGGACAAGGCCCGACTTACGCGTACACGGCTGCGGGTCAACTCGCCTCCCGCACATGGGCGCGCGGCGTGTCCACGCTCTATGCTCAAGATTCGTTGGGCCAAGTTACGAATATCAACTATTCCGACGCGACGCCCGACGTAAGCCTCACCTTCGACCGAATGGGGCGCGTGAAGACCGCAACTGACGCCACCGGAACAAGGACGAACGTCTACAGCGTTCAAGGGGCAATTCTCACGGAAGGCACGGCCTTGGGCACGTTATTGAATCACACCGTTGACGCGTTCGGGCGGTCTTCCGGGCTGCGCCTGGGTAATGAATACGCGCTCGGTTACGTGTACAATTCCGCCGGTCAATTCGCATCGATCACGGCGGCTGTGGCGTCCGTCACATCTGTTGTGGAATACGCCTACGTGCCGAACAGCGCCCGGCTCTCTCAGCACAGCATCACGCGGCAGGGCTCCGGCTCGTCGCTCGTGACGACACGCGCGTATGAAACCAACCGCAATCTGGTGCTTCAGCACAAGAACGCCTACGGCGCGGAAACGGTCTCTCAGTTTGACTACCAGAACAACGCGCTCGGCCAGCGGACGCGGATGACGATGAGCGGGGCAGTCATGCCCGGCGGGCTTGCCGGGAGTTATTGGGAATACTCCTACGATTCGCGCGGACAAGTGACCGGGGCCATGCGCCGCTTCGAGGACGGCTCCGCTGTGCAGTTGAGTCACGGTTTCGCGTATGACGACATCGGAAACCGGGTTGTGGTCTCGGAAAGCGGGCGCACGAACGCCTATCAAGCCAACCAGTTGAATCAGTACACTCAGCGCACTGTGCAGGGCTGGGTGAATCTGCGAGGGAACGCCGATCCCGAAGCCACGGTGACGCTCAACAATTCGCCGGTGGACCGGCGCGGCTCGTACTGGTCGACCGAACGTTATTTCACGAACACGGCGGCGGACGTGTGGGCTGAACTCAGCGCCATCGGCGTACTTTTGGGTGGCGCGACCAACGGCGAGGACATCGTGGCCGTGGACACGGGCCATGTGTTTCTCGCCCGAACCCCGGAAGCGTTCGCCTATGACGCAGACGGAAATCTAACACAGGACGCTCGATTCCTGTACGAATGGGATAGCGAAAACAGGCTGGTCGTCGCGGAGACACGCTCCAACCTGCAAAGCGCAACGCCGCGAGTTCGGTTGGCGTTTACTTATGACAATCAGGGGCGGCGTGTACGGAAGACAGTAGAAAGCGGATTCATTGGCGGCGCGTACTCGACGACGAGCGTGATAACGTTCGTATGGAACGACTGGCTGCAGATCGCGGACGTTTGCGCCAGCTCGACCTCGTTCAAGCTGTGGGGGCTTGACCTCAGCGGCACGATGCAGGGCGCGGGCGGCGTGGGCGGACTTCTCGCCACTGTTCAGTCCGGCGCAACCTACTTCGTGAGCGAGGACGCAAACGGTAATGTCACGGAGTACGTGGACACGAACGGGACCGTTGTCGCGCATTGGGAATATGATGTGTTTGGAAACGCCCTCGTGTTGACCGGTGCGAAGAGAGATGACTTCTCTCACTGGTTCAGTAGCAAGCCGCTCGACGAGGAAACCGGCGCTTACGATTTTGGCTTCCGTCTCTATCAGCCCAGCCAGGCCCGTTTCATGTCGCGCGATCCAATTACGGAGCGAGGAGGACTTAACCTCTACAGCTTCGTCGGCAACAACCCCATTAGTCGTTTCGATAGACTTGGCTTGGCGAGCTTTGATCAGAATATCAAGTGGCGCTACGAGGTTGTTTATCGCAACATTGGTCCTCTTGGGCTGGGCGATATTGGTAGCTGGTTGGGAACCGGCTCCGGAAATGCGGTTTCGATCTCTTTGTCAGGTTCAGCCGCCAAAAGACGAAAACCGTGTTGGGAGGCTGCCACGCTCATTGTCTATGCAGAACCAACAAAGAACTCGTCTTTCAGTAAGGTTGAGGACTCAAGCGATCCTGCTCGCCTGTGGCAGTATGACGAGTACTACAAGACTTACTCTTTGCGTTATCAGCCTTTCGTAACACTGGAGTATCCGGGCAGTGTGGTTGCCGAGAAACTCTGGAACGCCGATCAGTATGTTCCCGGTTTTGGTCCTAATGACGGCGGCGGGTATATCTACCGGACATTCACTCGACAAGGGAATCTTATGCCGTATAAGAGCGTGAAAATCACAGTCAAAAGGGAAGTCCTTGTCTACGTAGACGGTTCGGGCAACGAGATACTGCCTGTTCTCACCTTCAACCTTGAAGATAAACTTGGGGAGGCACTCAAGTGAGAACGCTTGTACTATTTTCCTTTTTAGCGGTTTTGGAGCTTGCCTGCGTTTCGTGCTCTTCCCGTTCATACACGATCCATTTCATTGCGCTTGCCCAAAAGGAGATCCGGGATATTGACATCTCTTATGGATCCTCAAATTTTCGCATTCCGTCATTAAGCATGACCAACTCGCATAGCATATCCGATATTACCACGCCAATTCCCGAAGAGGTTCCGATCAAGTGGAAGTCTCCGGATGGAGAACCATGCGAGGTCCGGCTTAGTCTTGCAGCCGCGCTTGATTCTCAGCGGTTGAATGCCGGAGACGAGTTCATTGCGATGTTCGGCGAGGACGGCAAGTCGGTAGAATGGATACTACGGATACGTGTTGACCGTGATGGTTCCGAGATTGCAGAGATCACTCTTGACAAGAAAACCGCAGAGCCTCATGGCCAGCGATCTCACGATACAAGTGGAGACACACCTTGACCAGATTCTGAGGAGAAGAAAGAAGCCCTAGATGATGAAGAACTGCTGTATGGTGCCATGATGAAAACACACACGATGTTGAGTTGCCTTTTTCTTGTATTGCTTGCCATGATCGATGTTAGTTGCGTTAGTGGGGATGAAGATCGTCCTGTGCGGATTACCTATCCGTATGTTGCGCCGACTGCGCGGACTGCGGCAATTCTGGACGGCCTTCCGAAAGTGCATGTTGGTATGTCAGGTGCTGAAGTGCGTTCCCGCCTCGGTGCTCCCGATGAGGTGAATCCAACCTACAACAGCATTCACGTCAAGGCAGCGAAAAAGATTGGGTACTCGTTCGTCTACGTTATCCAGCGGAAGCAGGAGGCGGGAAGCGTTGTTGAGAAGGACGAGAAACTTGTGCGGGTCCATTTCGGCCTAGACGACAGGGTCGTGAATATTATCAGCGTTGGTCTTAAGGGCCAAACCGATGCAGTCGAGTAGTGCTTTGAAGCTTTCAGGTGGCCGTCGGTCGAGACGGATTGACGGTTGTGGATCACGAACGAAGGCATGCCTTGATGCATAAGGATTGGTGGAACCGTCTCAAGCCGCTTGTTGATCCTCTTGAAACGGCCTTCTGCTCGGCGCATTGTGCAGACCTCGCAGTCAATTTGGCGAACAGTGCATTAACATACTATACATACGAGGCTGGCGTTGAAAATGCGCAATTCGACGTTGATCAGTATGGCGGGTCCGCCGCAGAAAGCAGATTGGCCGACCGGAAAGCAAAGAGAGACGCGGCAAAGACTTCATACAACAGCGCTGAAACAGCGTGGAGGAGTTCAAAATGCGCGAAATGAAATGTTGGCTATGGGGAGTGTGGTGCTCGACCGCCTTCATGTTGGCCTTTGCAACAGGCTGTGTCAGGTGCGAGAAGGAAATCAGGGTGCATTTTGAAGAAAATAAGGACAAAGGAAGCACCTTGGTCTACAGTTACTACATTGGCGACGATGAGAAAGCTCTCAAACATGGAGAGCTCTATTACTGGGATTCTCGGGCGGGAACGCTCCTTCAAGCTAAGTACCGTCATGGCGATGAGCTTTCTTCAGAGTTGACCATCATTGATCCTGCACATGGTCCATGACGGCAAGTCTTGTGCTCACATTCACCCTTGAAGACAAACAAGGAGATACACTCAAATGAAAACGATCATGTGTCTATCTTTAGTAAGCGTCCGATAGAGTGCCCCATTGTGCTGGCTGGTTGATCTGATAGCTTGGAGCGGGGCGTTACCGGACGAGCAGGCACGTGGTAGGAATCGGCGACGAGGAGGGTGAGGGACTTGTCTACGGCAACGTCGTGCGAATCGGATATGCCAACGGCAGGAAGAGTGTGATCGTGGCGTATGAGCGCTTCTCGTTCGATGAGCAGGGCACGAACAGCGCGCCCAAGAACAAGTTGGTGTTCGCGCAAATCGAACTGAAGACGGGCCGGGTTACATCGGTGTCTGATGACGATGGTTCCTTGCTGGAGTCTTTGAAGCTGATAGACGACTTCTTTCCGTGACACCTGAGACACGGAGCAACGACGAAGACGCGCGCGCCGGGGCAGGCCGCTTGCGGGGGGATGTCCCGCGCACTAGGTTCGTTAATGCTCTTGCTATGGTCAATGAGTTGTTGATGTTATGAACCAAGGAAATGATTCGCTTGAAATTCTTCACCGCCTGATCATTCGCAGTCTGCTATGTTTGAAATTCAGCGGGAATCGGGCTATTCCATCTGAGGTCTTTAATGATATGAACCCATACACGAAAAAGAAACTGATGGCGTGTGCCAAGGTCATGGCCGAGGAGTTCAAAAATGAACCGGAGAAGAGTGCCTTTCTGCTCGGACTTGCCGAGGGGGATGTTTTTGATGCTCCTTGAATTATTCAGTCTTCTTAACGGGAGGCTACGAGCGGCTGTCTTATCTCACGGTAATTCGTACCGAGTCGCTCTTTCCAGCCTCATCGCAGCAGGTCAGGGTCCACTCGCCTTTTGCCAGAGGCCAGTAGGCGGCATGTCCGTTTTCTTGCTCGGCGAATCGTTGGCCGTTGGCAAACCAGAATAGTTTTCTGGAAGAGGCGGTTGCGGCGGTCAACGGCAAATCCTGCGCGAAGCCGGCGGTCTCGCTTAACTTCAAATACGACTGTCCGTCGGCCGGCGATGTGATGCGCAGGCCGGCGGGAGCGTCGGTTTCGGAGGACAGCATCCCTTTGGATCGCAGGAAGGTTTGCATTTCCACCGGCCAGGCTTCCTCCGGCCGGTGCAGCGTACAGCTTTCGTTGCGCGAAATGCCCGGCAGATAATAGCCGGTCGTTTTACGGAGGCAATGGGGGCCTGGGCTTTGTCCGCTGACAGCGCAGACTTCCCTCTGTCCCAGCCCCGGCGGCGGCTCGAACCAGGGGGCTTCGCCCTGGGGGAGATAAAGAGCCCTGAATAATTCGGCGGCGATGGGGGCGGCGGCTGTGCTGCCGGTTTGTTCGGGCAAGGGACGCCCATCCGGATGGCCCACCCAGACGCCGACGACATAATCGGGATTCCAAGCGAACGTCCAGGCATCGCGTCCGCCGGCGGAGGTTCCGGTCTTCCAGGCCATGCGCGGCGTACGCGTTCCCGCTGTGGGCAACCGATCCTCGCCGCTGAGCATGTCGGCGACCAGGAAAGCTGTTTCGGGCGAGAAGATTCGCGTGGGCGGTCCTTTCCGCTCCCCTTCAAACAGCGTCCATTCCTCGAACTCTCCTCCTCGCGCCAGGCAGGCGTAGGCATTGGCCAGATCCAGCAGCGTCACTTCGCCGTCGCCCAGGATCAGGCCCAGGCCGTAGTGGCTTGCGGGTTTGTCCAAGGTATGCAGTCCCAGCTTGCGGAGTTGATCGAGCAGCCGGGCCGTTCCGGTTTGCCGGGTCAATTCCAGCGCGGGGATGTTGAGCGACCGGGCCAGCGCGTCGCGGGCGGATACCGGACCCGAAAAATCGGCATCGAAATTGCGAGGAACATATTCGCGGAATTGCAGCGGACGATCGTTAAGAAGGCTTTCGGGCGTGATTCGTCCGTCGTCCAGGGCCATGGCATATACGAAGGGTTTCAGCGCGGAACCCGGCGAGCGCGGGGCGATGGCGCCGTTGACCTGCCCGGCATGCGCGGCATCGTAATAGTCGGGCGATCCTACCAGGGCCCTGACGGCGCCGGTGCGGACGTCCAGGATGACGATGGCGGTTCCGAACACTCCATGCTCGCGGAATCCTTTTCGATATTTCTCCGCCACGGTCTCCGTCACGGCTTGGAGCTGTCCGTCCAGGGTGGTGGTCACGGGGCCGGTTTCGTGCGTATGGCTCAACGCCAGCTCGCAGAAATGCGGCGCGCGGAAAGGACCGGCGCTAGTCTTGAGCTTCAGCGGCTCGCGCAGGGTTTGATTGTATTGCTTTATATCGATCAGTCCGCGCGCCCGCATGGCGTGCAGTACTTCCTGCCGCCGCCGCCAGGCTTGGGTGGGATGGCGGTCGGGCCGGTATCGCGAAGGAGCGCGCGGCAGTCCGACCAGCAGGGCGGCTTCCGCCAAGCTCAAGTCCGCGGCGTGCTTCCCGAAATAGCGCTGGGCGGCGCTTTCCACGCCGGCCAGGTTCGAGCCGAAGGGCGCGCGATTGAGATACTGCTCCAGGATCTCCTGTTTGCTCAACGCCCATTCCATGCGCAACGCCGCGACGGCCTCCAGCAGCTTGGTCTTCAACGTGCGCGGACGGGGCTGGTTCATCTTGATGACCTGCGTCGAGATCGTGGAAGCGCCGGAGACCACGCGCCCCTTGACCACGTTCAGCGCCAGCGCCCGTAAGATGGCCAGCGGATCGATGCCCGGATGGGAATAGAACCGTTTGTCTTCCGCCGCGATCAGCGCCTGCGCCGCCCAGGACCCGGTCAGATCCAGGCGCACCGGCCGGCAATCGAGATCGCCGGCGCCGAGCCGGATGCGGAGGGGTTGCTGTTGCCGGTCGAGCAGAATGGTGGAGGCGGGATACGCCTCCAGCTTCGCCGAAGATCGGTGCAGCCGATAAGTCGCTCCGGTCAGAAGCAGGATGGAGCCGACAAGCCCCATAAATACTAACCGTCTATTTAACTTCAATTTGCGTTTTTCCATGAATGCTCCGAATGCCGGGGTCGTACATGCATTCCGCCGACAGGGCGGGGTAAACAAACGAGCCTTTGCTGACGGCGCGTACGGCGTAGTAGAAGCGTCTCTCGCCCGTGAATCGATCGGTGAAGCCGACCACCCGGTCGTCGCGTACGTCCACATGGCGCAACGGCAGATTCGATTTGGTTTTCGCCCAGGGCACAAGTTGGGAGGTGGCCAGTGCCGCATTCTCGACTTCCAATCCTGCCGGCAGCAGATCCTCGATGACCATGTTGTCGTAATCGGTCGCGCCCTCCAGCGTCCATTCCACCATCAACAGTTCGCCTTGCTGGAACGACATCGTTTCGAGCGGCTCCCCTTGCAAATCCAGCAGGCGTCGCCGCGCGCTCAGCAGGTTGTCTTCTTCGACAAGGGCCGCCGTGGTGGGTACGCCGCTGATTCTCCAGCTATAATAAGCGGTTCCAGGGCCGCTGTTGGTGAGTTGCAGCGTGGCGCCGGCGGACGTCTTCACTTCGACCCGGGCGTCGGCGGTAGAGTCGAAACGTTGATCCTGATGGGCTTCCGGCCACAGCAGCCGGGCCGCAAACGCCTTGTTTTGACCGAGCAACACGCGACTGTATTTGCCGAGCGCCAGCAGGGCCATGGCATTTTCCTGGGTGTTCGGCCAGGCGTCGTTTTTGCGGGCTTGCAGCAGTTGCTGGACCAGCGTCGGCACTTCGGCATGGTCGGGCTCCATGTCGAGCCGGACGGACAGCAACAAGGCGATGTCCCTCGTGGCTGAATTCAGCCGGCCGCCGATTTCCGACGGAGTATCGGTGGCGGCTGTTTGGCCGGCCAGGACCGCGGCCGCGTCGCGACGGCGTCCGGCCGCGGCCAGCGCGGCGGCCAATTCGACCCGGCCCGAGGCATCCAGCGATTCCTCGCGCAGTCGGGCCATCCAGCCGTGCTCCGGTTTGCCGGCCAGCGCCAGCACCAGGCAAATGTAGGGACGAAGCTGTAGATCGGAGGCCTTCGTGACCCGCTGGGCGAGCCGTTTTTGCAGAAATTCCAGCGCGGCGTTGAGGCGGTCGGACGGTACGTCGTAACCGGCTCGCGCGGCCTCGGTCAGGAAATGAGCGGCATACACCGAACCCCATTCGTAGGGGGAGGAACTGTCGGGCCAGTAATTAAAGCCGCCGTTGGCGCTTTGCATCGAAAGAATCCGGAAGAGGCCGGCCTGGATGCGCAGGGCGGTTTGCTCGCGGGTCATGCGGCCGGGCTGCAAACGGTCGGCGAGGTCGGCCAGATAGAGCAAGGGAAACGCCGACGACACCGTTTGCTCCAGGCAGCCATAGGGATATTGCAGCAGATAATCCAGTCCGCCGCTCCATTCAACAGACGGCAGGCCGGAGCCTTGTACCCAGCCTTGTACCGTGCCTTCGAGCCAGCCGCCCGGCAGCGTCAGCGTCGCCGTTTTTCCGCCCTGTACGTTTCCCGAGCCGCCGACCGTAATGCAGGCGCTGGCCGGACGGACCGCGATCTCGGTCTCGTCATCGAACGTTTCCTGGTCCATCGCCGCGTGAATCCGAACTCGTCCAACCCCGGCGGTCGAAGACGCCTTCAGCATAAATTCCAACGTCCGGCTTTCGCCTTGGGCGAGGCGAATGCGATTCGTTTCCACGGCCTGAACGACGAGCGGCCCCTGACAGGACAGCTCGACGACGGCCTCGCCGTCATGGCCGGTATCGTTGAAAAGTTCGACGGGCGTCATGCAGAGGTCGCCGGGCGCCAGAAAGCGCGGCAGCGAGTTTCTCACGACCAAGGGCCGGCGCACGGTCACCTGCCGCTCCACCGAGCCGAAGGCCTGGCGGGTGCAGGCGACCGCCATCAGGCGGAGCGCGCCCGTGAATTCCGGCAGGTCGAACGAAACGGCGGCCATTCCATTCGAGTCCGTGCGCGCCGTGGTCCACAAGGCGACCGGTTTGAAGCGCCGGGCCTTGACGGGGTTTAATCGCTTTCGCCGCTGGTCGTCGTCGCCGCCGCCCATCGCAGAGGGCGTTTGGGAAATTTGTCGCTCAAGTTCCGGCATGAGCAGGGCGTACAAGTCATACAAGACGAAGCCCGGACTGCGCAATGCGCCGAAGAAAGCGGCCGGGTCGGGGGTTTCGAATCCGGTCAGCATGCAGATGCCTTCATCGACGGCCGCTACCGTGATGTCCGCCGGCAGGCCGCGTCCGTCCGGATCGGTCACGTGTACTTCGACGGGCAGCTTGGTCAGCGGGCGAATGGAATCCGGCGCTTCGAGGCGGGTCGAGACTTGAAGCTCCGGCATGGCCACCGGCAAGGGAATCCGTCCGACCGCCCGATGGGCCGACCAGGCTTCCCCCGGCGTGATGCCGCGTACGAGGCTGATCGTGCAGTAGACATTGGGTTTGTATTCGTTCTTCACCGGCAGGCGGATTTCCGCCGTGTTCTTTTCCAAGTTCAGCACGCGCGTTTCCAGGATGCGGTCGTTCTCGACGGTCAGCAGCGCTTTGCCGATAAACGGCGCCTTAATGGTCAGGAGGGCTTCCTCTCCGACTTGATAGCGGGGTTTATCGAGCTGCAATTCCACGCGGTCGGGGGTTTCCTTCGACCAGGCTTGCCATTCCTGATCCGGCGAGCCGACGTAGAGTTCGAGCGAAGCCGATGCGCCCGATTCCGGATCGCCGGCTTGGAGCACGCAGGCGCCCGAAGATTCGGGCGAGAAAGTGAATGGGGCCAGCCCATTGCTTAACGTTACATTTTCTTGTTTCAGCGGGGTCAAACGCCGCTCCGACTGCCAGGTATAGCGGCCATCGGTGTCGCGACGCAGGATGGAGGACCACGAGACGGAACTTAGCGTCACGCGGATTTGTTTGACGTCGGCCGGGGCGCCATCGGGGAGCACGGCGGCGATGGTGAAGCGCTGCGGCTCGCCCACCCGGCAGGCGCCGCCTTCGCGTTCCGGCTTGAGGCCGATGTACCAGGGATAGACATCCACCGGTTGCTTGGCCACGGCGGTGACGCTACGTCCGCCGGTTTCCATGACGGTTCCTTCCATGACGGCTTTGAGCGCCGACGCAGGCCGCCAGGCGTTTGAAATGTCTTCCTCAAACACCATTTGGCCATTGGCGTCGAGGGGCCTGTCGCCGAGCGGCTTCTGGATGGGGCTGAAATCTTTTTCTCCGTCGGAAAAATCATAGCCCGGCCAATTCGTGGGACAAAAAACCTCCGGGACAAAACGAACCGACGCCTTGACTAAATTTCCGGCGGCCGCCGGGCCGAAGAGATGACGGGCTTGCACCGTGAAGCGAAGCCCGGATTCAGGGTTCGCCCGGCCATCCGGCGTTTCAATGACCACCGCGATCTGCGGCGGGACGAATTCCTCCAGCGATACGCCGGTCGAGCCCATCGCTTCCTTTGCGCCCGGGGTCTTCAATTCGAAGGCGTAGGCGCCGGTGGCGTCATGATCGGCCCATGCGCAGGCAAAGTCCGCTGTGCCGTCGTCGGAGAGCATCGCGCGCAGAATTCTGTGACTTCGTCCGTCGGGGCGCAGGACATGCAGTTCCACCGGGAAGGGAGTAGGGCAAGTCATCGCCGACGGGGAGGCGTGCTCGCGGACAATGGCCCGCACCTGGGAGGTTTCCCCAGGCCGGTAGATGCCTCGGTCGGTGTAGAGGCAGGCCTCGTACCCCTTGTCGATATAGGGCCGCTCGTCGAGTGCGCCGCCGGCCTCGGCTTCGGTGTTCTGCAAGATCAGATACGAAAGGTCGTCTCCGCGTCCGGCCGTGACCAGGAACGGCTCGTTCTCCCCTTCGAAAAGCCCGGTGATGCGAACGAGCCCTTGCGCGTCGGTTTGTCCCTCGGCGAGCTTTTGATTGGTCCGGCTGAACACTTGCACCAAAGCGCCGGCGATGGGTTCGAGCGTATAGAGCGAATTGGCCCACACCAATATATCGGTCTTTGAACGCCGCACGGAAAGCCCGGTGTCCGTGATCACCACCAGTTGCTCGGCGCGGCCGCCGGGATCGGCGCTGGCCGAGAGCTTGAAGACGCCTGCGGCGCCGTTGGTCAGCAGGGTTCGAAGATCGATTTGCGTTTCGACCGGCTGATTGGCCGGGGCCTCCACCGTAAATTCCTGCGAGCCTTCCCGACGGTTAATGCCGTCATCGGCGGCCCCGTAGAAATAGTTGTAGTTGCCTTCGCTCCGCATCGCGAACTGAACGAGGTTGTTCGGATAAACGCGGCGGGCGTCGAGCTGGAATTTCCGCACGTTGGCGCTGGATAGAGAGACCAGCAAATTTCCCCGGGCCGACAGGTATTGCCCGCCTGTTTTAAAGGCAAGCGAAGCGGGGCGATCCGGGCAGTAAACCGTCAGGCTTTGATCTTTGGCCAGCAGCGCGCCGTCGGTCCCCGTCAGCCCCTCGCGAAAAGTCACGGTATAGCTTCGGCCCGGTTGGAAGGCGCCGAGGAGGCGGTATTCCTCGTTGCCCCAATAATACGAAAACGATTCCACATTCCACTCCACGGCCGGTTCGATGGCGATGAAGGATCTCGCGGTATCCAGATCCAGGGGCTTTGTGGTTTGGAAGCGGATGTAGCTGTTTTCAAAGGATTCGCTCTGCGCCTGCACCTCCGTGACGCTCAGCCGGTCGTAGCACTGAACCTGCCGCTCCAGATCGCTTTCCACGGCCAGAGGTCCGGCTGCGCCGGGCAGTCCCTTTCGAATCTTCACGATCAGATAATCCGCGCCGACGGGCGCTGTCTGGATTAGCGCCGCGCGGCTTTCCTTGTCGCCGGCGGCGGTCCATTCCAGCAGGGTGTCCCGCGGGCTTTCCAGCTCCAGATACTTCGAGAGCACGGCCGGCGAAACCGGCGCGTTGAAATCGAGACGCAGCGTCACGCGGCGGTCCGCCGTGAAATTTGCCTGGCGTACGGACAGCAGACTCAGCGCAGGCGTACGGAACGAAAAAGTGCGCGGCGGAGCGATCTCCTTGCCGGCGGGGCCCTTGAAATCGGCGGCCAGCCTGGCGGTAAACAGATGGCACTCCGGCCACTCGACGAGGGGTCTGAATTCCAGCCGGTCGGGCGTTGTCCAACGGAAGCGGCCCGGCGTCGCGGGCGTGATGGTCGCCGGCGCCGTCGCGCTGTCCTGTCCGACCTGCGCGGCTGTCGCCACCGCTTCGGAGAACTGCCAGGCCAGCACCGCATTCGACGAAATGGTCGCTCCATCGCCCGGCTCAAAGGAAACGAAAATCGCCGGATTGTCGACAACCGCCGCCGGCCGCAATCGGAAAATTCCCCAAGCGTTGATAACTAGAAAAAGCGCCGCCAGTGCAAACCATTTATTCTTATCGAGCCAGTTCATCCAATCCTCCCGTTAAATTTCTGGGACGGATCGTGGCATGAAATTGTGACAGAATTATGACAGCATCGTGACCAATTGTGAAATCGCAGGCCTCTTTGGAGCCGGCGCGCCCTCACCGCCGGTTTTCTCAAAAGCATGGACCCGCTAAACACGCCAAAATGCGCGAAAAAGAGGGAAGGCGAAAAGACAGAAAATCTTTAACGCACAGGGCCGGTCCATAATTCCAAGGTTAGGCCATGCCTATAAGTTGACGCCTATGCGACTTGCCGGGACGCCCTGCCAAAGAGCGAATGGAAGCCGTGGCGGTCAGTGCCTTTTCATTGATGCAGTAATTGTTCTGACAGAAATCCGCCAGATTTTAAGCAAAGGAACAAGATTGCAGAGTGCGCCCGCAGTGGGCGCGGCTCTGAGTCTTATGCAGGGTCATTTCATCTGCGGCAGGGAAGATCAATAGATGGACAGGTGTTCGCTAAATGACTGAACATCTTTTCTTGGCTCTGATATCCCGAAGACATGAAACGACACGAATTAGTCCGCGAGCCAGAGATTCTCAAGCGTGTGACGGTCCGACTTCTTCGAGACGAGGAACGTCCGCGATTCGATCAATTATTGGAACAGAAGCATTACCTGTGCAGCGCTCGCATGGTCGGACGGACCCTGCGCTATGTGGCTGAACTCGACGGCGAGTGGGTTGCACGTTGGGAGCATCCCGTCCTGGCGGTCGAAAGCTTCGTCGACGAGACCCGTTACCGGGGCGTCTGCTATCGGGCCTGCGGTTTTGAAGCGATTGGGGCGACGGCTGGCTTCAAGCGGGCAAGCCGGGACTTCTATGACGAGCATGGGGAACCGAAGCAGTTGTATATGAAGGAACTCCAGCCTGGCGGTTACGCTTTGCTGCGGCGCGGGCGCTGGCCTGAAGAACTGGCGGCGCAGGAGGAGCGCATCGCAGGGCCGTGTCCGTGGCAGGCTCCGGCGCTGGAATCGCTGCTGGATCGCTTTGGCGAACTGCGCGACGGTCGAGGAGGGCACGGTCTAGGACGCCCTCGTCCGACCAAAGCAGATGAAATGTCCCTGACTACCTCCTCAAAAAAAGAGAAAGGGGGGTTGACAAAGTCCTTCGTCCGATGTAGCATTTTAGTGTGTACTGAATTAGATGGCGTTATGGACGAGGCCAAACAAGCTGAGCTCTTCAAAGTACTGGGCGTCGAGTCGCGCATCAGGATTATCGACCTGCTCAAACAGAAAGGTCCTCTCGGGGTTAACGAGCTTTCCGAAGCCCTGGGCATCACCCCTTCGGCGGTATCCCAACATCTGAAGGTGCTCCGATACGCGGGGCTGGTGCATAGTGAAAGAAAGGGCTACTGGCTTCCCTACGAGATCGATCAGTCCGCCTTGGATCAGTGCCGGGAACTCCTAACCGAAGTTTGCGCCTGCGGATGCAAGGGCACTGGTCGGGTTCGGGAAGCGAAGTTGGGAAAAGCGGAAGACAAGCTCGCTCTACTGCAAAAATACGAGCGGGAGCTCAAGAAGGAGCTCGAAGAAGTGCGAGTGAGGATCAAGGAAATCACTCCGAAATAGGAAGCTCTCTTTTTTTTGACATATAGTTAAGTAGTTGCTTCAAGACTGAATTACGCACGCGGTCTAGTGACCTAGTGGAAAGGAGAAAAAAGACATGGAAAAGAGCGAGAGGTTCATTGAGAAGGAGGCAAGAGACCTTGTTCGGCGGATCGCCAAGGAGCGGATCGCCCCAACGGCCGGAGAACGTGACGGAAACGGCGCATTCCCTCGCGAGGCAATCGAAGTCCTCGCAGACGGCGGACTTCTGGGAATGGTCGTTTCTGAGAAGTATGGTGGAGCGGACGCTTCGCGGACGGCTCTTGCATTGCTTGCGACCGAATTAGGACGTGCATGTGCCTCGACGGCGCTGGTGACCGTGTCCCACATCATCGCTGAAAAAGCCATTGAGACGGCGGCAACGGACTTTGTCAGGGGCAAATGGCTTCCGAAGATGATGGCAGGCCGGGCCTTGGGGGCTTTCGCCGTGCATGAATCCAATAGCGGCAGCAACGCGGGAGCGATCACTACCACGGCGAGGTGCGACGGTGACGAGTACATTGTCAACGGTTCGAAATTCTTCATCACGTCAGCGGGTGAAGCAGATGTCTATCTGGTGCTCGTCCGGACGGACCCGGATAAGAATCCTCAAGGAACAAGCGCGCTGCTAGTCGAAAAGGAAACGCAAGGGCTTTCTTTTGGACGTGCTGAAGACAAGATGGGTCTTAGAAGCTCATCGTCGCGGGAGATGTTTTTCAACGATTGCCGGGTTCCGGTAGCCAATCTTTTGGGTGTCGAGGGCCGGGGCCTCCAAGTTATCGGCCAGAACGTTATCGGCTGGGGTTTTTTCGGGGCAGCCGGAATATCGGTAGGCATCGCTTGTGCCGCCGTTGATTTGGCCGTGAAACATGCCGCGGAACGAACAATAGCCAGCGACCCCATAGGGGTCCATCAAGCCGTTCAATCGTTGATTGCGGACATGATTATCCAATCGGAGGCGGCGGAAACGCTTCTCGCCTCCTGCGTCAGCAAAGCTGACGCCTCACCGACTTCCGCGATGATCAACGGGTTCAAGACCAAGTTGTTTGCCTCCGAGAGCGCTGTGGAGATCACCAACAAGGCGATTCAAATCATGGGAGGGCACGGATACTGCCGTGACTACACCGTCGAGAGACTTTTCCGGGATGCCCGAGGCCTAACGCTTCATTTCAAGACTTCGGAATGGTTGCGCCAGGACATCGCCAAGGCAGCCCTGGGATTATAAGTGTCCGCGGTTCTGTCGACGAGCTAGGCAAGCGCCGTGGAATGAACGGAAACACACGGAAAACCTGAAAGGAGGTGATGCAGATGGCTGGCAAGAAGCAGAATTCTTGTGTTAATGGCCAACTACTTTCATCTGGTGCTGGAAACGCCGGACGGCAATTGCGGAAAGTTCATGCAATCGCTGACGACCGCCTATACGGTGTACTTTAATCTTCGTCATCAACGCCATGGGCACTTGGTCGATGGCCGCTATAAGGCCAAGGTCGTCGAAGGCGGCCTGGCTGAAGACGATGAAGATTTGAAGGTGGCGTTGAAGGCATCGCCTTGTTGCATCGGAAGTGAAGCCTTTCGGGCGTGGGTGGACGAACGCTACAGCGATTTGGTGGAGAAGCATAAGCGGCGAGAGGATGTTTCTTTTAGAAAAACGTTCAGGCCATTAACGCCGGAGGTTGTGCTGAAGGAGTTGTCGGAAACGTTTGGCGTTTCGGTGAAAGAGTTCACGCAGCGCCGGCGCGAATCGACGCTGAGGGGCGTGGGGGCGAGGTTTCTATGTCAATATGCGGCCATGACGCAACGCGAGGCGGCCGATGTTTTAGGAGTAGGCAGCGGCGCAGCGATCAGCCACCAGATGAGAAAGCTGGCGGCACGGATCGAAAGGGATAAGAAACTAAATCGTCTGGTAAGAGAGGCCCGGGCTCGCTTGGAGGTTCAGCGACGAGGGGAGCGATGAGTTCGAGGCGTGTTAAGTACTAATTCAAGGGCTGACCCTAAGTCGGGTCCAGATTGTATGGGGAAAAGAAGGCGCTCAGCGGAGTGAGCGCCCTACCCACGGCAAAGAACGGTAGCGACCCCGATCCGGATCGTGGTCTCCGTCCTCTGTTGCGGCAGTTCCCGGATGCACCCCGAAACAAGGCAATCTTTCTTATGCCCCGTGTTGCTTTATTTGCTTTTTACATCTGGAATTTGTTGCCTTAGGCCATATATTCCCGAGCAGCAGATGGAGGACTACAGCTTTTTACCGGGCGAAAAGATAAGCTTCATCTTATCGTTGGGCCGGAGGGGGGGGGCATCATGGTGCAGAACGATCTGACGTATATTCAGCAGCTGGTCGCGCAGAATGTGGTCAAAGGTCCTGTCTTGGAACTAGGCGCAGGCTATGGGGGCATGGACTGCAGAGAGGTGATCCGGGCGGCGGGCTTCCGCTATTACAGCACGGACATGCACGCATCGCGGGACGTGGACTTTACGGCCGATCTTACGAACAAAGACGATCTCCAGGTGTTTGCGAACGTCGCCCCGTTCGGATCCATTTTGGTCTTGAACGTGCTGGAGCACACCTTTGACCCGGTTGCCGTTCTGGACAACTGCCTGGAAATCCTGATGCCCAACGGACTGCTCGTTGTTTTGACGCCATGCGTCTGGCCGCTGCATGACTATCCGGTGGATACTTGCCGGCTCAACCCGAACTTCTATGAGCAGTACTCCTTCCAGCGAGATCTGAAGCTCGAAGAGGAGCATTTCCATTATGTGGGCGTTGGCCGCGTTCGAGACTTCCGCGGCTCGGAAGGGAGCTATCGCTACCCGCCGCCGTCGAAGTCCATTTTCTATCAAGTCTACTCGAAGGTTGTTCACGAGCTGGCCCATACTGCGGGACGCAGGATGAGGTTCCCGGGACGGCTTGCCATTGCGGCTGTATTCAGGAAGCCGTAGCCCCGTATGCTTCAGGGCGGGTGGATGGAAAGAGGTTCCGACGGAGCGGACCCCTCCAGGAGGAGAATAGTTCTTGCTGTTTGGAGGGTCGCGCTCTGTCGCGACCGGATGAGAATGGGGGGCATAAACAGAAGGACTTGCCTGTTGCTTCGTTCGCCGCTAATCTTTCGGTATGCCGTTGTTCAACATAAATGCCGAAAAAGAATCCCAATTGGTCGAGCGCATGGCCCGGTTGGGCATTCGGGAAAGCGATTTGGAAGAACGGTTCATCCGGGGGGCCGGCAAGGGCGGGCAAAAGGTCAACAAGACCTCTTCTTGCGTTTACATTCTGCATCGTCCGAGCGGCTTGGAAGTGAAATGCCAGCGCGAGCGTTATCAATCGATTAACCGTTACCTGGCTCGCCGCGAGTTGTGCGATCGATTGGAAGAGCGTGTTCTCGGCGCCAAAAGCCAGCGCCAACAGGAAATCGAGCGCATCCGGCGTCAAAAACGCAAACGCTCCAAGCGCCAAAAGGAACGGATGCTGGCCGATAAGAAGCATCATTCCGACAAAAAGGCCTCCCGCCGCGGCGGCGCAGGCGGCGAGTGAGCTCCGTCTCGGACGAGAGTTCTTGACGATGGGTGCATCCCGACACTGCCGCAGAAAACACGTATCTGGGGATAAACTGGCCAGTGACGGTTGGAGGCGGGGCCACATGGCCCCGCTGCCGGGGCGAGGTCGCCCCGGCTCCATTTTGTAAGCCCGATCCTTATTGAACGGAATGAATCTGCGGCAGTGTCGAGATGCGCCCCTTGACGATCTTTGACTAAAAAAGCGCTTTACATTCCGGGTGAGGATTCCTACTTTACTCTCCATGAGTTGGCAAAGTTCTAATCAAACGCCGCTATTAAGCTCCCTGGGAGAATTCACATGAAGAAATTGCTGGTCGTTCTACTCTTGTTTGGAATGGCTGCGTCGGCGAACGCGGATGTGATTGCAGCATGGGATTTCAACGGAACCAACGCCGTTGATGCAGGGGGCATCTTGGCTGCGGCTGTGCTTGGGGGTAATGTTCAGGCCGCCAGTATTACGGTTGGAAGCGGCATTACGCCTCAGAATACGGCCAGCACTTGGATCGGTGACGATTGGCTGCCGACGGCCACGCTGGCTGATGCCGTTTTAAACAACAAGTATCTCGAATGGACTGTGGCTGCGGCTGCGGGCTATCAGATGACGATTACAAACTTTGCCGGACTTGCCCGCGATCCGGGCGGCACGGGGCCGACCAATTTTGTTCTTAGGTCCAGTGTGGATGGCTACACCGCCGATCTGGCTGTCTATCAACTGGCCGGCAATCAGGCTCTTTCGACGCCTCTTAGCTTGTCAGGTCAAACGACGGTCACTTTCCGATATTATGGTTTTGATCCTGTACGCGTCGGAACGACGGGCACGGGTGGTTTCCGTAATTTGGTGGGCAACGATCTGACTATAACCGGCACGATCATGGCGGTTCCCGAACCCGCCTCGATGGCCTTGTTGGCGTTGGGCTTGGGCGCGTTGGTTGTTGCCCGTCGGCGAGCCAAGCGGTAATTGCAGTCGATTTTCGAAAACCCTCCGGGTGAAAGCTTGGAGGGTTTTTTTATGGACGGGTGTGACTCCGTCAGGGTTCTTCGGGGGCGGGAGCGTCGGGGAGCGCGGCGATTCTTTGCAGGCGCTGGACGATGGGCAGGTGCTGGGTGCAGGCTGTTTCGCATTGGCCGCAGGCAACGCAGTCGGACGATCCGGACGCGCCGAGATCCCAGTGCCATTTCAGGCGGTCCAAGACCGCTTGATCGCGGCCGTCGAGGATCAGGTGGTTGTAGCTGTCCATGTACTTTGGAATCGGAATGTTTTGCGGGCAGGGCAGACAGTAGCCGCAGCCGGTGCAGAGCTGGTCAAAATGGCTTTCGATCCGTTTCTTCATGCGTTCGATGAAGGCGGCATCGTAAGGTTCGAAGCCCGTCAGGGCGTCCACGGCATGATCCACTTCTTCCTCGCAGCTAAAGCCGACCAGGGCGCTGGTGATGGCGGATTGGGAGACGAGAAAGCGCAGGGCCGCGGTCACCACGTCGGGATCGTGCGGGCTGCGGATGAAATCGAAGCGGCGTCCGTTTTGCGGGATCAAGCCGCCGGCCAGCGGGTTCATGATCACCAGCCCGAGGCCGGCCTTTTCGGCGGCCTCGACCGCTTTTTGGCGGAAGGGAAAATTGATGGCGTTGTACCCGATGGTCAGGCCTTCGAAGACGCCCTTTTCGATAAGTTGGGCGGTGTCGTCTCCGTTCATGTGCGTGGAGGCAACGACATGTTCGATCAGGCCTTCTTCCTTGGCGCGGAACGCCGCCTCAATGGCGCCGCCGGCCGTTCGTTCCGCCCATTCCTCCGGGCGAATCAGGCACCAAATGTGGAAGAAATGGATACGGTCAAGGCCCAGGCGCTGGAGCGATTTTTCCAGGGAACGCCGCAGGTCGGCGCCGGAGGCGGCCGTACATTTGGTGGACACGTAGACTTGGTTGGGCGGGAGTTCCTTCAGGGCGGTTCCGACGATTTCTTCGCTGCGATCTCCGCAGTAATACGGGGCGGTATCGAAATAGTTGATGCCTTTGCGGTAGGCGTGCACCAGAATTTGCGCGGCCCGTTCGATGCCGGCGGAGTCGGCGCAATCCCGGAATCTCATTCCTCCTGCACTGATCACGGATATTCGTTTGCCGGTTTTCCCATACGGACGGTAAAGCATAAACACCCCTTTAAGTTTGACTACGATAAGCGTTTGGCGTTCAAAAGGCAATGGGGCAACAGTTGAAGCTTTACCCCACGAAAAGAACTCCCTAGTATGCGCCGCCATCGAATTTTCCAATGATTGGAAAAGATGAGCCCAATTTTTCCAATGATTGGAAAAATGGCGGCGCGAGTGGTATGCATATGACAGTCGTGACAAAGACAAAACAAATTCGCACCTCCAAAAGCCCGGAAGACACCTTTCGGATTGCGGAGGAATTGGCCGGGCAGTTAAAGCCCGGCTGCGTGATTGCTTTGCACGGCGATCTGGGCGCTGGGAAGACTTGTTTTGTACAAGGATTGGCCCGGGCTCTCGGCGTGCGCGGTCCTGTCGGCAGCCCGACATTCACTTTGATTAACGAGCATTATGGGCGGCTGCCGCTTTACCACATCGATTTGTATCGCATTCAAGGTTCCGATGAAGCGTTGGGTTTGGGGTTGGACGAATACCTGCACGGCCAGGGCGTCACGGCCATCGAGTGGGCGGAACGGGCAGCGGATTTATTGCCGGCTGCGACGCTTCATGTGCGGATAACGGCGGGCAACGAGCCCGAAGAACGGACGTTTGAGTTTTTGTGGGGGGCTTTGTCATGATCGCGCTGGCTTTCGAGATGTCCACGCGGCAAGGCAGTCTGGCCTTGTTTTCCGGCGGAAAGCTGCTGGGCATGAAAACCTGGAACGACGAGGGCGCCCGCAGTCAGACGCTCTTCGAACTTTTGCCGCAAGTCTTAGGCGAGGCGGGCCTGCGCCTGGAGCAGGTCGAGGCTTTCGTGGTCGGCCGGGGGCCGGGATCGTACACGGGCCTGCGCGTGGCATTGACGGCGGCCCGCAGCCTGGCGCTGCCGAAGGACCTCCAAGTCTACACGTTGAACAGCGGGCTGGCGTTCGCCGCCGAGATTTTTGCCGGGTCGTCGGCGCGTCAGGCGGCGGTGATCGGGGATGCCCGCCGGGAGCGCCTGTGGATCGGCGTTTTTCAGCGCGAAGGGCTGGCGCAGAGCCTCGATTGGACCCTGATTCCGATCGCCGAACTGCCCCGGCATCTGGCGGAAGGCACGACCGTGGTCAGTCCGGATTGGGCGCGCCTGGTTTCGGTGTTGCCGGTCGGGCAGGTCGATGGCGTGACCTGGGAACAAGCCGACCGATGCCCCACGGCGGACTGGCTGGGACGCGTCGGCCTGGAGCGATGGGCGCAAGGCGTCGCGTCGGAGCCCCTGACGCCGATTTACATGCATCCGCCGGTTTTTCTTCCCCCGCAGTACCCGGTCCGCGATCCGTAAAAAAATCGTATTCATTCCCGGCCATTCATGATTTAATTACAGCGAAGAGGAAATTATGCAGAGAACCATGCTCAAATCGAAAATACATCGGGCCACGGTAACCGGTACGGATATTCATTATCAGGGCAGCATTACCCTGGACGAAGGCCTTATGGAAAAGGCCGACATCCTGCCCGGCGAACAAGTTCACATTTTGAACCTCAATAATGGCGAACGCATTATCACGTATACGATTGTGGCTCCGCGAGGCTCCGGCATCGCGCTGTTGAACGGCCCGGCGGCCCGCATGGCCGTTCCCGGCGACGAGGTGATCATCCTGACGTATTGTTCCGTCGACGAAGCCGAAGCCCGAACGCACAAGCCGACCATCGTTTTGGTCGACGAAAAGAACCGCCCGACGACGAAGAAGAAGAAAGCGCGTTTCGGCGGATAGATCGCCGGACGACGAGGCCGCCGTCCTGTTTCCTTTTCATGATCGTAATCCTAATCTTAATCATAATCTTTTTATTCAGAAGGAGATTAGGATTAGGATTACGATTAAGATTATGAGGGAGATAGGAGAAGATCTGCGTTGACGCGAGGCTCTTCATGGGAGGGCGGGCATTCTTGCCCGCCATCTCCGCCATTTGGTGGTTGCTGGAAATTCCGTCCGGTCCTAAGATGCACGCATGTCGCTGCTGATCCAAAACGGTGAAGTCGTCACCGCTGAAGGACGGGCCTTTGCGGATATTCTCTGCGAGGGCGAAACGATTGTCAGCATCGAGCGACACCTTCCCAAACCCGCCGGCGCCGAGGTGGTCGATGCCGCCGGGTGCTACGTTTTTCCGGGTTTTATCGATCCCCATGTCCATGCCTATCTGCCGCTGAAAGACTTCTGCTCGAAAGCCGACTACGCCTCCACCAGCCGCGCGGCCTTGATCGGCGGCACTACGTTTTTTTTCGACTTTTGCGGCGCCAGCCGGGACGAAACGCCCCTCGAGGCGTTGGCCCGGTGGAACGACATGAGCCGCGGCAATTCCGCGTGCGATTTTAGCTATCATATGACCGTTGCCCGCTTCGACCCTCGGATGGCCGAACAGTTGGCGGCCGTGGTGCAGCGGGGCATTCCGTCGTTCAAAGTTTACCTTGCGTACCAAGGCGTATTGGATTTGGGCGATGCCGAGCTGCTCCAGGTGCTGACGCTGGCTAAAAAGTTGGGCGCGCTTACCCTGGCCCATTGTGAAAACGCCGGGACCATCGCGGCCCGGCAGCAGGAGTTGCTGGCCGAGGGGAAAACCGGACCCGAATGGCACGAACCCAGCCGTCCGTCCTCGGTCGAGGCCGACGGGGTGCGGCATTTTCTTGAATTTGCCGGGAGAGCGGGCGCTTCCGCCTATGTGGTTCATCTGAGCTGCGCCGAAGCCCTGCAACAAGCCGAGGCGGCCCGACAGCGCGGGGTGCGCGTGCATATCGAAACCATGCCCCATTATCTTCTGCTGGACCGCACCTACGCCGAACGCCCTCATTTCGAAGGCGCCAAATATGTTCTATCGCCGCCGCTGCGCGACAAGAGCAACCAGCCTGTTCTTTGGGCGGCGCTCGCCCGGGGCGCCATCGAAACGGTCGGCACCGATCACTGCCCCTTCGATTTCGAGGGACAGAAAACCCTCGGGCGGGATTGTTTTACGAAGATCCCCAATGGCATCGGCGGCATTGAAGATCGCATCAATTTACTCCATACCTATGGCGTGTTGGAAGGGCGGCTCGATTTGTCCACCCTGGTCGCCGTTGCCAGCTCGAATCCTGCCAAACTGTTTGGTTTATATCCCCGCAAGGGCGCACTTCAGGTCGGCAGCGATGCGGATCTGGTCGTTTACGATCCTGCGCACCCGGGCGTCATTTCCGCCCGGACCCAGTCGACCCAGGTCGATTACAATCCCTACGAAGGATTTGCCGTTCGGGGGCGCCCGCGCGTAGTGACTGTTCGCGGCGAGATCGCCGTGCGCGATGGCGTCTTTGTCGGAGATGCCGGTCGCGGACGATTCACGAGCCGGGAGGCCTCTTTATGAAACGCGTTGCATCAGCCAGGCTGCGGGCAAAAAAGGTGTTGGAAGAGGCTCTTCAGCAAAAGGAAGGGGTCCTGAACGCCTTGCTTAACAACATCCCGGATATGGCCTGGCTGAAGGATAAAAAATCGCGATTCATCGCCGTGAACGAATCGTACGGCAAGGCCTGCGGCTGTGATCCTGAATCCGTGGTGGGCAAGACCGACCTGGACATCTGGCCCCGCGAGTTGGCCCTGTATTATCGAAAATATGACCGGGATGTGATGCGAACCCGGCAACGGATCGCCATCGAAGAACCGCTGGTGGACCGGCAGGGGCGGACGCTCTGGATCGAAGCCATCAAGACGCCCATTATCGATGCAAAAGGGCGCGTGACCGGTCTGGCCGGCATTGCCCGGGATATCACGGAACGACGGATTCTGATCGAAAAACTTCGGGCTGGCGAAGAAGCCATGCGCCAAGCCATGAAGGAACGGGAAACCCTGGCGCGGGATCTTCACGACCAGAGCATCCAGGCGCTCTACGCGCTCGGGCTCGAGTTGGAATTGTGCAGCCAGCTCATGCCCGAATCGGCCCGCAAGACCGGCCGGCGGTTGCGCGCCATCATAAAAGAACTCAACACCACCATTCGCGAACTTCGATCCTTCATTACCGATGTTCGCACGATTAAGCCGCCTCCGTTTTTTCTTGACCGGGAGATTCAAGTTTTTCTCGACCGGATACGCAAAACCCGGGCCGTTCGAGTGCTCGCCCGCATCGACGAAGAGGCCTGTAAGCTCCTGGATGCCGGTCAGAGCGCCCATGTGCTCAACATCGTGAGGGAGGCGGTCAGCAACAGTCTTCGGCACTCCAAAGCCCGCCATGTAACCGTTTCCATCGCCCGAAAGAAGGGCCAGGTCTGTATCGTCATCCGCGACGACGGGGTAGGGATTGTAAAGCAGGATTTTGATCGCAAAGGATTCGGATTGAACAATATTTGCGCCCGGGTGGCGGAGATGAAGGGACGTATGCAGATTCGATCCAAAGAGGGCCGTGGAACGTCGGTGCGTATTGTGTTGGGGGAGGGGGGATAATCATGGATAAAGCGATGGGCGTGATCAATATTTTGCTGGTGGACGATCACGAAGTGGTGCGCTCCGGGCTTCGTTCCATTCTGGGCCGGTATCCGCGCATTCGGGTGATCGGCGAGGCCGCTGCCGAAGAGGAAGCCATTCGCAAAACCGAGCGGCTGCGGCCCGATGTGTTGTTGCTGGATCTGCGGTTAAAAGTCGGCTCAGGACTGGCGGTTTGTCGCGCGGTGAAGACCGTTCTGCCGTCCGCGAAGGTTTTGGTGCTGACCGCCTTTGCCGACGACGACTTGGTTTGGGAGGCCATCGCGGCCGGCGCCGACGGTTATATTCTCAAGGAAATCGGCAGCAAAAGCCTGTATACGGCCATTTGCAAGGTTCATGGCGGAAAGCCCATTCTGGATATCCTGGCCACAGCCCGGTTGATTGGTCATGTGCGCGACGGCGTTGACGGCCTGGCCAAAAAAGCGGCCTTGTTGTCGCCTCAGGAACGCCGCCTGATTGCCGGCATCGCCGAGGGAAAAACCAACAAGGAAATCGGGCGTTTCCTGGGGCTCAGCGAAAAAACGGTCAAGAATTACCTGAGCCATGCCTTCGAAAAGATGAACGTGTCCCGGCGTTCCCAGTTGGCGGCGCTGTACTCGAAATATCCGAACTGGTTTGCCGATCTGGAGCCGGCCGCTCGCCCCTAGAATAGGGCCATACGGCCCTGGTGCAGTAGGGTCTTATTTTTAGCATCCTGTTCTGGACTTATGGCGCAAAATGCCCGATAAATGAAATCCGGCCGAGTAAACGATGGATCCGTCGCGCCATCTAAACCGCAGAGTCAAATAAGGAGGAACGTAGATGCGAATCCGTATCGTGGCTGTCATGATGGGGTTGGTGTTGTTGTCCAGTAACTTAGTAGCTCAAGGTCTCGAACTCAAACAAGTAGCTTCCAAATTCGATATTACTCTCTATGGGTATGTCAAACTCGACGCTTCGTACGACACGCAGCGAACTTCCGCCGGCGATTTGATGTTTTTCGTCCTGCCGGAAGTGAACGGTGAAAAAGACAACGAATTCAACATGACCGCCAAGGAAACGCGGTTCGGTTTCGATATCAGCGGCCCCGCTTCCGACACCGTGAAGACCACGGGCAAGATCGAAGGCGATTTCTACGGCCCCGGCGGTTCAGCCAACTCGCCGAATCTCCGTCTGCGCCTGGCGTACCTCGACTTGGCCCTGAATAACGGCCTTTCGTTCCGCGCCGGTCAAGATTGGGAAACGTTCATCACCGTCATTCCGAAAATCGTCAACTTTTCGTATTTGGCGGATTGCGGCGCGTTGGGCTTGCGCCGGCCTCAGGCTCGCTTGACCTATGAAGCGGGCGGCGACACCAAGTTCATCGGCAAATTGGCCGTGGCCCGGACGATCGGCGAGGATATCGACGGCGGCGGACAAGACGACGGCGTCGATTCCGGTCTGCCCACTGTGCAGTATAATTTCGTCATTCAAACCAAATGGCTTAGCTCGAAGCCGACCAAGCTCGGTATTTCGGGACACTATGGCCAAGAAACGCTGGACGGTGTTACCACGAACACTCCGCCTAGAATTTCCACTGTCGACGACAAGAATTACGATACGTGGTCCGTGATTGGCAGCGCCATTATCCCCCTCCACGACAAAGTGGCCTTGCAAGGCACGCTCTGGATGGGTGAAAACTTGGACACGTATTTCGGCGGCATTGGCCAGGGCATCAACAAGGCACTTGCCACGGAAATCGCCGCCAAGGGCGGATTTTTCCAGGCGATGTTTGACGTGACCTCGCGGCTTAACTTGAATGTGGGTGTTGGAGCGGACGATCCGGAAGACGATGACTTGAACGCGAACGGTCGAAGCTTGAACAAAATGGGCTTTGCCAGCGCATTTTTCAGCCTGACGCCGGCCGCTACGCTGGCCGTCGAATATTCTCACATGATCACGTCCTACAAAGGCAGCGACGACGCGACAAACGACCGCTTCCAAGGCGCCGCGATCTATAAATTCTAAAAAGGAGTTCCTGTGAAGAAAGCATTCGTATTTTCATTATGCACGGCAGCCATTCTGAGCATGTCGTCGGGCATGCTTTGGGCGCAAACGACCGAAGCATTGGCCAACGAAAGCACGGCCGCATGCGAGGCGTCCGCCAGCGTGAAAGCCACGCCTGACATGGTCAAGGCGAAGGTCGACGAGGCCTGCGAGTTGATCAATAAAGAAGGTTCGGCGGGCTTTGCGAAACTCCAGGGAAAAGACAGCCCGTTCATTTTTGCGGGAACCTATATCTGGATCAACGACTTTGACGGCATCATGCTGATGCATCCGATCAAATACAAGATGAACGGCAACAACGTTCTTCAAATCAAGGATTCCAACGGCAAGATGTTCTTTGTGGACTTCATCGAAGTTTGCAAAAATAAGGGCTTGGGTTGGGTTGACTATCTTTGGCCGAAGCCTGGTGAAAAAGCTCCTTCACAGAAGCTTTCCTACGTGAAAAAGGCGGTGTGCGACGGTAAAGATGTGGTCGTCGGTTGCGGCATCTACGATGTGTCGCCGGAAGAGATCGCCACGCTGACCAAGTAAACGCCGTGATCCGTTGCAGAGAGCGGCGCCTGACGTGAAGGCGCCGCTCCTTGTTCGTGTTGGTTTCGTGTCTGAGGGAAAAGGAGACTTATGATTTCGAACGCGTGGTCGAACATTTCCATTCGGCAAAAACTAACGGCGATTGTCGTATTGATTGCTTTGATGGTTGCCGTTATCTGGGGCAGTTCGATTGTATTGATCCGAAAAATCCAATCCGCCGGCATCCTGAAAGACGGGGTTAATGCCATCCTGGCCAAGATCGATGGCGCGCGAATTGCCGAAAAGTCCTATCTTCAGTATTACGATCAGCAGTATGTCGAACAGTTGCAGGCGGTCTGCGCCGCTGCATTGGATGAAGTTGCCCTGATACAGCAGGGGCCGGTCGATGCTCAAACGCGTTCGGAAATCGACAAACTCAATTCTTCCATTTCGGACTACCGAACGGCTTTTGAAGCGTTGGTGGTCGTCATCAGTCAGCGGGAGTCTCTTCAAGCCGAAATGAACCGCGCATTCGACGTGGCCGCCAAATCGGTGGACGATGTGGTCAGTGCGTTGGAAAATGCGGCGTATGAACTTGGCTTGGAAGGCGAAAGCCTTTCCAGCAATGAAATGGTTCTCCAAAATCTTGCGCGCGATGCCAAAGGCTTTTTCCTGACGGCGCAGGCTCTTTATCAGCAGTTTACCCTGACCGGAAAATCCGATTACTTCGAGGCTATGAAGAAGCATCGTGCCGGCGCAGGCCGCCTGGTGGTGGGCGCTTTCGATAAGCAGGCCAAAAATGTGGGCAAAATAGGTTCGGTCGACGCGGGGGCGGCGGTGACCGATTTTGCGAAAAACCTGCAGTTCTTTCTGTCTTCTTCCGACCATGCGTATGAGTTGTTTTTGGCTGAAAAAGAGAAAAGCGCACTGTTGGACGATGCCGGAAAAAGCATCATGTCCACGGCTAACGAGCTGTTGAAAAATGCGGGTCACGTTTCGGTGCGGGCGGAAAAAGACCTGCAAAGGGTGACTCCTGCCATTTTGCTGGGAACGGGGTTGCTGCTGTTGGGTTCCATTATCTTGATCGTGCGTTCGATCACGAATCCTCTAAAGGAAATTTTCCGGGGGCTGAAACGATTCAGCAAGATGGAATTGCAGGGAACCGGAATCCGCTTCAAGAACATTGTCGAGGGGGTGAGCCGGGGCTCCCAGCAGGTGGCTTCCGCCAGTCAGGAGTTGGCGAGCAATGCGAATCATCAGGCGTCCAGCCTGGAAGAAACCTCGGCATCGTTGGAAGAAATGTCTTCCATGACGAAGCAAAATGCCGATCACGCGAACCATGCCAATGCCTTGATGGCGGAGACGAGCGCGCAGGTGAATACGGGCGTTGAGGCGATGCGGCGCATGGTCCAGTCCATCGACAAGATCAAGGCCTCGGCGTCCGAGACGGCCAAGATTCTGAAGACGATCGACGAGATCGCGTTTCAGACCAATCTGCTGGCGCTGAATGCCGCGGTGGAAGCCGCGCGCGCCGGCGAGGCGGGAAAAGGCTTTGCGGTGGTCGCCGAGGAAGTCCGGAATCTGGCCCGTCGCAGCGCGGAAGCGGCAAAGAATACCGCGGATTTGATTGAAGGCTCCCAGAAGAACGCGGGAGAAGGCGTTAAGGTGGCGGCGGATGTCGCCAAGGATTTGGAAGGGATTCAAACCAGCGTAAACAAGGTGTCTGCTCTGGTTCAGGAGATTGCCGCCGCGTCGAAAGAACAATCTTTGGGCATCGAGCAGGTCAATACGGCGGTGTCCGAGATGGACAAGGTGGTTCAGAACGAAGCGGCCAGCTCCGAGGAATCCGCCAGCGCCGCCGACGAATTGGCCTCGCAGGCCCGTGAATTGAGCGAGATTTTAGGCAGCCGCGAGATGTCCGACGCCGCCCGTGTTTCCGCGTCGAAAAAGAAAGCTTCCCCTGCGCTCTCGAATGACAATCGCCGGCCGCTGAAGCGTCCGGCCCTGGTCGGAGCGCCGGCCCAAAAGATACCCCTGGACATCGTGGAATCGTTGACGGAAGAAGAAGCCTCCTCCTCGCGCTGATCGTTGTGATGGGCTGGGCCCGGCAGCAGCAATTGTAATTATGACGTAGTTGCAGCGTGTGTTTCCCGGCAACCCCTTCGTGCCGACCATCAACTCCTCGTGACCCTCGCGTCCACGCCCGACACAGCCATGCCTCCAACTTCTCTCAGGTAGCCGCCCGCCTTGGGGCGGCTACCTGAGCAGTTACGAAAAAACAATAATACCCCCTTTGTTAAGGAATTCTGCTTGCCGAGAGTTCAGCGGATCACTATCGTTTGAATCACTATGACAGACGCTACCAAGAACGACAGTCCCAAGGTCAACGTGTTGATTCTCTCCGTTCATCAGGAACTGGGAGAAACGTTCCTGCAAAGTGTTTGTGCCGGAGCCGCCGGGACCTCGGGGGAAACCATCATTGAAAACCGTCCCATTCGCGTCGAAGTTTTAGCCGGCGATTCCCGGCTGAATCCGTCCTGGGACGAAACCATCCGCAAGTCGGATGCGGTGGCTTTGCTGGTGCGATTTATGGATGCCGTTTCCATGGAAAAGATCCGCGCCATTTACCGTCGCCTGCCTGGGGAAAAGACGCCGCCGATCGCCGTCTATCTCTTCCGGGAAGAAGGCGAAATCGATTTCAAGGTCAGTTGTCCCTCTTGCGGCCAGAAACTATGGGTTCGCGATTCGGACGTGAACAAACGCGGTCGTTGTCCCAACTGCAAAAAGGCTTTTAAACTGCCGTCGCAAGCCGGGCATTTGAAGTCCCAGTTAATGTTGCCCGATGCGGTGCCGGCCACGACCGTGGTGCGCGGCAATTCTTCTTCCTGCCGCGGCGCCGTGGCCAGCCTGCTGGCTTATGTGACCGGCCATCTGGTCGTCAAAGAAGGCGCGCTCCTCGACCAGGAAACGCTCAAGAAGACCACCGTCCGCGTTCAGGTAACCGCCGAAGGCTGAGGGCATCATCAGGATTTTCCAACGATTGGAAAAATCCCGTGCATTTTTTCCAACCATTGGAAAACCGGCTGACATGGAGGCGAAGTCATGAGCAAATTACAAGGCGTGCTTCCCTGGACCCGGTCCTGTTTTGTCTGCGGCGAAGCGAATCCTCATGGGTTGCACCTGCGATCGCGCATCGAAGGCGACCGGGTGGTGCTCGACTACACGACGCGCGAATCCGATCTGGGTTACCGGCACATCGTTCATGGCGGTCTGGCCATCACGCTTCTTGACGAAATCATGACCTGGGCGGCTATTGTGAACGCGCGTCGCGCGTGTGTGGCTGCCGAGGTGACGGCGCGGCTCAAGAAGCCGATTGGCGTCGGCCAGGTCTTGCGCGCCGAGGCGTGGGTGACGAAATCGTCGTCGCGCGTCATTCTGGTCGAGAGCGAATTAAAGAGCCCCGAAGGGGACCTCTTTCTGCTGGCGTCCGGGAAATACATGCCCATGCCGGAGGCTCAGGTGCATCTGACGGCCAAGGATTTTATCGTCAGCCCCGACGCGCTTCATCCGGATGACATCATGACCGGCGGCTGACGGTCCTCCTATTAAGAGCCTCGCGTCAAAGCAGATCTTTACCTGTCTTCCTCATAATCTTAATCTTAATCGTAATCCTAATCACTTTCTGGATAAAAAACGAAAGATTACGATTAAGATTACGATTATGAGTAGGAATCAGAACGGCATCCTGCCGAAATAGACTCTAATAAAACGAGCCGTTCGATGTTTACAATGGCTGCATGTCCAGATGCAGCCCTTCACCCCGATGTCTCGGACGGGTAGAATGTTTCTGCTTTTTGTAACCCATCGTTGGTTTTGCGCGACTGAAGATACAAGGGAGGCATGATGAATTTCAAAGCATGGATGTTGGCCGGTGTGGCGTTGGTTGCGCTGAGCGGTTTTATCTCGGTGGGGCGGTGCGCAACGATTTTTCAGGACGATGTCGAAAGCGGAACCAACGGGTGGATGGTACAGGCTCAGGGTTCAACGACTTCGCTGCTCTGGCATATCATGGAACGCGATGCCCGATCGCCCTCCCATAGCTGGTGGTGCGGGGTGGAATCGTCGGGAACGTACGAGGATGGGACCAACGTCGTCGACGGCACGCTGTCCTCCCCGGACATCGTGCTGGGTTCGACCCAGGCGGTGTTCTTTTTCAGCGAACGCTACGAGACGGAAAGCTGCGTGGACGACGTCCAGGTGTGGCTGTCGACCAATCAGGGCGCGAGTTGGCAGGCGCTGGCGCAGAACCGGTGGGGCCGTTCGGCCGGTTGGACCCGGCACGTTGTGGAATTGGGCGATTACACGAATCATACGATCCGCCTCCGATTCCGATTTTCCGCGAACAGCTACATGAACCGTTATGGGGGTTGGTTTGTCGACGACATCGAGGTCGCCGAAAAAACCGACGAGGACCAGGATGGCTTGTTCGACTTTGAAGAAGGCTGGTACGGCAGCAATTCGTGGGAAACGGATACGGATTTGGACAGCGTGCCGGACGGGCTGGAAGTGTATGTTGCGGGCACCGATCCCGACGACCCGGCTTCCTGCCTGCAATGGAGCGCAATGGGTTGGGCGACGAACGGCGTTGCCGGGCTCGTTTGGCAAGGCTCCCCAAGCAAGCTTTACTGGCTTGAAGCGTCGCCCCATATTACCGGGGTTTGGTCTGCGGTATCCGGCGTGGTCACCGCCGACGTCATGAATCCGAATGGCATGACGAACCTGACGCCCTCCGAATCCCTGTTCTATCGAGTGGCCACGACGGACCGCGTCGCCTTGGCCACGATGGGATTTGGTTGCGATGCCAACGGCCGCTCGGCGCTCTACACGAATGCCTTTGTCGTCTGGGGCGATTTGCACTCGCACACGATTTATTCGGACGATGCCGAGAAGCGCCAGACCAATTACGTCGTGCCGTCCATTCCCTCCGCGGCGCTGTCCAACACGATCGGCTTGCTGGACTTCGTTTCCATCACCGATCACGCCGAGTCAAATATCCCCGGCTTTTACACGATGGAAAAATGGACCAACATGATCGCCCAGATCATGGCATTTCAAAATACGCATCCGGAGATAGTGGTCTTCCCGGGCTTCGAATATACGAAGACGTGGTTTTCGATGCCGCCTTTGTGGTTAATTCCCGACGGCAACGGCCACAAGAACATCATCCTGTACGATTTTGAGCATCTTCCGGTTCGGGGTTATGGGCAGGATGCCTTTAGTAGTCCCACGCAATTGTGGGCCTATCTCGACAGCTCCAATGCGGCGGGGCATTACCTTTGCATTCCGCACCATCCCGCCAAGGGCAGCGAGCCGGCGGAGGAGGGTGAAACCCACGATCCCTACATCAGTATGGGAACGGATTGGGCGACGAATTACCTGCGGAGCGACATTCTGGATCTGGTAGAGATTTACTCGCGGCATGGCGGCTCCGAAATGGAGGATGCGGAGGAGCCGGTGCATAATTTTCGGGCGCCGGGCGCCGTGAATACGGCCTTGGATCGGTGGCTGCTTGCCGATCATAACCCGGCCTACAAAATGGGCATCATCGGGTCCACGGATACGCATGGCGGCAATCCGGGCGATGTCCGGGAGATTTCGACGAACGTACAGTCCTGGCTGGGGCCTTACACGGGAGGTCTGGCGGCCCTGCTCGTCGCCAACCGGACGAGGGAATCGTTCTGGTACGCGCTGAAAAGCAAGAATTGCTACGGCACGTCGGGCGGGCGGATTGCCATTGAATTTACGGCAAAACTGGGCGATGCGCTGGCGCCGATGGGCGGCACACTTTATCATGCGACAGACTTGTCGAGCAATGGCGTGGGCCTGGTGAACCTGCATATCCGCGCCGTAGGCGAATCCGTCACCAATCCCATTGCCCGGATTCAGTTTTACCGCAACAGCGTTTGCATTCTCAATGCAACGAATTCCCTGTGGGGTCAGACGGTTCACATCGACCACATCGACCGTTTGCCTCACCATTTCGCCTATTACCGGGCGAAGATCTGGGAGGCGGCCTCCACGTTGAATTCGTCCTGCCAATACGAACGCGCCTGGTCCTCGCCGATCTGGGTGGAGAAGCAGTAGGGAAATCGTCAGGCCGTTCGGCAATTGTAATTATGAACCCAAAGGTGGCCCGGCTTCTCCGAAGACGGGCTCTTCGGGTCCGGAAGCCGCGTTACGGAGAACGCGGCCCACCTACAGAATCCAGCCCTTCATATGCTTACAGATGAATTCTGTGCCATCAATTTGTGTATAAGAGACAGGGCGTAAGCCGGTGGTTTCTTTCCAGTGCCAGACGTTGAGGAGGGGCCGTGAAGATGCACCCGAGTTGGCCTACAGCCGTAACGATCGCTTGGTAGAACGCCAAATGTAGGTTATTGTTGCGACAGCAGGGAGGATCGTTGCGGTTATGCTCTATTTTATTGCAATCCTATTCGTTACGGCATTGATTTCCGTTCCTTTGTGCCGCTGGCTGCCAAAGAACGGCGGCTGGTTTCTAGCTCTTGCTCCGGCCGCGTTGTTCGTTTATCTGTGCGACGCCCTGGCCTCCTTTCCACAGGGCGTATCCGGCCAGACGCTCCCCTGGTTTCCCGGACTTCATATTTCGCTGGCTTTCCGGCTGGATGGACTTTCGCTCCTTTTTGCGCTCCTGATCTCCGGCATCGGGTTTCTCGTCGCCCTCTACATCATGGCCTATATGTCCGGTAATGCGCGGCAGGGGCTTTTTTATGCTTATCACTTTTTTTTCATGGGATCCATGATCGGGGTGGTCACGGCGGACGATCTGCTGCTGTTGTTCGTGTTCTGGGAGCTGACGAGCGTTTCCTCTTTCCTGCTCATCGGTTTCCATCACGAACGCGCGGAAGCGCGCCGCGCCGCGCTGCAGTCCATCCTGGTGACGGGGCTGGGCGGGCTGGCGCTCCTGGCCGGCGTCCTGATGCTGGGCCTTCGCTGCGGCACGTTTCGCATCTCGGAGATCCTCCTGGGGGCGAACCACCAGGCCTTCACGGTTCCAATTCTGGCGGCTTTTCTTCTGGCCGCCTTCACCAAGTCGGCGCAGTTTCCATTTCATTTCTGGCTGCCCAATGCCATGGAGGCGCCGACTCCGGCCAGTGCGTATCTCCATTCGTCCACCATGGTAAAAGCGGGCCTTTACCTTCTGGCCCGGTTTCAGCCGATCGGCGCCGATTCCCCGGTCTGGTTCTGGTCGCTGTTCCTGGCGGGCGCGTGTACGGCTTTGCTGGGCGCTGTTTTGGCGCTTCGCCAGACCGTCTTTAAACGGCTGCTGGCCTTCAGCACGGTCAGCGCGCTGGGCCTGCTTACCCTGCAACTCTCCGTGCCCCATCCGCTGGCCGCCGCCGCGTTTGCCGCGTTGCTCGTTGCTCATGCCTTTTATAAGGGCGCGCTATTCCTCGTCGCGGGCGCCGTGGATCATGCGGTCCATGAAACGGACCTTCGCCGTCTGGCCGGATTGTATCGTCTTTCTCCCTTCCTTGTCGGCGCCGCGGCGCTCGCGGCCGCGTCCCTGGCGGGTATTCCGGGGCTGCTGAATTTCACGGCCAAGGAATTCCTTTACGATTTCTGGGGCCGTGCGGGAAGCCTGTTCGTTCCAGCGACTCTTATCTTGATGATCGTGTCCGCCCTTTATACCGTCGCCGCCTTGCTGATCCTGCGGCCCTTCTTTGCCGCGCGCGCGGAAGACGCCGGCGTCCCTTTGACCTTTCACTCGCTCGATGCACGCCTGTGGGTGGGACCTGTTGTGTTGGGCGCGGCCGGCTTGTTGTTCGGAATTTTCCCGCAGCGGCTTTTGCAGCCGTTGGTCAGCGCCGTCTGCTCGGCGATGCTGCTCACGGACGAACCCGTCCACCTGGAGGCTTGGCCGGGCTGGAACCTTCAGCTCGCCCTTTCACTGGCGGCGGTTGCCGTGGGCGTCCTGCTGTTTGTGTGGCGCGCGTGGCGTCCTCTCCGGAAAGCCCGTTTAGCCTTGGCCGTGGAAACCTTCGGCGATCGCGCGTATGACGGAGCCCTCCGCGGTTTGTTCCGTGTGGCGCATGGGTCAACCCGAATCCTTCAACATGGTTACTTGCGCCTCTACCTGCTCGTCATCCTGCTGGCGACCGTCGTGCTGGTTGGAGTTCCTTTGACCGCCGCCGTCAGCCATCTGCATCTCGAACTTTCCCTGAAGTCCGTACGCATTGAGGAGGCGTTTTCCGCGCTCCTGGTCGTTCTGGGGATTATGGGAACTGTGCATTCGCCTTCGCGGCTGGCGGCCATTATCTCTCTGGGGGTCGTCGGCTACGGCATCGCCACGCTCTTTCTGCTTTTCGGGGCGCCGGACTTGTCCATGACCCAGTTTGTAGTCGAAACCCTGACCGTTGTTCTGCTCGTGCTGGCTTTTCGTCACCTGCCTGAATACGACCTTAAATCCCGCCTTGCCGTTCGCATGCGGGATGTCCTGCTCTGCAGCGCATTGGGCTGTGTCATGGCCGCGCTGGTCATCCTGGCCAACAGTTTTCAATTGCATCCGAAAATCTCGTCCTATTTCATGCAGAACAGCGCTCTCCTGGCGCATGGCCGGAACGTGGTCAACGTCATCATTGTGGATTTCCGGGCCTTGGATACGCTTGGGGAGATTACCGTGCTGGCCACGGCGGGCCTGGGCGCCTGGGCCTTGTTGAAACTCCGACCGCGGAAAAAGGAGGCGACCCGGTGAACTCGCTCATCCTTCAAATTGCCGCCCGGTATCTGCATCCGCTGCTGCTTCTGTACTCCTGGTTTCTTCTCCTGAGCGGACATAACGATCCCGGCGGCGGCTTCACCGGCGGCCTGGTTGCGGCCGCCTCCTTTGCCCTCTATATGATTGCCTACGGCGTCGAGCAAACCCGCCGCGCGTTGCGGGTCGATCCCCTGCAACTGGCGGGCGCCGGGCTGTTGATAGCGGTGTTGAGCGGATTATTGGGCATGTTCCGGCCTGCGGCCTTTTTGACGGGCGTGTGGATTGCGGCGCCTTTCCCCGTATGGGGCGTGTTAGACGCGGGGACTCCGATGCTGTTCGATCTCGGGGTGTACCTGGTGGTGATGGGCGTCAGCATCAAGCTGGTATTCACTTTTGCGGAGGATTGAAAAATGACTCTAATTCTGGCTTTGGTGGTCGGCGGCTTGTATGCGGCAGGACTCTATATGATGCTTCGCCGCAGCTTGATCAAGATCCTCCTGGGACTGGCGCTGTTGAGTCATGGGGCGAACCTGCTCATTTTCACGGCCGGCGGCCTTACTCGCACGCACGCGCCGCTCTTGCCGTCCGAAGGCGCGTTGACCCTCGCCCAATCGGCCGATCCCTTGCCGCAGGCGTTGATTCTAACGGCGATCGTCATCAGCTTTGCCGTGCTCGTTTTTGCGTTGGCGCTGTTCCGTAAGACCTATGAAACGGCGCAGTCGGACGATGTGGATCTCGTGAAGACGGAGGATGAGGAGTCCTAGGTTATGCTGCTTGTTTTGCCCATTATCATACCGCTGGTTATTGCCGCGTCGTGCCTGATCGCCCTGCGACGCATCGTACTGCACCAGTTCCTCACCCTGGCCGGGTGTATTGTTCTGCTGGCCAATGCGGCGCTTCTGTTCATGCGGGTCCGGCACGCCGGCTATATCGTTCTTCCCATCGGTTCGTGGCCCGCCCCGTTCGGCATCGTGTTCGTTTGCGACGTGTTCAGCGCCATGATGGTGTTCATGACGGCGTTGATCGGACTCCTCATCGCGATCTACTCCATCGCCGGCGTGGATGCCGCGCGCAAGGCGCATGGCTTTTATCCGCTGGTCAATATCCTGCTCGTCGGAGTGAACGGCGCCTTTCTGACAGGAGACCTCTTTAACCTCTACGTCTGGTTCGAAGTGCTCCTGATCGCCTCCTTTGTCCTCATGTCGTTGGGCGGCGAACGCCGCCAGATGGCCGGCGCGATCAAGTACGTCACCCTGAACCTGATGTCGTCCGCGCTGTTTTTGACGGCGGCTGGGATTCTCTACGGCAAGGCGGGCACGCTGAATATGGCGCATCTCGCCCTGGCCATGCGCGAGAGTCCGCCGGAGACCCTGATGGTGGTGGAGATGCTTTTTCTGACCGCCTTCGGCATCAAGGCCGCGATGTTTCCCTTGTTCTTCTGGTTGCCGGCGGCTTATCACACGCCGCCGGTGGCTGTGACCGCGCTTTTTTCCGCCCTGCTGACCAAGGTGGGTGTTTACGCCATCATCCGCGTGTTTGCGCTGGTCTTCGGCCACGGCGTGGAGGCCGCGTTGCCGGTCATTCTTGTTTTGGCCGGCATGACGATGATCACGGGCGTCCTCGGCGCGGTGGATCAATACGATTTCCGGCGTCTCCTGTCGTTTCACATGGTGAGCCAGATCGGATATCTCCTGATCGGACCCGGACTCTTCACGCCGGCTGCAATGGCCGGCGCGATCTTTTTCATGATCCACATCATTCTGACCAAGACCGCGCTTTTCCTGGCCTGCGGCATTGCCGGGCGATTGAACGGCAGCTTTCAACTGAAGGAAATGCACGGGCTCCTGCGCGCCAGTCCGATCCTGGCGGCGCTGTTTCTTATCGCCGCCGGCTCGCTTGCCGGAGTGCCTCCGCTGCCCGGCTTCTTCGCCAAACTTTTCCTTCTCCTGGCGGCATTTTCGGAGGGGCGCTACGCCCTGGCCGCCGTCGCCTTGGCCGTCAGTTTCCTCACCTTCTTCTCCATGCTGAAAATCTGGAACGAGGCCTTCTGGAAGACAGCTCCACAACCCGTCGCGCCCGCCGGTCCCATTCCTTTTAGCTTGCTGAGCCCGCTGGTGGTCTTATGCGCGCTGATCTTGCTCTTGACCCTGTTCGGTCATCCCTTCCATGAAGTGTGCCGGACGGCCGCCGCGCAATTATTGAATTCGGATGGCTATATCGCCGCCGTGAGGTTGCAGCTATGACGATGTTTCTTGCCAACCTGTTGCTGGCCATGGTGTGGGCCGCGTTGACCGGCGTCTTTTCGCTGCGCAACATGGCCACGGGCTTTGTGATCGCCTATCTGGTCTTGTATGCCGCCTCTCCCGTCATGAAGCCAACGTTATACTTCCAACGCCTCCGCCGGTTGCCGGTCTTCGCGCTCTATTTCGCCTGGCTGGTGATCGTCGCCAACGTGAAAGTCGCCCGCACCGTATTGTCGCCGGGGATGAAGCTGCAACCCGGCATTATCGCCGTGCCGCTTTCGGTCGAGAAGGACTCGCTGGTGGTCCTGCTGGCCAATCTCGTCACCCTGACCCCCGGCACCTTGAGCATGGAGATTTCGCGCGATCGGCGGACGCTTTATGTGCATGCCCTGGACGCCTCCGATCCGGATGCGGTGCGCCGCGACATTAAGATTACGCTCGAGCAAAAAATACAGGAGCTGCTCTCATGACGGACTTGCTTGAAAAAGCTTGTGGGTTCTTGTACGCGGGACTATCGCTCGCGGCGCTGCTGTCTTTCGTGCGGCTCTTCATCGGGCCGACCATGCAGGATCGGGTTATCGCATTGGATCTGATTGCCACCTTGGCCACCGGACTCATCGTTGTGTATTCCATTTGCATCGACGAGGCCGTCTACATTGGCGTGGCCATTGTCCTGGCGCTGGTTTCGTTCATTGGAACCGTCGCCTATGCCTATTACTTCTACGATCGGAGGGAGCCGTGAGAGAGATTCTGGTCGTGTTTTTATTAACGGTTGGAGTCGCCTTCAGCGTGGTCGCCGCCGTGGGGCTGCTCCGTTTTCCGGACTTGTATACGCGCATCCACGCCGCGGCCAAAGTCGGCACCATGGGCCTCGGCAGCATCGTACTGGCGGCGGCCATCCACTTCAACAACCTCGGCGTCTCGATCCGGGCCTTTTTGGTCATTGCCTTCGTGTTCATGACCGCCCCCGTAGCGGCCCACATGATCAGCCGCGTCGGCTACAAGGTGGGTGCGCGCATGAGCCCGAAGACGGTTATCGACGAGTTGCGCGATGAAGACCAGAAACTTTAAATTCCTCAGGAAGCTGTCTCGCCATGCAGGCAGGCCGGTTCTGGCTCCATTCGGGGCAGCCCTGTATTTAGAGGATAGTGAAGGGCAAGCCGTGCAGACATGTGTGTCGAAGATAGGAGCGAAGACGGGCGTCTTTGATGTTTGGAGGGTCGCGCTCCGTCGCGACCGGTAGAAGAAGGTTCTGACAGAGCGGAACCCTCCAGAAGAGAGAAAGCCGACAACGAAGGACCTTTACTGCTTCTTCACCGGCGGCGGCGTGCGACCGAGGTGTTCGAGTACGGCTTTCATGTCTTCCCACACGTCCCGTTTGCCGTCGGGATTGCGCAGCAGGTAGGCAGGATGATACGTCGGCATTAAATCGATTCCCTGATAGCTCATCCACTGGCCGCGCAGTTTGGTGATGCCGGTTTGCGTGTTCAGCAGGCCCTTCACGGCGGTAGCGCCGAGGGCGACGATGACTTTGGGTTGCAGAAGGGCGATCTGCTCCTTGAGGTAGGGCAGGCAGGCCGTCATTTCGTCGGGCAGGGGGACCCGATTGTCGGGCGGGCGGCATTTCACGATGTTGCCGATGAAGACTTCATCCCGCTTGAAGCCCATCGCTTCGACGATCTTGGTGAGCAATTGCCCGGCCTTGCCGACGAAGGCCAGGCCCTGCTGATCTTCGTCCGCGCCCGGTCCTTCGCCGATGAACATGATTTCCGGATGGGAAGAGCCCTGGCCGGGCACGGTCTTGGTCCGGGTCTGGTGCAACGGGCAAAGCGTGCAAACGGAAACGCGTTTCGCAACTTCCCGCAAGGCCTTTTCCGCTTCCACTGCGTTGATCGTTGGTTGGGCCGGCGGCGCCGCAACTCGCGGCGGAGGAGGAGAGGTCTGCATGGGTTTTGCACTGGGCGGTACGGGCTTGGGGGCGACGGCCGGCGTTTTGTTTAGCAGACGCCGGGCGCTCTCGGCATCAAGTTCCAGTTCACGGGTCCCTTCATCGCGCAGATACTCGACATATTGGCGGATCTGCTCGACGGTCTGATCGTAGAGATTTGACGGTTCGTTTTGCACGGCGGAATTATCGGACGATCCGGCGGCAAAAATCAAGAGCGCTGTTTGTTCTTCTCCTCCTCCTCCTCCTCCTCCTCCTAATCCTAATCTTAATCTTAATCTTAATCTTTCTTAATCTCGTCTCCGACAAGACAAAGAGAGATTACGATTAAGATTAGGAGGGGGATTGTGAGGAACCTGCCGAGACAGGCTCTTAATCATAATCTTGCATCTAATATATCAAACGTGTAATGAGCATATTATGAAAATAGCCTTTGATCATGAGAAGCTGAATGTTTATCAGGAATCTATCCAATTTGTCGTTTGGGCGGATGAGATCTTGAAGGCCGTTCCCAAGAGTTTGGCGGTTTACGATCAATTGGATAGGGCCTCAACATCAATCCCCCTGAACATTGCCGAGGGGAATGGAAAATACACAGCTCCCGACCGGTGTCGATTCTTTGACATCGCTCGCGGTTCGGCGCTTGAGTGTGCGTCCGCCCTGGATGTCCTTGTGGCGAAACAACGGCTCACAAGCGAGACCTGTATCCAAGGCAAAGAAACCTTGATCCGGATCGTCTCTATGCTGGTCGGATTGATTCGAGGCACGTCGCCTGATCGGGTTCATGAGGAACAGAAAGAATATAGAACGAGATGAAAATGAGCTTATGAGCCTATCTCAGTGGGCGGCAGAGATAGAGTCTCTTCGAGGCAATCTTTTCCTAATCCTCCTCCTAATCCTAATCTTAATCGTAATCGTAATCTTTCTTAATTCTGTCTCCGACAAGACAAAGAGAGATTAAGATGTAAGCGTCCGGTGAACCCAGGGCGAGATCAAGCGGGGGCGTGGGCCTTTTGGAATTGGGCGGGCAGCAGTTCGTCGATTTGTCGGGCGGGGTAATCGTTGATTGCGGCCAGGGTGTGCTTGAAATA
>Ga0209417_1000224_pt1 | contig 151276 bp, 85 predicted proteins | sample RifGroF2_FD_184002 | JGI IMG/M metagenome (GOLD analysis project Ga0209417, IMG submission 184002) | Groundwater microbial communities from Rifle, Colorado, USA - Groundwater F2 (SPAdes) (version 2) | ecosystem: Environmental > Aquatic > Deep subsurface > Groundwater | place: Rifle, Colorado... | reverse complement strand
ATAGCTCCGGTTTTCAAGAAGCCGTCTGGCTCGTCTCGGCATATTTTTCCCTGCCTCCCAATAATAAGCTTTTTCTAAAAAAGAATATAGTATGGATTACTGGAACACAGAAGCCTTATTTGCAGAATTTAGGCATAAATTTCAAAAATAAAGGCTTAATAATGCATTATATTATTCGTAATAAGCTAAATTACAATATGTTAAGTGGGAACGTCCCCCCTAATATTATCGGTCTCCCCCTTGTGACCGAGGCATTTCAGGAGCTGGCCCATGTCGACGATCCGATATCTGTGTCTTTTTCCGGTCAGTTCGTGATAACCGGATTCCGCCCATCCGGAAGGATGGGTGCATTTCCTGGCCCTCACCATGTTCATGTCGATATAGAAGATGCACCGCGACAGGTGACCGCCATCCTGGATCATCGTCGGATGGTAGCGTCCCCTCCAGAATGCCCCCTCCCTTCTTTTCCTGAGATTATAGTCCCTTGCTGAATTCCCCTGGATGTACCTCATCGCCCCGGAAACCTCCGTGGCCGACTCAGCATGGAAAAGAAGATGCACGTGGTTGCTTGTCACAATATAGTCCAGTACGGAGACATCGTACTTCCCTGCCGCCTCCCTGAGCCTGCGCAGATAGCGTCTGCGGTCCTTCTGGAACTTCAGGAGGAAACGTCGCTCCTGGCAGCGATGAGTCACGTGGTAGCAGCACGGCTCATTCCGGTTTTTACGAGGATGCCCCAAACTTTATTCTCCGTAATGTTGAATATATCCAATTGGGTTTAATTTGGTCGGAATATCAGTAATGACAAGCCTTAAACGCACTATTTGGCGCTATTTTAAGCGTTTAAGACTGATATTTGGCATTTAACTCATCGCATCGTGCTGACATTCAACATTATAAGTGCTAACGACACCGCTTAAACCGCCTAACGACACCGCTTAAACCGCGGTCCTTCTGGAACTTCAGGAGGAGACGTCGCTCCTGGCAGCGATGAGTCACGTGGTAGCAGCACGGCTCATTCCGGTTTTTACGAGGATGCCCCAAACTTTATTCTCCGTAATGTTGAATATATCCAATTGGGTTTAATTTGGTCGGAATATCAGTAATGACAAGCCTTAAACGCACTATTTGGCGCTATTTTAAGCGTTTAAGACTGATATTTGGCATTTAACTCATCGCATCGTGCTGACATTCAACATTATAAGTGCTAACGACACCGCTTAAATATTTGAACATCGAACGAGTTGATGTAGAGTTGTCCGTACGCCATAGGCGCATAAATCACGGACAAGAGAATTTAGATCCTTCGCCGTGACGGCGAACACTACATTAAGAAAACTGCCCCGAGCACTCAGGCCTCGTGGCGATCCGGGGAACAGCCTTAACTACACAGGCAAGATGCCTGTGCTACATTTAAGCACCGAGATCGAAGAGGTCGGGGACGTTGTCCGGAGTTTTCTTTGGGGATGGCTTTGGGGATGACGAACCGGCGTTGACGGATTTCAGCCAGTCGTCAAGCGCCATTGTTTTTATCCCATGGCTTCTTGCCTTGTCGAGCTTGATGCTGGCGGAGGAAAGGTCTGCGGCGACAAGGAGTGAAAGTTCCTTTGTCACCGCATCGGCAGGCTCGTAGCCGGACTGCTTGGCGAGATTCTCATAGTATGATCTCTGTTCCGGCATCTTTCCGGTGAAGCATATCGTGAGGGCTGATTTCTTCGCCCCTCCCTTTGTGGTTGTCAGTTCTACTGAACCAAGAAGTTCGTCCAGATATGCCGACTGGCTGCGAAGTTCGCAGAAAATGGCTCCTGAGCGTTCTGGTCCTATGCCGTCAATCGCCGATAACTGTTCCGTGGTAAGTCCGCGCAGTTCGGCAAGGGTGTAGTTTTCGAGGATCTTCTTCGCAGTGTTCTTTCCGATCCCCGGGATGTTCAGCGATGCAAGCAGAGAAAAATCCTCGACTCTGCGTGCAGACTGTATTTCCCTCAGGAGATTTCCTGCGGCCTTCTCCTTGAATCCCTCAAGCTTCAGTATGTCTTCTATCTTCAGTCCAAAGACATCCTTGAGGGTCTTGACTCCGAGAGTGTTCATCATCTTGCGGATGTTGGGTTCGCCGAGGCGTTCAATGCCGATGTTCCTGACGGCGGCGAGGATGCGCTGGACTTTTGTCTCGGTGCATTCCGGATTGGTGCAGCGGAGTTCGGGGCCGTCGGTGACCAGAGTGCTTTTGCAGCACGGGCATTCACTTATAATCGCCGATCTGCGGATTCCGCCTTCTTCACGGGAAACGATGTAAGGTATGACATCCCCGGCGCGTTCGACGGTGACGATGTCGCCGATATGGATATCCTTGTCGATAAGATTCTTTACGTTATGCAGGGTCGCCTGCTTTATGGTGATTCCTCCGATTTCGACGGGTTCCAGCTGGGCTACGGGGGTGAGGCAGTTCTTGCCGAAGCTCCACATCACATCGAGGAGTTTTGTCTTTTTCCTGACGCCGCTGAACTTGAAGGCGATCTGTCCGCGCGGGTGATGGGCTGTGTTTCCCAGGGAATCCGCGTAGGCTTCGTCGGCAAGCTTGATGACAAGTCCGTCCATCGGATATGGCAGCTGTTCAACTTCCTGCAATATTTCCGGCCATCTCTGTGCGAATTCCGCAAACGTAACGGAATATGAAACTAAATTGTAATCGACAAGGGTGAGTTTTGCGTTCTGGGCGAGCATGTCGCCTATTTCCTTGAGTCCCATTATTCCGGCTACGGCGTTCCTTGAATTCTTGTAGGTCTTTCCATCCTTCCTCCTGATATGGGAATAGAGCGTCTTGAAGTCGTCGTCGCGTATGACTATCTCTCCGCGGACCGGCCTGTCGAGTTTCCCCTGGTGTCCTTTGGTTTCGAGCTCTATCAGAGGAATTTTGTCGGTGATGTTTTCACCATCAACACCATCGCCGCGCGTCGAGAGGACCTTGTTTGCGAAGTTCGCGGAAATGCCATCGTACTTCGGCTGGATGAGGAAAAGCTCCTTGTCCGAACGCACATACTTCTTCGCCCATGCCAGGATTTCATCAAGGGAGTATGCCTTGTCGAGTGAGAGCATGGGTTTTGCGTGGTGCACCTTGCCTGTGCTGGCGACGCTTGGCGCAAGGACCTTCTGGAGCAGGGGGTGGGCGGGATTGACGGCTTCAAGCTTCCTCAGGAGCGCGTCATAGTCCTCGTCGCTGATCTCGGGTTCGCCAATCTCCCAGTAGCGGCGGTTGTGGTACTCTATCGCTGCTGCGAGTTCGGATTCGGTATTTGGGATCTTTTCCATGATAAATTTTCTTCCTGAAAATTTATAATTTAATCTTTTTCGAATCGGTTTTGAATTTCGATGTTGTCTATCAGCCTGGTTTTTCCGAAGAATGTTGCGACGGCTATCAGTGTCTTCCCTGATATTTTCCTCAGGGGTTCCAAGCTGTCGGCACCGACTATTTCCACATAATCAATCCTGCCGCCTGCGGAAGTTATTCCATTGACTATGGATTTCCTGATGCGGGCGGTGCTCTTCTCTCCCTTGAGGATTGCGGATTTCGCAGAGAGGAGGGAACGTCTTATCGAAAGTGCTGCGTCTTTCTCGTCCTGTGAGAGATATGAATTCCTGGAACTCAGGGCGAGGCCATCCTTCTCCCTGACCGTTTCCTGGAGGACTATCCTGACCGGGAAGTTGAGGTTGCGTGTCATGCGCTGGATTATTTTCGCCTGCTGGTAGTCCTTTTTCCCGAAGACGGCTACGTCTGGGAGCGTGGCGTTGAAGAGTTTTGCGACGACGGTGGTCACGCCTCTGAAATGAATAGGTCGGGATTTGCCGCATAGGCCTTGTGAAAGGCGGAGTTCCTCTACCCAGGTGGTTGTTGCGCCGGTTCCATACATTTCCTCGGCGGAAGGGGTGAATACGGCATCGGCTCCGCGTTTCCTGCACAAGGACATGTCCCTGCGCAACGGGCGCGGATACTTGCTGAAGTCCTCCTTCGGCCCGAACTGCGTCGGATTGACAAATATCGTGACAATCACCGAGTCTGCGTGTTTCTTGGCGGTATCGACGAGTGTCAGGTGTCCCTCGTGGAGACAGCCCATCGTCGGGACTACTGCAATCGTCCGGCCTTTTCTGCGCAGGGAAGTTGAATATGCCTGCATGGCTTTAATGCTGCGTATGATTTTCATGGTTTTATGTTCCTTCCTATTGCATGGAGGCTTCCGAGTTCTGCGCCGAGCATGTCTGCGATCACCGGGCATTTCGCCTTGAAGAGGAAGAAGACAGGCCTGTCGGTATCGTGCATGGTTTCGAAATTGCCCTGTCCTTTTGAAATGATGAGTTCGGCCTCCTCGAAATATTTCCTGAATTCATCGCCTGCTTCGGAAAGGACAACTCCGGGTATTGCGTCGCCCGTGTCGATGATCTTCACGATATCGTCGAGACCGGACATGGTGGCCTCACGTCTTGTCACATCATTCATGATCGGCCGTCCCCGGACTGCCAGGGTGATCTTGTCCTTGTATGGTTCCACCAGGAGCCGGTCAAAGACGATTTCACCGCAGTTGTCCGCGATGAAGAGGATGTTTGCGGCCTGGTCCATCTTCCTTTTCAGGAGGTCGATGGCGTTCAGGTCTATCTGCTGTTTCAGGGAGTCGGCGATTATCTGGTGGACGCTGTCGAGGCGGAAATCATGGTTTGTGCCGAAGTCGATGGCGTTTCCTGCGATGACAAGGCGTATTATCGTTTCGAACGGCTTTTCCGATTTCGCGACCTCATGCCGCAGGAACGGCAGCATTTCCAAGGTGAACGCGGTCGACTCGTCCTTTATCCGGATGTATGAATCCTCAACGCCGGTGATCTGGCGGATCAGGGTATGGATCCTCTTCGCCATGGCCGGAGGGGTCTTGTCGAAGTCCATGTCGGCGACCATCGACAGGGTCCTCCTGATTATTTCGCGGTGGTGTTCTGGGTTTCCGCTGGTCATTTTTGCGACATTCAGGGAATGGGAGATGAAGCATGGGATGCAGTCGGTCGTCGTTTTCATGATGAGGAACTGCTTATTTTTTTAGGATTAACTTCTTGGGTGCAGCAGGGAATCTCAGCTGGGTTTTCAGCTGCGTCTTGGGTTGTGGTTTCCCGAGCTGTGGGTGCAGGGGCGGCTTGGACTTGGAATCCATCACAGAGCTTATCGCCTTGATGAATGCGTCCCATGATGCGAACCTCTCCTCGGGATCCTTCGCGGTCATTGTACGGATGATGTTAACAGCCTCCTTCGAAAGGTTGGGCGGGAAGATGATCTTTTCGGAGATATGCTTGTTGATCATCGTCTGTTCGTCCTGTGCGGTGAAGGGGATCTTTCCCGTGAGCATTTCATAGAGTATGATTCCGAGGGAATAAAGGTCGCTCCGCCAGTCGGCCTTGTGGTCGAGGGCCTGTTCCGGCGCCATGTAGATCGGGCTTGCGAAGATATATGTACGCTTGTGCTGGAAATATCTTGCGATCCACGGACTCATGCCGATGCCCGATATGACCGGCTCGTTGCTGTCGGCGAATAGTATGTTCTCGGGTTTCAGGTTCAAATGGATGAGAAGATGCTCGGTCATGGCGTAGTTCAGGCCGGAGGCGACCTTCTTTATCATTGCAAGGGATTCCTTTTCGGTGAATGGCGCGTAGCGTGAAAGTCTTTCCTCGAGACTTCCTTCGGACATGTATCCCAGCACCATGTAGCAGAAGTCGTCGAAGGTGCCGCAGTCGAAATGATGGATTATGTTCGGACTGCTCAGGCGTCCGACCTTCTGCACGAGTTCCCGGAACGAGAGTTTCGCCTCGAAATCGGAACGGAGCGAGAATATCTTCAGGACGACCGTGCGTTTCACTGAATCCTGGAATGCCAGGTATATGGTGTTCCTCTCGTTTGATGAGATGGTCCTGACAATCTTGTAGCCGTTTATTTCCATTCCCGAAGTGAGTGATGATGCAGATTCAAGTTTTGCGAGGGATATGACAGGCCCGTCCTTTTTGTCGGGAAGCTCTATGCGCCTGAACTTGACCGTGTCATGTGTCTGGCTCACGGAATCCTCCACGGGTTCACCGCCGCCCTGTTTTATTTTCCCGAACTTGATGATGGAAGTGCTTGTGGTCTGGTAGCGCTCCGGATTTTCTATGCAGAATATGAATTCGGCGTTGCCGACCTTGATCCTGTCGCCATCGGTGAGGAACGCCTCCTCTCCGGACAGGGTCTCCTCGTTGATTACGGTTCCGTTGCTGGAGTTGAGATCGCCGAGCACGAATTTATTCTCATCGGGATGCAGATAGATCCTGCAGTGCTGCCTGCTGACGAGCGGATCGTCCAGGATTGTCAGATCGTTGTCGTTCGTCCTGCCCATATGAAATTCGGAATTTTCATCGACAGGTATTGTCTCTCTACCGCCCTGGTCATTGAAGATTAGGTATGCCATATCCATGAATTGGGATTATTTAAATTTATTGTATTCTTCGAGGATTTTCTTCTTCTTCTCCTCTTCGTCGGCTTTCTTCTTCTTGTCTATTTCCGCCGAGATAGTGTCCTTGAGGGTCGGATCTTCCTTGGTCAGGCGGAATTCCACGTATGATGTCTTCTCAGCATTAAGTTTTATGTAGAGCTGCCCCTTTGTAGTTTCCCCTGTCCAGGTGTATGTCTGCTCGGAGGGTATTTCGAGTTCCGCCTGTGTCCAGCCGCATTTTTTGCAGGCTCCGTCCTTGTCGAAATCGTGTTCGGCCTCGCAGGGCTCCTGCCTGTTGGCTTTTGCCGGATCTGCGGCTTCGGCCTTCTCCTCGTCGGTAAGTCCATACTTCTCCCTGAGCTTCCTTCCAAGTCCGACAAGCGCCTCCCTTGGAATACCCTGGACCCTGAAATCAAACACGACCTTGTAGAAATACTTGTTGAAGAAATGGAAATCCAGCTTCTGGATGGGGCCGGAATCGAAAGCAAGGCTTTCAGCGTCTCCTTCGGCACTCTTCACATACTGGGGATAGAGCAGGGCGAAATCATCCTTCAGGATCCTCCAGTATGCGAGCTCATAGCCCTGATCGGCGTCTATGCCCGCAAATTTCGTGCTGTTCTGGAGCTGGATTTCCTCGGCCTTCTTCTTCAATGCATCCAGCTTCTTCTTGTCGGCAGCGAGAAGCGCGGGGCCGCCCTTGGGCTCCGGTGTGCCAGGATCCGTTGGAATGACCTTGTCCGGAGATGTCGGTGTTTTCTTGTCAGGTACGGGGACAGGCATGGCGGTTTCTTCGGCCTGGATGTCCTTGCAGAGCATCGTTGCGACTTCCTTCGCGTTGCGCCAGTCATTATTATAGAAGACGTACCCGTTGTCCTCGTTCTCCTTCACCAGGGCGTCCTTTATCTCATTGTATATTGATACGGAATATGCATTCTTCCTCGAGTAGTAATCGCGTATCTTAGTCTGTACGAAGGTATCCTTCTTCTGGTTCCTGTATACCTCGTCGAACTTCACCCTGTCATCAGGGATGATGTCGAATATGGCGATGGTCGTGCCGCCGACGTTTATGCTGTGGCCCGTGCTGCCGTAGCTGAAGAAATATCCGTCGGCCTCGTATGACTTTTCACCCCGCAGGTAGCGGACGGTGACATAATCAAGTATCTTCGCCATCTGGAAGGTCTTTCCAGCCTCGGCCTCGGCTTTTTTCTTGAGGTCGTCGTAGCTGTCGGGGAATTTGAGAGTGACTTTCTCCCTGACCATCTTCCCTATTTCCTGGGTGGTCTTCGAGTTTTTCTTTGCTTCCGGCTCCAGCTTGTACTGCTCGGCGACCTGCTTCATGATCGCCTTCTGCACGTCGGAATCATTGAGGTCTTCGCCGGCCTCCTTGTATGTGGATATTATCCTGGAGATCTTCTGTATCCTCATCGCGGAGATAGGGGGGGTCTGGGCGGAGAAAAGATCGGCGGAGAGCGCAAACAGGAGTATGATGCAGATGGATATTCCCTGAAGTTTATTTGAAATCATATATTTATTGCTCCTGAAAAACAGAATTTAGAGAAAAACAAAACAAGCACAATCCATAAGAAGCAAAAATTATACCAGTTTGCTTTGATTTTCAATAGAATACCAACTTAAGTATAGTGTTTTTTTTAAATTTGTTGGGAAAAAATGGAAAAGGCTTGAACTAAATGGATGAAAAAATCATCGAGAAGACAACTTCGTATGTCTGCGAAATAGACCAGCAGCGCATTCCCCTGCTCGAAAAATACCTCGCCGAAAAAGGCTGGAAAATGGAGCCGTTCCCGCCGCATGCCCGCTGGAAGGCCGTCAAGGACAAGATCAACATCGTCGCATACAACAGCGGAAAGCTCACGGTCCAGGGCAGGGGGACCGGCGAGTTCGTCACATACTTCCTTGAACCGGAGATCCTGGGGGAGGCGAGGCTGGGATATGAAAACATACTTGACGGCAAGGCCGATAAAGTCGAGAGGGAGGAGGAGTTCACCCCCCATGCCGGCGTTGATGAAAGCGGAAAAGGCGATTTCTTCGGACCGCTTGTTATTGCCGCCGTCTACGTCGACGATGATTCCAGGGGCAGGCTCCTCAAGATCGGGGTCAAGGATTCAAAGAAGATCAAGAACGACAGGAAAATTGCGCTGCTGGCTGTCCAGATCAGGAAAATAGTCGGCGGGAAATTCGCGGTTATTTCGATCGGGCTTGAATCATACAACAGGCTTTATCTGAAGATCGGAAACCTGAACCGCCTGCTCGCCTGGGGGCATGCAAGGGCGATTGAAAACCTCCTTGATAGGGAGCCCGCCTGCAAATGGGCGCTGTCGGACAAGTTTGCGAACGAGAAGCTCATTTTAAACGCTCTCATGGAGAAAGGCAGGAAGATAGAAATCCGGCAGAGGACAAAGGCCGAGAGTGATATCGCGGTCGCCGCCGCATCGATACTCGCCAGGGATGAGTTTGTCAGGAAGATAGCTGAACTCGGAAAGGATCTGGGAATCCATCTTCCAAAGGGCGCCGGCTCGATCGTCGACGAGGCCGCCGCCAGAATCGTGGAGAAGCTGGGACGTGACAGGCTTGCCTCTGTAGCCAAAATGCATTTCAAGACCGCTTCCAAGGCCCTCGGCCTGCCACCGCAGCCTGAGCCAGGCAAGGATGTCCTGCTCTGATTTTGAATTCATCCCGGCAACTTTATTCCTTATTCTTTTGCAAGTTTATTTGAAATTTTTACAGTTTATTGCTAGTTTACCTGCTCGTTTTTATTTTCTGCAAACAAAAAAACATAAGCACATAATAATATAATTAAGGAGTTGAAAGAATGAGTAAAATCCATGCGGAACATGTGTTCACGTCGGAATCAGTTTCAGAAGGTCATCCGGACAAGGTCTGCGACCAGATTTCAGATGCGGTCCTGGACGCCTGCCTCAACCAGGATCCGGAAAGCCGCGTAGCCTGCGAAACCCTTGTGACCACCGATCTCGTCGTCATATCAGGCGAGATAACCACCAAGGCGAAGGTCAACTGGGAGCAGATCGCACGCAAGGTTGTGAATGAAATCGGATATAATGACAAGGATATCGGATTTTCAGGCGACGAGTGCAAGGTTTTCACCTGCATCCACAGCCAGTCACCTGATATCTCGCAGGGTGTTACCGCAGGCGCCGGACTCCACAAGGAACAGGGCGCCGGCGACCAGGGAATGATGTTCGGATATGCTTCAAGTGAAACCAAGGAGCTCATGCCCGCTCCCGTCCTCTACTCGCACAAGATCGTTGAAGAGCTCGCCCGCCTCCGCAAGGCGGATCCTAAGAAATACCGCTTCCTCCGCCCGGACTCGAAGAGCCAGGTTTCCTTTAAGTATAAGGCGGGAAAGCCTGTCTGTGTCGAGACCATCGTCGTCTCCCACCAGCATTCTGCCGACATGAGCATGAAATGGCTTGAGAACATTGTCAAGGAAGTCGCGAAGAAGGTCATACCCGCCCAGTTCATGAAGGGCAATATCAAGTACCACATCAATCCTACCGGCAAGTTCGTCGTCGGCGGACCCAATGGCGACACGGGGCTTACCGGACGCAAGATCATCGTCGACACCTACGGCGGCGTCGGTTCGCACGGTGGTGGCGCATTCTCCGGCAAGGATCCCAGCAAGGTCGACCGTTCGGCCGCTTACATGTGCCGTTATATTGCAAAGAACATCGTCGCCGCGAAACTCGCAGAAAAATGCGAAGTCCAGGTGGCATATGCAATCGGTGTCGCAGAACCGCTCAGCATCAATGTCGACACCTACAGCACTGGAGCGATTGAAGACGACTCCAAGCTTGAGAAGATCATCCGTGAGATATTCGACCTGAAGCCTGCCGGCATCATCAAGACACTCGGACTTAAGACTCCCGCCAAGAATGGCTGGTCATACCAGAAGGCCGCCGCCTACGGGCATTTCGGCAGGAGCATATTCCCATGGGAGAAGATCGACAGGGTCGACGCCCTCAAGAAGGCCGCCGCCAAATACATGAAGTGCTGCTGCGGCTCCTGCTGATGCGGTTTTTTAATTGACAACAGACTGCAAACGTCGGTAAAAGGGCGTTTGCAGTTTTTATTTTATCACTTAAGGAGAATTCCAATGTCTGCAAAGAAAATCAAGGTTCTGGGAGTCGGTTCGCCGATCCTGGACATCCTCGTGAATGTCGATGATTCTTTCATAACCTCGATAAAGGCCGCAAAAGGCGGGATGGAGCTGACTGACGCCGCGTCGATCGAGGGCATTCTCGGCAAGTTGAAAGGCAGGACGTCCGTCGCGCCCGGCGGTTCGTCCGCAAACACTGTCTTCGGCCTTGCGCAGCTCGGCGTGCCTACCGCCTTCCTTGGGAAGACAGGCGATGACAAGCAGGCGGCCCTTTACAAGAATACCTATGAGAGGATGGGCGGGGATCTTTCCATGTTCAAGTTGAACGGCAAGGTCGCCACAGGCCGGTGCCTCAGCATGATCACGCCGGATTCAGAAAGGACGATGCGTACGGATCTCGGAGCTGCGGCCACACTTGTTCCGGAAGACATCACCGACGCGGATTTCAAGGGTATAACGCATGTCCACGCCGAAGGATATCTGCTGTTCAACGAAAAACTCACCAGGGCGATTCTCGAACATGCTGGAAAGAACAATTGCACGGTCAGCCTGGATCTCTCGTCATTCGGAGTTGTCAACGCATGCAAGGGCATCCTTGCCGAACTTCTTGAGAAGTATGTCGACATCGTCTTTGCGAATGAAGACGAGGCGAAGGCGTTCTGCGGAAGCGATGACCCGGAAAAAGCCCTTGAGGTGCTTTCAGGACTCTGTTCCACCGTCGCGGTTAAGCTTGGAAAGAAAGGCGCGATCCTGAGAAGTTCCGGAAAGACTGCAAAGGTTGATGCTGAACTTGTAAAGGCCGTCGATACGACCGGTGCCGGAGATCTCTGGCAGGCGGGTTTCCTATACGGTTTCCTGAACGGCAGAGCGCTCGAGGACTGCGGCAGATTCGGCTCGATCCTGGGCGCCGAGGTCGTCCAGGTCGTCGGTGCGGCAATACCGGAAAAACGCTGGCTGGAGATCAGGAAGCGGATAGCTGGCTGAGTAATGCGGTAGTCTTTGCTTTTTCCGGATGGCGCTAAATTCGAGAAGACACACTGGAGTGCCACGTGATGAACTCCAAAATTTGGAGTCCAGCCTTTAGGCTGTCCTGTCTTGGCAATATTCATCTTGCATAATCCTAATAAATACTGATGCACTGTTGTGCCGATTATTTTCTTCATTATAAAAAATCTCCGGTCCGTCCGAAGGGGACGGAGGATCCGATGGACGTCAGGAGATTATTTATTCCTTGAAAATGTCTTCATCCTTGATTATATTAAAAGTAAGGACGATTAATATTGCAAGGAGTTTAAATGATCATATCTACTTTGACCAGCAAGGGGCAGACCACGATTCCGAAGTCTGTAAGGGATGCCCTGCATCTGAATACAAACGACAAGATTGCCTACGAACTCCACGATGATAAATTCATTGTTTATCCGCTGTCCGGAGACATTACATCCCTTAGGGGCAGTTTGAGGGTTTCAGAGGATCCCATGGATTTCAAGGCTGTTAGGAAAAAGGTGATGAACGCACGGTCGCCCATGGCTGCCGCCAAGGGGAGCCGCAAGTGAAGCAGACGCTTATCCTCGACACAAATGTCATACTAAGATATTTGACCAATGACGTTCCGGAAAAAGCCGGCGACTGCGAAAAGCTTTTCAATAGCGCTAAAGCCGGCAAGGTGAAGCTTTTCGTCACGGACATATGCATCGCGGAACTTGTCTGGACTCTTAAGTCATATTTCCACCTTGGCAATGAAGATATCTCTGAAAAAGTAATTGCAATAATCAACACTCCGGGATTTTGTTTTTCTGATGAAGCCCTGATTCTTGATGCAATGATAAGGCTCAAGGAGGAAAATGTGGATTTTGCAGATGCCTATAATGCCGCTCTTGCGGCAAGGGACGATATGAAGATATCATCTTATGACAGGGACTACAGGAAATTCAGCGATATCACGGCAATTGAGCCTCCTGCTTTTGAATGATTGGAAAATGGAGAGGTCACTTGATCTTCTTCGGCTTGCACAGGTGCTTCTTCTTCCTGGAGACCGCGTCGCACTTCTTGCATCTGTATCTGCCCTTCTTGGACTTGTCTTCGGATTTTCCCTTGAGGCACATCTTCATCCCCTCCGGTCCTATATTTTTATGCGTTCAATATAACTTATAAATGGCTCCATAAAATGTTTTCAACCTTTGTTTTTTCTTTTTTGCCATTATATCTTATCTTTAAGGACTTATAAATTACAATAATAAGGGGGCTGGCATGAAGAGTTCCTATAAGCATTTCTCAAAACCATCAAGGACCGTCGAACAGCGCGTTGAAAAAATACTCAAAACCCTTACGCTCGAAGAGAAGATCGATCTCCTGGGCGGAATGGACAAGGGCACCAGGGAGATTCCAGGGAAATTCCCCCAGATCAAGTTTGCCGACGGTCCGGTCGGCGTCCACTGGTGGCGCGAAACCTCGACGACCTATCCTGCGCTCATAGCACTTGCCGCTTCATGGGACAAGGAGCTCTCATACAAGGTAGGCTGGGCCCTGGGCCGCGACTGCCGTGCGGTTGGCGTCCATGTCCTCCTGGCTCCGGGAGTCAACATCTACCGTTCGGCCTTCTGCGGACGCAACTTCGAATATCTCGGCGAGGATCCATGCCTGGCATCTAAAATGGTCGTGCCCTACATAAAAGGGCTCCAGGACATGGGGGTTTCCGCGACGGTCAAGCATTTTGCCGTCAACAACCAGGAGTACAGCCGCCATCATGTGAGCTCGGACGCGGATGAGCGCACCCTCCGTGAAATATATCTCCCGGCCTTCAAGGCGGCGGTCGAGGAGGCCGGCACAGGCGCACTCATGACGGCCTATAACCTTGTCAACGGCCAGCACTGCTCCGAGAACGACTGGCTCATAAACAAGGTGCTCAAGGGGGAGTGGAAATTCGACGGTGTCGCGATGTCCGACTGGGTCTCCGTCTACAGCGTCGTCGGACCCGCAAACGCCGGACTTGATCTTGAAATGCCTGCAGGCAAATATTTCAACAGGGAAAAACTTCTTCCTGCGATAAGGGGCGGACTCGTCACGGAGGAGTGCGTCAACGACAAGATCCGGAGGCTGATCAGGCTCTCGATATGCTTCGGATGGCTGGACAGGCCGCAGAAGCTGCTGGACATTTCCATGGACGATCCTGAAGCCGCGAAAGTCGCACTTGAAGTCTCGCGCCGGGGGACCGTCCTTCTGAAGAACCAGGACCGTACTCTTCCAATAAATATAAACAGGATCAGGAAAATAGCCGTAGTCGGCTATCACGCCGGGAACAATGTCATTTGCGGCGGCGGAAGCGCATATACTCCTCCGAACCATGTGGTCAACCTCCTTGACGGTATAAGGAAGGAGGCCGAAGGCAATGTCGAGATCGCATATGAACGCGGCATCAATCCGATGCGGCACCGCGAATCGTTCGGTATGTCGGAATTCTTTTCTCCCGACGGACGCATGGGGCTTTTCGCCGAATATTTCAACAATAGTGATTTCGAAGGGGAGCCAGCCCTCAAAAGACTCGAGGACAAGATCAGCAACTACTGGGGTCCGGCGAAACCGGCGGAAAACATCCAGGACAACTATTCGGTCAGATGGACCGGCGAGATCAGGCCTCGCACTGAAGCCGACTATGTCTTCTACCTGCATTCGGTCGACGGCATATTCAGGGCATGGGTTGATGACGAGATCGTCTTCGATTCCAACAACCAGGTGAGAAGCACCCTGCAGAGAGGGCTTGTCCATCTGAAGGGGGGCGACAGCCATAAGATCCGCGTTGAGTACGTCCAGTCTCCAGGCTGGAACATATTTGGTTTTGGCTGGGAAAGCAATGATCTTGTCAGAATTGAATATGAGCGGGCCATGTCCATCGTGAAAAATGCAGATCTCGTGATCCTTTCCACAGGATATACGAATGAGACGGAAGGCGAGGGGCATGACCGTAAATTCAGCCTCCCGGACGATGAAATCAGGCTCATCAACGACGTGACAGCCAGGAATTCGAATGTGGTAGCCGTACTGTATGCAGGCGGAAACGTCGAGATGGAAAGCTGGATCGACAAGGTGAAGTCGCTCCTTTATGTATGGTATCCCGGACAGGAGGGGGGAACCGCAGTTTCCGAGATCCTGTTTGGAAAAGTCAATCCTTCCGGAAAACTCCCCGCCACATTTGAGAGGAAAGCCGAGGACCGTTCATCGTTCAAATGCTACAATGACGACGACAAGGACAACCGCATACAGATGGCTGACGGGGTCATGGCCGGATACCGTCATTTCGACAGCCGGAAGGTCAAGCCGCTTTTCCCTTTCGGATTTGGTCTGAGCTATACGTCCTTCAAATACGAAAACTTCAAGATGTCGTCCGCCAGGATGAAGTCCGCCGGAAAAATCACAGTTTCATTCGACATCAGGAACACCGGAGAGCTTGCCGGCACTGAAAGCTGCCAGCTGTACATCGGCGATGTCGAGGCTTCGCATGTCCGTCCCGTCAAGGAACTGAAGGACTTTGCGAAGGTCGAACTCCAGCCGGATGAAAAGAAGCGTGTCAAGTTTGAGATTTCATCCGCCATGTTGAAATACTTCAACCCCGACCTGGGGAAATGGGTTGCCGAACCGGGTGAATTCAAGGCCTATGTCGGGGCTTCATGCGAGGAAATCATGTTCTCTGAATCGTTCAAGCTGGTGAAATGATTTCCTGCGATGCAGGAAAATATAATATGAAATGAAAGGACTTTTACATATGAAGATTTCAAGACCCAATGGATTCATTGCCTTCGTCGCGACTTCAGTTCTGCTTGCCCTATGCGGTTGTACGGCCGGACCGGGAAAGGCGGAGGCCCCGGATGCGCCATCCGCAGGAAAACAGGTGAATACGCGGGAATTCCTTTTCGGCGCCGACTTCAGTCCGAAGGCCCCTGACAACATGAAGGCCCTGTTCTACGAGTCCGGCATGAACTGCATCCGCATGACCGGCGGCGGCTACTCCTGGGCGGCCGACATGCACAAGAAGATCGCGGATGAATTCGAAGCGCGGGGACTCAAGGTGTACATGCAGCTTGGCAGCCATTATCCGTCCGCCGATTATTTCCAGTTCAAGGACGCCTGGCTTGTCGACCAGGACGGGAAGACCGGCGTTGAAAACAGGAACGCCTGGGCGATTTCCTACGGGAACGACAACTGGCCCCAGTATTCATACACTTCTGAAAAGATAAAGGCCAGGCTTGCAGTCGATTTCAAGAACTACGTCGATAAATTTTCAAAAAACCGCAACATCGCCGGCGTGATACTGCACAACGAGCCGGGATTCTTCTGGCAGACCGACAGGATTTTCGACTACAATCCGGAAACGGTTGCACAGTTCCGCCTCTGGCTTACAGAGCGCAGCCAGACAATTGAGGAGCTGAATCTGGTATGGGGGACGAATTATGCGGGTTTCGCGGAAATTGTTCCGCCGGGAAAGCCGCCGGTGAAGAATATTTCCGCATGGGTCGACTGGCGCAAGTTCAGCGTCAAGACCATTGCCGATTTCATGAAGTGGGAGGCCGGTCTGTCAAAATCCCTACGCAGGGACCTGCCGCGCACCACCAACCTGGACGGACCCCTCAACCACTGGTACGGCTACCGCTGCGCGGACAACCAGGAGTACAGCAAGGCTATGGACAACGTGGGCATGGACATCTATCCTACGGAATGGACTGACAGGAGCTTCATTCCCTATTCGGTGGACATGCTGATGGGGGTGGCGCAGGAAAGGGAAGGCCACATACTTGAATGCGATGTCTTCAGTCCGAAGCTCTGGAAGAATCTTTCCGAGGCCCAGCGTGCGCGTCTCCTCTCAGGCGAGCTCTGGTCCTTCATCGGACACGGCGCTTCGTGCATACTCCTCTGGGGTTTTGACAGGACCGACAATTTCAATCTGACATCCGGTGAGTTCAATGACAGGCTTCTCGCCTGCAGGGATATCGCCCATTATGCGAAGATGATCGACATAGGCACTTTTGGCAGGAGGCGTTCCGATGTCGCAGTCTGCGTGGATCCCGACACGTATCTCTATCTTTCAGGCAAGGAGGAAAAACCGCACAGCCTGACTGCCGGCCTGGATGCGGAGAACCATGGTTTCTATTCCGCAGTCACAAGTGCGGGAATACAGGCCGATGTCATATTTTCAGCCCAGATGCGCGATTCAGTCGCGAAACAGTACAAGGCCATTGTCTTCCCTTCCAGGATGATGATGAACGCCGAGAAGGCGGAGACCATAAAGGAGTACGTCCAGTACGGCGGAATTGTGATCGCCGATGCGTCATTTGCAGTTTTGGACAGGTGGGGGAAGCCTTCCGACTACATGCCGAACAGCGGCCTCAACCAGCTCTTTGGAGTGAACTATGACAGGAAGTCGGAGCCAATGGCATCCGGCACCATCAGCTTCCAGCAGGACAAGATACCTCTGACTTCGCCGATAGAGAATCTGACACTGCTTGACGCCAAGGTGCTTGGCACTTTGGAAAACGGAAAGCCCGGTCTTACTTCAAAGACGACCGGCAAAGGCAAGGCTGTCCTTTTCGCAGGACGTGTCGGACAGGCATATTTGAACAATCCAGCAGGGAACAACCTGGATGTTGCATTGAAGAATATACTCGCGTCGGCATCTGTCGCCCCCTTCATCGAAATTGCCCCGGACATCTCCAGAAAACTCGATTGTTCAAGCCTGGCGGATGCAAATGGAAATCTCCTGGTTGTAGCGGCTACCCAGGGCTCCAAAGGGAAGATGTCCGAGGAAGTCAAGGATGTCAGTATCGGCATTCCAAGCGATAATCCAGCCGGATTCAGGAAGGCGTTCCTGTTCGTGCCTACGAAGAACGATAACGGCATCGTGCGCAGCGGTCCGAAACCAATCGATGTCGCCGTTGGTGAAAGGAAAATAACATTGCAGATCGGGGATGTCGTATCGGCAACTCCCGTCCTCATCGCAAAGGACATGGGACCGCTGATGTCCCTCGAAGCCGTTTCCAGCCTCCGCCGCGGACAGGAGGCGGAAATCAAGGTGACATGCTACAATCCGTCGACGAAAAAACTTGAAGGGACTATCAATCTCAATCTGCCCGCTGGATTTTCAGCTGTCGGCGGAAAAACAAAAATATCAGTTGAACCTTATGGACAGCAGGGCGTGGTACTTAAATTCAAAGTTGATTCCGACAAGCCCGTCGACAGGGCCCCGGTCAGCGCGGTGCTTTCATGCCCTTCCGCCCCGAAAGGTGTTTCCTCGGTACCAGTTGATGTAAAGGTCGAGTAATAAATTCCCGCAGGGAATTTATAAGGCATGCCCCATAAAAAAGAAAAAATAGATTTCAAGTACAACCTTTCGGTTTACTATACGTTCATCAGGCCATACCTGTGGCTTGCGGCGCTGGTGCTTGTCGTGAACTTCGTGTTCGAACTGACACTCACCCTCGACAAGATCCTCTTCAAGTTCGTCATCGACGACGGCACCAGCTTTGTCGGAGGGACGATGTCCCGCGAACTCTTTGTTTCCGCGCTTCTCATGATTTCCATTTATTTCCTCCTGATCATCTTCAGTCGGTCGGTGCTGCGCTTCCTGCAGCTCCACTTCACGAACCGCCTTGAGGCGAAGATGATATTCGACATGAAAAAGCGTTATTTCCTGCACCTTGTCATGCTCTCCCACGACTTCCACACGTCGCACAAGTCGGGTTCGCTGATCGCCCGCCTTTCGCGCGGGGGCAGGGCGCTCGAGATGTTCACGGACGTAGCCATATTCGAATTCGCGCCGTTCGTGTTCCAGTTCGTGGTCGTTTCGGTTTCACTGGCATATTTCAGTTCTACATATGTGTATGTCGCGCTCGGGACTTCCATAGTCTTCCTGGCGTTCAGCCTTTTCATGCAGCAGATAGAGATGAGATACACGCTTGTAGAGAACAACGCGGACGACACCGAGAAGGGGTTCATCGGGGACGTGTTCACAAACGTTGATGCGATCAAATACTACGGAAAGGAAAAGAGCATAGGCTCCAGGTATGAAGGGAAGGCGGGCGCGACACGCGATGCGCAGCGTGCCCACTGGGACGTCGGCCGGTACACCTGGCTCGGACAGAACACGATAATCGGCATCGGCACATTCCTGATAGTATTCTTCCCGATCCGCGATCTCATCGCCGGAAGCATAACCATCGGAAGCGTCGTATTCGTATTCACGACATACGGCAACCTGACCAACCCCCTGCATGGTTTTGTCCGCGGCGTCCGCAACTTCTACCGGTCGATGGCCGACTTCGAATCCCTCTTCAGATATGGGAAAATATCACAGTCGGTAAAGGATGGCGGCGATGTAAAACCGATAAGCATCAGCAATGGAACCGTGGCGTTCAGGAATGTCAGCTTCTCTTACAATTCCAAGCGTGAAGTCATACAGGATTTCAACCTGGACATAAAGGCGGGCGAGAAGGTAGCCCTTGTCGGACACTCCGGCAGCGGAAAGACCACGGTCGTCAAACTCCTCTACAGATTCTACGATGTCACCAAGGGCGAGATCCTTATAGATGGTTCCGATGTCAGGAATGTCTCCCAGGAATCCCTGCGCAGCGAGATGTCGATCGTGCCGCAGGAATGCGTGCTGTTCGACGACACCATCTACAACAATGTCGCATTCTCGAAACCGGACGCTTCGCGCGATGAGGTCATGCAGGCCCTCAAATTTGCACAGATCGACCGGATCATCGAGGAGTTCCCCGACAAGGAACAGACGATCGTAGGCGAACGCGGCGTCAAGCTTTCCGGAGGCGAAAAACAGCGCGTCTCCATCGCCCGTGCGATCCTCGCAAACAAGAAGATCATCGTCCTGGACGAGGCCACGTCATCGCTTGACTCGGTTACTGAAAGCGATATCCAGCGCGACCTGGCCGCTCTTCTCAGCGGACGCACTTCAATAATAATCGCACACCGTCTTTCGACGATAATGAAAGCCGACAGGGTCATCGTGCTTCATAAAGGAAAGATCGTGGAGGAGGGGACCCACTTCTCCCTTGTCGATAAGAAAGGCCATTACCACAGGCTGTGGGAACTCCAGAGGAACGGGTACATTATTTGAGGTAAGTAAGAGTAAATGGGATTGGATGTGGGCATTCTGGCTTGTTGATAGTAAGTATGCCGGTGGATGTTTATCCCGATGAATATCGGGACCGAAACCGGCACGAGGCGTTTTCATCGAAAACGCCATACTTGCTTTATCGCGAAAATAGGGATGTGGCATCAGTTTTAACGGTTGAGGAATAGGGTTCCCAAAAGGACGGGAAGAATGAGGAAAAGAAAAACTTCCAGATCGGTTGACTTCGGGAAACGCGGAGACCCGCTCTTCGACATGTTCTGCTTCTTTATCTTTTTTGCGCCGTTCGCAGTCATACCTTTCATCTACGACTATTCGAACCTGGCGCAGGCGGTGTACTTGCAGACCGGCGCCGTGCTTTTTTCGTGCATCATCATTTTTAGGATGATCCGTGCCGGCAAGATTATTCTCCCGGATCTTAAGATTCTTGCACCGGTCATGCTGCTGCTGGCCTGGGCCGGGCTTTCCGTCATCTGGTCCTGCAACAGATATGAGCCGCTGCCAATGCTCTTGCAGTGGACTGCGGCTCTCGCGATCTTTATTGTTGCCGTAAATTTCGTCAGGGATCTCGGTTCAGCGGCAATCCTTCTCAGGACGATGTTCTATTCAGGGGCGTTTGTCGCGATCATGGGGATATCCCAGTATCTTTCCGGGATCCAGATTCTTCCCCAGGAATATCCGCCGGCATCGACATTCGCAAACAGGAACGTCGCCTCGGAATTCATAGTGCTTTGTCTTCCCATTGGCGTCGGGATACTTCTGAATGAAAGAACCAGGCTCCTTGTCTTTTCATCTGCAATCGGTATTTCCTCGATGCTGCTCTTCCTGTTTTATTCATATACGAGGAGCTGCATCCTGGCGGTTCTTGCGGCAGCCTGCGTCGTGGCGGTGGTTCTAATTGCATTGAAGTTTTCCGGAAGACTCAAATTCAAGCTGGACAGGAACCAGACTGCGGGCTTGATCCTTATCGCAGTTCTTTTTGCCGTTGGCAGCAGCATGACTCCGAAGGGATTCCAGATTTACCGGCTGGGAATGGTATACAGCAACGCGGCGGCCACAGCCCAGAAGTTCAAGTCCGCAGCCGATAAGGTGCAGAAGAATGAAGAACATGATCCGACCATAAAGCAGAAGGAGTCCGAATCCGTCTATTTCAGGCTTGCAGCCTGGAAGAATTCCCTGGTGATGATCAAGAACCATCCGATCCTGGGCGTTGGCCTCGCGAACTTGAAGGTGTACTATCCGGCATATCACAGGAAGGCGGTCTATGATGGCATGTCGGGCGAAAAGAAGGCACTCTTAAACCTCCACAATGATTACCTGCAGGTCCTCGCCGAACTTGGCATCGTCGGCTTCCTGCTGCTTCTTGCTGCGCTGGCGGCAGTGGCGTGGCTGCTGTTCAATTCCATCTGGAGATCCGATGGTGAACCAGCGGGTAGAATTTATGCTGCCGCAATTGCAGTTTCATTCCTCGGCTATGCTGTTGTCTCCTTCTTCGGTTTCCCGGCTTCGCGTGCGGTGCATGTGTGCTGGGTCGGACTTCTCGTGGCAATGCTGGCCGTAATTTCCGGAAAAACTGATTTGCGTATGTTCAAGATGACGGCCCCCGGTGGCAGATCCCTTCTGCTCATCCGCGCACTCCTGCTCTGCGTCCTGCTGGCGGCTGGCTTTGCAGGCTACATGAGGTTGAAGGCCGATCGTTCCTTCCTTATAATGGATGCCGCGGCCAGGGACGGAAAGCATAAGGAGGCGATCTTGTATGCAAATGAAGTGCTCAAGACGGATCCCACAAGGAAAATCGTCTATTCATATCTTGGAAGGGCTTACAGCAATACAGGATGTCCCGCAGAGGGAATTGAATTCCTCAGAAAGCTTCTCGGATATTATCCCTATCATATAACCGCCCTCATAAACATCGGCGCAGCCTACAACGAGCTGGGTGATTATGACAAGGCCAACGAATACTATATGAAAGGTCTGGAAATCGCCCCTGAATCGGCGGCCTTACACAATAATTACGGCAATCTTCTCAGCCGGCGCGGGAAGAACGAGGAGGCCCTCTATGAATTTTCACTCGCCGTGAAATATGAATCCGACAATGCCATCTACATATACAACAGGGGCTACATGGAACTCCAGCTTGGAAAAAGGAAGGACGCGCTCGAATCATTCAAACTCGCCCTGAAACTGAAACCTGGCTGGGACCTTCCCGGAAAACAGATCAGGACGCTAGAGTCCGGTAATTTTAAGTAACCCGGGAAAAATGTAGCACAGGCATCTTGCCTGTGTCTCTTGCAGGAGCGCTGGCGTCCCGCCGGCAATTTAAATGTATCATCTTGCCTGTGTCCTGTCCGCATTTGCGATTCGTTGGTAGTCAAGCCCGTAAGGGCTGTTCTTTTCTTTTTTTTCGATTTGGCATTCACCGCACGCCTCGGCGCATGAATCTCGGCGAAGATCCTTGCCCGTGACGGGCAACTCTACATCTCTGGAAAAAATCACTAGACCTCAACCATTGACAATTCGAAAACCGTTTCAAATCACTTGATTTATTTATTCTCCGCTTGATTTATGCTTCTTATAGTAATAATCGAAGCAATATATTAAATTATCACGCCCGTTTATTTATAATTATGGTGCCAGACCCCGAAGTACTGATTTGGCATTCACCGCACGCCTCGGCGCATGAATCTCGGCGAAGATCCTTGCCCGTGACGGGCAACTCTACATCTCCGGAAAAAATCACTAAACCTCAACCATTGACAATTCGAAAACCGTTTCAAATCACTTGATTTATTTATTCTTCGCTTGATTTATGCTTCTTATAGTAATAATCGAAGCAATATATTAAATTATCACGCCCGTTTATTTATAATTATGGTGCCAGACCCCGAAGTAAACCGTTTATTTATAATTATGGTGCCAGACCCCGTTATAATAGAAAAATGTAGCACAGGCATCTTGCCTGTGTCTCTTGCAGGAGCGCTGGCGTCCCGCCGGCAATTTAAATGTATCATCTTGCCTGTGTCCTGTCCGCCTTTGCGATTCGTTGGTAGTCAAGCCCGTAAGGGCTGTTCTTTTCTTTTTTTCGATTTGGCATTCACCGCACGCCTCGGCGCATGAATCTCGGCGAAGATCCTTGCCCGTGACGGGCAACTCTACATCTCCGGAAAAAATCACTAGACCTCAACCATTGACAATTCGAAAACCGTTTCAAATCACTTGATTTATTTATTCTTCGCTTGATTTATGCTTCTTATAGTAATAATCGAAGCAATATATTAAATTATCACGCCCGTTTATTTATAATTATGGTGCCAGACCCCGAAGTAAGCCGGAAAACCGTTTCAAATCACTTGATTTATTTATTCTTCGCTTGATTTATGCTTCTTATAGTAATAATCGAAGCAATATATTAAATTATCACGCCCGTTTATTTATAATTATGGTGCCAGACCCCGAAGTAATCGGAAGTAAAAGATTATGGTGCCAGACCCCGAAGTAAAAGTAACGTCGAATGAAACCGCCAACTAATCGTCGGGTAAAAACCCGACATGCTTTCAAGGAAAAACAGCCTAAAAAACCAAGCTAAACGTTTACAAATATGGTAACCGTTAAGTTAGTCTTTTAGCCTCACACGTAGGGCGGTTTTTAAACCGCCAATCAAGTGTCGGGTTAAAACCCGACATACTTTCAAGGAAAAACAGCCTCGCTTCACCCAGCTTAACGCTTACGGAAAATATAAAATAAAGCTTTTTTAAGGACAAAGGATTGAATTTGCATTGCAATCAATTCTATTTCATCGTTGCATGTTGGGCTTTTCCTGGCGTGCATTTATCATCAAACCAATATTCTGTGGGGTGAGGGGTGTCTTCCGAAATATTTTTCAGGAGGCGCCTCTTTTTGTTTTTTTAATAATTCAACAAAGCATAATTTAACGGAGCCCGCCTATGAAAAGGATTTTCGCCTCCCTGATTTCGGCCGTAGTCCTCCTAGCAGCATCATTATCAAACGCAGCCGGTCCCTTCCTGACCGTTGATTCCGCGGATCCCGTGAAGGGTGCCGCCTTCGGCTCGACATTCACCATGGATGGTGAGTTATCTCCGATCAATGCAGTTCCAAATCCAGGCTACCATTTCGTCAACTGGACTATTACATCCGGTACTGCGACTATAACCGATGAAAATTCTCGGGATACGACTGCCTCGATAACTGCCGACGCGACAGTCACTGCGAACTTCGCAATAAACTCGAACACAGCCTATCCGATAGTATTCAATACAGTTGGACAGGGGTTGGCCACTTCAGGCACGGTCATCGCATATATCGACGAATGGAAGGAAATAAGCGCGACAGCACAGCCCGGCTCGATGTTCGTCAACTGGTCCGGTGTCAATGTGAACTTCGAGAAGACCGACTCGCCTGAAACGCGTGTCCAGCTGGCCAGCGGTGGAGACGGCATCGTGACTGCCAATTTTGCGCCAGGTGGATCTGTTTTCACGTTGACTCCTGTGGTTTCCGGTTCTGGAATTGTTACGCCATCCCGTCCTGTAAGCATATATGCGAATGGACCTGTCAGTATTTCAGCCGAAGCGGGCCCAGGGTATCATTTCGTGAACTGGACGGCCGACGCGGGCGCGACGGTAATCGACGCAAGTTCTCCCCAGACCTTCGTGAAGATTGTCCTTGTTGGCGACAAGACAGTCACTGCGAACTTCGCGCCGAACATCGAAGATTACACTTTGACGATGGCCTGCAGCCCATTGAGTGGTGGAATGACCAATGGTACTACCGTCTCCGCCGCTGCCGGTGAACCTACCTTGATTTTAGCAACTGCTGCACCAGGTTCGCATTTCGTGAACTGGACGGCCGGTGCAGGCGCGACGATAATCGACGCCAACTCCCCGGAAACCTACGCGAGAATTACCGCCGATGCGACTGTTACCGCGAACTTCGCGTACAACAAGACCATCTTCATGACTCCTGTGGTGTCAGGAAGCGGGACCATGACTCCCGATCCGATGGGCGGGGCGCTGACATTGGAAGCCGGAGTGACTGTTCCGCTGATTGCAACGCCGGATCCGCTCTTCAGATTTGTCAATTGGACGGCCTTGCCGGCTGACGCGGTCATCTTCGAGACTGGCGCTGAGAACTTTGCGCATTCTGGTGTAAAGGTCATAGGCGATGTGACTCTCACTGCGAACTTCGCAGCTATGGAGACTGCAGATCTCACATTGGAAGTTCTTCCGCCACTGAGTGCCAATATTGGTACGCTTCCTGTATTTCCCGGAGGTCCGGTGTATACCATAGAGAAGGGTTTGGAATTCCAGCTCATTGCGATTCCTGAAGTGGGAAATCGTTTTGTCCAGTGGAACATCACTGGGTCGGCGAGCATAGGCAACATATACAGCAATGACACCTGGGCAGTCATCAATGGTGATGCTACGCTGACAGCAGTAACGTCGACAACCGCGGACGTATTTGCCGGAACCGAGCCTTATGGGGCTGGTACGCTGGAACCAGGCGGTCTCATGTCAGTCACCATAGGTACTCCGCAGGATATCACGGCGACGGCAGGGGCGGGATATGTCTTTGACTATTGGGAATCCACTGGTGGAGTCGTAGTTGATGCACCTGGAATACCTGTGACTTTCATAACGGCTGTCACCGGCAACGGTACTGTGACTGCGCATTTCAGGACATCGCAGGCGGCGCTGCATATGTCCTCATTGCCTGCTGTCGGCGGTTTTACAAGTCCGTCCCTGGGCGTGACGTTTGTGAACACTGGTGTGCCCATTCCGATATCTGCGGCACCGATTCCTGGATATGTGTTCCAGAACTGGGCGACTTTTATGAACCCAGTCCCCGGGATAAACGATGTTACTGCCTCATCGACCTCGATAGAACTTGCGGCTTGGAATGAAGATGTCTTTGCAAATGCGCTCTTTGCGCCATCGTTCCAATGGGCGAAGCGATCGACCGGTGATTACAGCGAACTGCGCAGCATGAAGGCCGATGCGGCTGGAAATGTGCTTGTCGCAGGCAGGATGGGCGACAATACGACTTTCGGATCATTCACTCTTACGAGGGCGGGTTCGCAGGACATGTTCATAGCGAGATATAATTCCTCCGGAACCTGCACGATGGCGATAAATCCTGCCAGCAGCACCTCGGACAACATAAATCCCAAAGGCCTTGCGGTGGATTCGCTTGGCAATATCTATGTCGGCGGCACCTACACAAGCGATTTGACGTTTGCGGACGGGACGCTTCCCGCCGGATCGGAGTCCCATTTCGTGGCGAAGTTCAATTCCGCCGGAGTCCTCCAGTGGAAGATGCAGATCAATGAAATCTCGACCAGTTCCGAATGGCTTGTGTCGGATACTGAAGGCAACGTGTATCTGACCGGCTCCTTCATGTCGCCGACCATCCTGACGATCGGCTTGAACTCGGAGACGGCAAATCCGACAGGTGCATTGTGGAATTCGTTCCTCGCCAAGCTCGACACAGACGGAAACTGCGCATGGATCAGAACGGCCGGAACTGACGGGATAGAAGTACACAGTCTGGCGGTCGCGGTCACTCCTGACGGCAGCAACTCCGTAATAGGTGGATATGTTGCGAATCCAGGATTGGTCGCCTTCGAGGCGCATAACATAACCAGTGTCAATGAATCCAGGATGTTCCTGGCGGTGTATGACGCTTCCGGAACCTGCGTGAACGCGATGAATTCAGAATCCACTACGAGCGGAGCGGCATCGCTGATGGCCTTGGACATCGATGCCTACGGTAACACATACTTCGCAGGCGTCAACATGGGCGCCATCAGTCTTGCTGGAATTGCCCTGCCAGATGACTTGTCGGCATCTGATGAGGTGAACATCGGAAAGATCGCGCCGGACGGTACAGGCATGTGGATGAAGCAGCTGCCTATGCTTGACTCGATGGCTCCAACCGTATCACTTGCTGTTGACGGTGTTGGGAATGCATATGTGACATCGTTGTTCAATTTCAGCTTGCCGGAGGGAGCGAGATTCGGTGAATATACACTCTTCGACAGCCATGGCGGACTTTATCTTGCGAAGTATGATGCAAACGGCGAATGCATGCTTGCAAAGAAGGTGACAACTGTATATTCCGGTACTGACCGCGACTACGGGATAGACAACGACGCCAGCGGCAACATGTATATGGCAGGGATGATTAATGGCGACGGGGTGAACCTTGACGTTGACACCTTCATATCTTCCAACGACGTCTTCATTGCCAGGCTGCCAGCTGCAGACAACTATGCGAACCTGACGCTTGTCCTCGGAACCGCCGATAGTGCGCAGATAAGTCCGATGGTCGGAACAATGTCGGTGCTTAAAGGCGAACCGTTCACCATATCCGCCGACATCAGCAAGGGCTACCATTTCGTGAACTGGGATCCTACGTCAGGCGCTCCTGTAATCGGCGATGCCGCTCTGGTTGAGACAACGGTCACGCTCTCCGATGACGCGACCGTCACATTGAACGCTTCTCTGAATACCGGCACTTTCTATAATGCATATGTCTACACCAACGGGCAGGGGAGCGTGTACCCGAACGGGCCGGTTCAAGTATATTCCGATGAGTGGAAGGAGATCTCTGCGACCGCCAACCCAGGTTATCATTTCGTGGAATGGATTCCCGATGGCGCAGGAGCTACGTTTGGCAAAGCCAACCTTCCTGAGACACGCATGAGGCTTACAGCCGATAATGTGAATGTTGAAGCGACTTTTGCGGCTGACGGTGCGGCATATACGCTGACGCCTGCCGTCTCCGGATCCGGAACCACAACGCCTGAGCATCCTGTCCTTGTAAGTGTAGGAGAGCCGTGGTTCATAACGGCGGAAGCCGGAAACGGATATCATTTCGTCAACTGGACGGTCACATCCGGAGCTGCGACATTTGCAGACAGCGCTTCGCCTGAGACATATGCCACATTGACGGAGAACTCGGCTATCACTGCGAATTTCACACCTAACACCACATACTATAATCTTACTATTGTATCAGACCCCGTTTTTGGCGGGATGACAAACGCGACCACTGTGGCTGTTGCGGCTGGCGAACCTTACAAGATCAGCGCTACCGCAAATGACGGATACCACTTTGTCAGCTGGACATCGCCCGCGAACGCGACGTTCACGGACCAGTATATGTCCACCACATACGTCAGGCTTACCGGCGACGCGACGGTCACTGTGCACTTCGCAACCAGCCAGACGGCGTTCATTACGATGGCCGCATCCGGTGACGGTACCGTTACGCCGACAGGGCGGACCGCCTTCTCGGCCGGCGAGACAGTACAGATCACGGCAACTTCGGTTCCTGCGATCAGCTATTTCGTGAATTGGACCAGTACGGACGGAAGGGTGACATTTGCGAATGCGGGACTGCCCCAGACAACTATTACTGTTTATGGTGACGATACCGTTACTGCGAACTTCGCACCAACCGGCATGCTAAACCTGACATTGACAACAGATGGAAATGGTTCGACTGCGCCTGCGGAAAATACACCTACGCCGTACAGCAAGGGCGATGCTATCAGCATAGCCGCCACTCCGCATCCAGGATACAGGTTTGCAAGCTGGGGAAGCATATCCGGAACTGGAGGAACAATATCTGATTTGTACGCTCAAAGCACGACAGTCTATCTTGCCGGCACTGATATGGAATACAGGGCCTTTTTCTCGAGTTTGACTACTTTGACTGTCACCACTGAGCCCAAAGGGGCCGGGACAGTGACCCCTGCGACACCGCAGGAAGTCACCCCCGGCATCGGCACCTGGACTCCGATCACGGCGACACCTCTCAGCGGCTATGAGTTCGTCGAGTGGCGGTACGACACCAATGATACAGACATCCAACTCGCCGGTCAGTTTCCAAGCACCACTGTCAGCATCGGCAAACCCGCGACAATCACCGCCGTCTTTAAATATTCTGCCGTGACCCTGAACATGGCTTCATTGCCGGCATTCGGAGGCACGACTGATCCCGGTACTGGTCCAGCATTGTTCACCAGGGGCATGGTGGACATCCCGATCAGCGCCATCCCGGTTGGGGGATGGGTCTTCCAGAACTGGGACAACGTTGTGACCGGTGGAACGGCAATAGCCGATCTGCTCAGCCCAGAAACCAGTGTAACCCTTGGTCCTATGGAGGATGAAGCGGACGTCACCGCCTTCTTCGCGCCTGCATTCCAGTGGGCGGAACGCACAACCGGCGATTCAAGCAATGAACCGCGCAGCATCAAGACGGACCCTGACGGCAATGCCATAGTCGCAGGCGTGATGTCCTTAAACGCCACTTTTGGAACAACTTCACTCGCTCTCGTAGGGGCGCAGGACATCTACATAGCGAAATACAATTCCTCCGGCACCTGCACGATGGCTGTCAATCCGGCCAGCTGCGATACTCTTAATGGCTTCATCCTCAGGAGCATGGCACTCGACTCCTCCGGCAACATCTATATGGCTGGAGATTTCACCGGCAGGTTAACTTTCGGGGCTGAACCACCTCTCGACAGTATCGTCGACTCAAGTTTTGTCGCGAAGTTCGACCCGTCAGGCGCGGTACAATGGGCAATACAGTTCGAAAATGCTGAATTAACCTCGGAATGTCTTGCAGTCGACAATTCAGGGCACGCCTACCTGACCGGATTTTTCATGACGACTCCTCTTGCCATCGTGCCTGAGACTGTCAATCCTGTTGGAGCGTCGGCAAATGTGTTCCTTGCCAAGATAGACGGTGCTGATGGTTCATGCCAGTGGTTAAAGGGCGTTGGAGCAGATACAATCATGGCGTACGGTCTGGCTGTTGCAGTAGCTCCAGATGGCAAGGCTGCAATAGGTGGTGCCTTGAGTGGACTTGGACAGATAAGCTTTGGCGACATCACCCTGCAGGGCGATATGCAATGGAATATGTTCGTTGCCGCGTATGATTCGGATGGAAGCTGCCTGATGGCGATCAATTCGATCGGAGGAGAGGGTGTTTCTGCAAGGGCGCTAAACTTTGATGCCTCGGGCAACTTGTACTTTACAGGCACGTACATGAAAGGCTTCATCCTCGGAGATGTTGAACTTGATGATATCTCGTCTCCGATGGTCAGGACGAATATCGGGAAGATAAGTTCCGCCGGCGTGGTCCAGTGGATCCAGAAGATGTCTGCAGATGATCCCAATTCGAACATGGATCTTGCAGTCGACAGTTCAGGAAATGCCTATTTGTCGGCGGCGTTCAGCACAGGTTCCGTTGATTTAGGGAATATAAGAATATATTCTCCCGACATCGGGATATGCCTTGCGAAGTATAATACGGACGGCGTATGCCTCTTTGCGAAGAAGATCATGACCTACTCTTCGAGCGCAACGGCGCCAGGAAATCCGCGCAATTATGGCATAGACGTGGATGCCGGCGGGAACCTGTACATGGCCGGATGGATAACTGTCGACAATCTCTATCTTGATGCAGAAACTTTCATTTCCATTGGTTCAGACACCTTCCTCGCCAAGCTGCCCGGAGCGGACAGCTATGCGTACCTGACGCTTGCCCTCGGAACAGCCGACAGCGCGGAAGTCAGTCCGATGATCGGGACAATGTCCGTCCTGAAAGGCGAACCGTTCAACATTTCCGCCGAAGTTGCAAAGGGCTACCATCTTGTCAACTGGACTTCTACGTCCGGCTCCCCCGCAATTGCTGATGCCAGCGCACTGGACACGACAGTGACGCTTACTGGCGATGCGACCGTGACTCTCAAAGCCGACCTGAACACCGGCACATTCTATAATCTTTCAATGGATCTGACGGGCAGCGGCTCCGTTTCTCCGTCATGTGTTGTCTATTCTGATGAGTGGAAAGAGATCTCCGCAACTGCTTCTGCAGGTTCGCATTTCGTGGGCTGGACGAATGTAGGCGGCGCCACTTTTGGCAGTGCTAACTCGCCAATGACCAGCGTCAAACTGACCGCCGATGCGACAGTCACTGCGGAATTCGCATTTGACGGTGCGTCATACACGCTGACTCCGGCGATTTCAGGATCCGGCTCCACTCAGCCTTCACATCCAGTTCTTGTGAGCAGCGGTGAGCCTATGCCCATAACTGCCGAAGCCGGTGCCGGCTACCATTTCGTGAACTGGACTGCGGGTGCGGGCTCGACCATAGTTGACGCAAGTTCCCCTGAGACATATGCGACCCTGACGGCAAGCGCCACCATCACCGCAAACTTCTCACCGAATACCGCGTACTATAATCTTACTATTGTATCCAGTCCGACTTTTGGCGGAACCACCATGGAGACCACCGTGGCTGTCGCTTCCGGTGAACCTTGCCAGATCAGCGCGACGGCCGCCGAAGGTTACCACTTCACTGGCTGGACGTCGCCTGCAAATACCACATTTGTAGATGCGAACCTGCCGACCACGTACGTCAGGCTCTCAGGCGACGCGACAGTTACTGCAAACTTCGCAACCAACCAGACGGTGTTCCTGACGATGGCCGCTTCCGGCGCGGGTACCGTCACGCCTTCTTCGCGGACAGCCCTGTCTGTCGGTGAATCCCAGCAGATCACTGCGATACCAACGGATCCGATCACTACTTGTTTCGTGAACTGGTCAATGTCCGGCAATGCTATATTTGAAAACACCGGGCTCCCGCAGACGAACGTCGTGCTGTACGGAGATTCGACCGTCACTGCGTACTTCGCGGCGGGCGGCATGGCTGATCTTACGGTTGCGGTTGTGCCTGCGCTGAGCGGGACGACGAATCCTGCCGAGGGTGTGCCGATGACGTACGACAAGGGAGAGGTAATAAACCTGGAGGCCTATCCTGAGGCCGGTTTCAAGTTCCTCAACTGGTCAATAAATTCCGGAAATGTGTCGATAGCCGACGGAAATTCCGCATTCACGACAGCATATATGACCAGCAATGCCTCAATAACTGCCAATTTCACGAACACGGCGACGTTGACGGTATTATCAGAACCGGCAGGTGCCGGAACAGTTACTCCTGCCTCGCCGCAGTCGCTTACTATTAATGACCCAATCCCAACTCCAATCAACGCTATGCCTAACAGCGGATATGAATTCATTGGATGGACATGGTCCGGACCTGCGACAATATCGGATGATATGCTGGCAAGCACTGATGTCGTTATCATGGACAACGCATCCGTCACCGCCAACTTCAGATATACGCAGGCGACCTTGCACATGGCATCGCTTCCCACGGTTGGGGGTACGACAAATCCTCCGGCTGGGACGAGCACAATTAACAGGATGGAAGACGTTCCAATTTCCGCGACTCCGATTGCCGGATACACATTCCAGAACTGGGCAAGACCTGAATGTATTGGCGGAATTTGGGATCTTACAAGCGCAAACACAATCATAAATCTTGATATCGACGATGACGAGGCTTTTGTCACTGCATTCTTTGCGCCTTCATTCAAATGGGCGAAACGTTCGGACGGCGGAATGAGCGTACCGCGCAGTGTCAAGACTGATGCAGCCGGCAATGTGTTTGTCGCCGGTACCATGGCTGGCAATACCAGCTTCGGGAGTTTCAATCTTACCTGGGTGAGCGGACAGGACTTGTTCATTGCGAAATACGATTCCGCCGGAGCCTGTACTATGGCGTTCAATCCCGCGTCCAGCATGTCGGACATATCACCCACCGGTCTGGCAGTCGATTCAACGGGCAACATCTATGTCGGCGGCAGCTTTACTGGAGATGTGATGTTCGGAGCTACACCGCTGACTGACATTCATAATTCGCATTTCGTCGCCAAATTCAATTCCTCCGGAGTGCTGCAGTGGGTGGAGCAGATTGACGAGATTACGACCACTTCCGAATGGCTTGTTGCGGATACGGCAGGTAACGTTTATCTGACAGGTACTCTCAGCATGCCAACGCTGACCATCTCAGACGTGACTGTCAACCGGATCGGTATGAAATCCAACTCATTCCTGGCCAAGCTGGACACTGATGGCAACTGTACGTGGATCAAGACGGCTGGCGGCAGCATCGACGTAGATGTGCTAAGCCTGGCTGTCGCGGTCGATGCGGACGGCAATACTGCGATAGGCGGAACATTATCGCCGGGCATCGACGAGGTGAGCTTCGGAGATTTTGACCTTGAAGGAGACATGACTAAATTTAGGATGTTCATCGCCACTTATGATGCATCCGGAACCTGCCTGAGTGCGATGAATTCGACTGGAGGCAATGCATCCGCAGTAGCGTTGGATTTCGATGTGGACGGCAACCTGTACTTCGCCGGAAAGAACGAAGGAAACATCAGTCTTGGAGGAGTTGAACTTCCAGACGACTGGCGCTGGGTAAGTGAAGCGAATATTGGGAAAATCAGTTCTTCTGGGAATGTTGCCTGGATGCAGCAGCTTCAGAGCTTAAGCGACAATGTGTCACTCGCCGTGGACGGTTCGGGAGATGTCTTCGTATCATCGGCATTCGATGCTGCTCCGGAAGGGACCGCTTTCGGTGAAATAACCCTCTTTGACATGGATTCGGGACTCTATGTTGCGAAGTATGACGCAACGGGCGGATGCCTGTTCGCGAAGAAGGTAGTGTCCACCAGTTCCATTTCAGGGTTTGACCGCGCCTTCGGGATAGACATCGATGCAAGCGGAAACCTGCTTATGACAGGCAGGATAACTAATCCTGACCCTGTGGATCTGGATGTGGATGTTTTCACGTCCGACAGCGATGTATTCATCGCCAAGCTGCCCGGTGCGGCCAGCTATGCGAACCTGACGCTTGCTCTTGGAACAGCCGACAGCGCGGACGTCAAGCCGATGGTCGGAACAATGGCAGTCCTTAAAGGCGAGCCGTTCAATATATCGGCGGAGATCAGCACAGGCTACCATTTCGTGAACTGGACGAAGAGCAGTTCACTGGCGATACTGGAGGATTCCACTGCTCTGGAGACGACAGTTACCCTCACGGGTGATGCGACTGTCACACTGAACGCAGCGCTGAACACAGCCACCTTCTATGATCTTACTATGGCAGTTTCCGGCAGCGGTACATCTTCTCCATCAGGCATAGTGCAGGTTTATTCGGACGAGTGGACAGATATTTCCGCGACCGCCCAGCCAGGTTTCCATTTCGTGAACTGGACAAAGACGGCAGGCGCCACACTGGGCAGTGCCAACTCTCCTGAGACACGCGTCAAGCTTACCTCCAATGCGACCGTTACTGCGATCTTTGATGCCGACGGTGCCTCATTCACCCTCACTCCTGCAGTCACCGGCTCCGGATCCACTGAACCGGCGCATCCGGTGCTTGTGACCAGCGGTGAGCCAACGCTCATATTGGCGGAGGCCGGAGCAGGATATCACTTCGTGAACTGGACCAAGACAGCTGGGACAATCGTGGATGCCAACTCGCCGGTCACATATGCGACTCTTACCGGCAACGCGACAATCACAGCGAACTTCGCTGAGAATTCCGCAGTGTATTGCAGGCTTTCACAGGTCGCAAGCCCGTCATATGGCGGAACTGTGGAAGGCGGCATTATAACTCTTGCATCAGGCGAACCATGCCAGATCAGCGCGACTGCCGCTGCCGGGTATCACTTCACCGGCTGGACTGCGGTGGAGAACGCGACGTTCACCGATGCCTACGTGTCACCAACCTACGTCAGACTTACAGGCGACTCGACTGTTACCGCGAACTTCGCACCCAACCAGACCGTCTTCCTGACAACGGCCGTGTCAGGCCTAGGTAGTGTCACGCCAACCGGACGCAATGCTCTGTCCGTCGGTGAGTCACAGCAGATAACTGCGGTGCCGACAGATATATTGACAACTTATTTCGCAGGCTGGACGGTTTCCGGGAATGCAACTGTCGCTAATGCCGGGCTTGCAAATACAAGCGTTGTTCTGACCGGAGATGCGACTGTCACTGCGAACTTCGCAGCAATCGGAACTGCCGACCTCACGATGACTGTCGCAGGATACGGTACGACAATGCCTGTCATGCCCCTGGATCCCCCGATGACATTCAACAAGGGCGAACCTATTTTTATCAACGCAATGCCTGATCCAGGAAACAGGTTCCTGTACTGGACGATCATGTTGGGGGATGCGGCGATTGATGATCTCAATTCCGCAAATACGACCGCCTATATAACTGGAAATGCCACGATTAATGCCACGTTCTCCAGTCAGGCGACATTGACGATGTTCACGGAACCGGCAGGTGCCGGAACTGTCTCTCCCGGAGCCACCCAGGTCATTGATATTGATAATCCGCCTTTTACAATTCCAACTCCAATCGTAGCGACGGCCAACAGCGGATATGAGTTCATTGGATGGACCTGGTCCGGACCTGCGGCAATATCGGATGATATGATGGCGAGCACTGATGTCACTATCAGCGACAACGCGTCAGTCACCGCCCACTTCAGGTACACGCAGGCGACTCTGCATCTTGGAGTTCTGCCATCCGCTGGCGGCACGACTGATCCTGCGGCAGGAATAGTGCTGGTCAACAGAAATGAGCCTGTAGGACTTACAGCGACATTCGGCGCGGGGTATGTGTTCCAGAACTGGGATAATTTGCAAATTATGGCTCCTATGGACATCGCGAGCCCATCAGCCAATATAATGCTTGACGACTTTACCGATGAAGCATCTGTCAATGCGATATTCGCACCTTCGTTCCAGTGGGCGAAACGCACGGCTGGCGATGCAAACAATGAGCCGCGCGGCATCAAGACCGACTCGTCCGGCAGCGCCATAGTTACAGGTGTGATGTCCTCTAATGTGTCTTTCGGAATGAAGGATCTCACTTTCGTCGGCCCTGGACAGGACATTTATCTTGCAACATATTCTCCAGGCGGTAGTTGTACGATGGCGGCAAATCCGGCCAGCAGTGATACGACGATATCCGCCAGGACCATGGCAGTTGATTCATCGGGCAACATCTATGTCGCCGGTGACTTCTCTGGCACCGCGACGTTCGGCGCCCTGCCGGCCCTGGTCAGCACCCCCGGAGGCTCCATCTTCATAACCAAGATTAACTCATCCGGCACCGTCCAGTGGGTCCGGCAGGTCAATGATGCCGGCATCAACTCCGGGAGCCTTGCGGTCGACAGTTCCGGCAATGTCTACATCACCGGAATGTTCTGGATAGGACCCCTGACAATTGAGTCAAAGTCCGTCAACCAGGTCGGAATCGGCACCAATGTCTTCCTTGCGAAACTCGATTCCTCCGGCGTCTGCCAATGGCTGCAGGGGGCAGGTTCGTCGGATGACGTCATGCCCATTAACGCCTATGTAACTTCGGTGGCGGTCAATCCGCTTGGTGGAGTGTCGATTGGCGGTTACATAATGAATCTCGGTACCGTTGACTTTGGCGACCATCCGGTCTCAAACACAAGGGACTATAGCAGCTTCATCGCTGAATATGATGCATCTGGAAATTGCCTGGACGCAATAGGAGCATCTGGCGAAGCACTGTCGGGGAGCTACATCATGTCAATGAAGTATGACAATGTTGGCAACCTATACTTTGCTGGCGTCAATTATGGAGGCATGAGCCTGGGGGGATTCGATCTGCCGGACGACATGAGCGGAATTGAGAAGTTCCATCTCGGTAAGCTCGGAAGTGATTGGAATACGCAGTGGATTAAGCAGCTTTCAGTGGCGGACGGGATTGATAGTATTTCGATTGCAGTCGATGCTGCTGGGAATGCATATGTCTGTGCATATTTCGATTCGGCCTCAGGCGCAGATTTCGGAGCCATCAAGCTCTACGATATATCAAATGGCCTATTCATCGCGAAATTCAATGCTAGCGGTGTCTGTTCGTATGCGAAGAAGGTGCTCTCCTACAATTCCGCAGATCCGCGCAATTTCGGCATCGACGTCGATGCAGGCGGAAACCTGTTCATGGCGGGACGCATCGGGATTGACAACGTCAACCTCGATGTTGAAAACTTCATATCGACGGATTCCGACACCTTCATTGCTAGGATTGCAGGGTCTGGAAGTGCAGTCATGACTATGGCGGTATTGCCCGTAAGCACCGGAACTGTTACTCCACCTGCAGGAAATGTGACCGTACTGAAAGGCGAGCCTATCAACATTTCAGCGGAAGGGGTGCCTGGATATGACTTCGTCAACTGGACGAAGTCGACATACGCGGCGGTGACAAATGTAAATGCATCAGTGACAACAGCCACTCTTACTGCAGATTCGACAGTCACTGCGAACTTCGCAAAGAAGGATATCATCCTTACCATGGCCAAGGTTGGACAAGGCACTACATCTCCTGTGGTCGGCGACATTGCCAAGAAGGGCGCCACGGCGATTGCGATAACGGCGACGCCGGCTACCGGCTACCATTTCGTCGAATGGGAAGTAATAGCGGGTTCAGCGGACATTGTGGATACTTCTGATCCTACAACCACCTTGACCATGTATGAGAGCTCGACCATACAGGCTCTCTTCGAAATCAATACATACGATGTGACATTTACAGCGGGTGCGAATGGTACACTTGCAGGAACATCGCCCCAGACCGTGAACCATGGAAGCGATTGCACACTTGTGACCGCGACTCCTGCTGCAGGCTATCACTTTGTCAACTGGAAGAAGGGTACGACAATCTTCAGTACCGATGCCGCACTGACGGTCACGAATGTTACCGCAGCAGCGGATCTTGTTGCGAACTTCGCAATAAACACATATGCCGTCACGTTCACAGCGGGTGCGAACGGCTCGATTACTGGAACCAAGGCGCAGATCATCAACCACAATGCGGACTGCACGGCGGTGACGGCTGTTCCTGCGGCAAACTACCATTTCACGGGATGGACAGGCGACCATGTCGGAGTGGAGAATCCGCTTACGCTTACCGGAATCACCGCGATAACGAACGTGACTGCGAACTTCGCAAGGGATACCGGCACCCTGACCATGGCTGAGACTGGAAATGGAGATGCCACGTTCACCGGCGCAAATCCGGTCAATACGCAGACACTGATCCCGATCGTGGCTGTAGCCGACCAGTACAACCACTTTGTCAACTGGACCGTGACCGGATCAGCGACAGTCACAAGCCTGACAACCGCGTCAACTACGGTAAAACTGACAGGCGCACACGGTTCCGCAGTTACAATAACTGCGAACTTCGCACTGAACACAACGACACTGACGATGGCGAAGAGCGGAAACGGCGGTGTAACTCCTGCCGTTGGTGCAAATACTGTGAATATGACAGACAACGTGGATATTACGGCGACGCCTGATGCAAACCATCACTTCGTCAATTGGACGAAGACGGTTAATCCTGCAAATGTCGTGATTCCTGACGTCAATGATGCTACGACAACTGCAACACTAACTGGCCCTGCAACTGTCACTGCGACCTTCGCGAGAGATACCGCTACGCTCACAATTAATCCGCCTGTGAATGGAAATGCCGAATTCACCGGTGCCAATCCATTGAATACCGCAACGGCGGTTCCAATCACGGCGATTGCCGACGAGAACTACCATTTCGTGAACTGGACGTTGGATGCAGGCCTTGCGACCATAGCTGATGCCAATTCGGCTGCGACCACAGTGACCTTGGACGGCCTGCACGCCTCAAGTGTGACTCTGAGCGCCAACTTCGCGCATGACCAGGCGAACCTGACCATGGTTGCGAATGGCGACGGCACGACAACACCTGTTGCAGGCGCGTCGGTCGTCGATACCGCCACGGCAGTCAATATATCTGCGGCCGATGGGGTTGCAGGAGTCTTCACGAACTGGACTGTCACCGGAAATGCGACACTCGGTGCCGCTGCGACTACAAACGCAAATACTGTCACACTCATGGGCGATGCGACGGTCACGGCCAATTTCTACGATTCAAGCAACGATCTGACCCCGCCTGCGGATTCGGTGGGCATTGCTGGTGCGGCTGAATCCTCCACCGTGTACAGGATAGTCAATGTTCCTGTAGGTACCACATATATGAAGGTATGGACTACGGACGCGGGTGGCGCCACGGTAGATGACGACTGCGACATCTACGTCAAGCCGGGAGAAATACCGTCGACAACTGACTATTACGCGAAATCGACGAGAGTAGGCTGGGAGGAACTCATAGAGGTCACCAGTCCGATAGCAGGCGACTGGTACATCCTGGTGTATGGATATGACGCCTATGCGAATGTCAATCTGAACATCGAATGTAGCAGTGCAAGTGTTCCTATGAAGCCTCTGACGTTGACTGCATCCGATGACCAGACGGACAGGGTGAATGTTGAATGGACTATTGATGCCGGGGACGGCGCTTTCGCGTATCAGGTCTACAGGTCAACGGTCAATTCACCTGAGCTGGCTTTACCCGTAGGTGCGCCTGTTCTGAAGACAGTGGCGACGACATACCAGTATCCGGATATTTTCCCGGCCGTTACCTATTGCCAGTACTACTACTGGGTAAAGGCGATGACCAACGACGATCCGCCGCTTTACAGCGCGTTCAGCGAGTCGAAAGAGGGCAGCAACACGGTTGCTTCGACCGAGACCGTCATCAAGAGCGGTACTGCTGTTACACTTTCAGGCGTAGCGGGAAGCATAAGGAAATATAAGATAACTGTTCCTGCGTCATCGGCGACCGTGCCGCTGAGCGTTCTTCTCGATATCAGGACATCGAAGGGGACTGGCGACTGCGACCTCGAAGTTCTGCGTGAAACCACGACCGAGTTGAAATACAGCCGCAATCCGGGCAATGCTGAACTTGTGAGGTATGATCCTCCGACAGATGGTGCGACGTACATAATCTCAGTGATAGGCAAGAGCGCCTACACCGGCGTGTCCCTGGTTGCCAAGCTCTACACGAAGGCGCCGGTTGTACCTACCTTGGTCACGGCTTCGGATGGAACTTATCCTGACAAAATAATCGTGACATGGAAGGATGTTGAGGCGGCTTCGATGTATGAAGTATGGAGGCATGACGCCAAGATCACAGTCATTGCCAATATTGCAACGACTGCCACCAAGATCGCAGAGACGCCTGACAGCAGTTTCGTGGACAATTCCCCTCTTGATGATATCAAGACCTATTACTACTGGGTGAGGGCGAAGAACTCCACTCTGGGACCAAGCCTGTTCAGCGCTAACAACAGCGGATATGTCTCAAGGGTTCCTGTTGCACCTACTGCCATAACGGCCTCTGATGCCACCTTCTTCGACAAGATTGTCGTCACCTGGCCGAAAGTGCTTGGTGCCACGTCTTACCTTCTTTACAGGGGACAGGATGACACTGATCCACTGAACGCCACGCTGATTGAAACAATAGATGCAGTAAGTACGACGATAACTTACAAGTATGAGGACATGGGCGACGATCTCGACTTGGCCAGCATCTACTATTACTGGGTGAAGTCACAGAATGACAATGGAGCAAGCGTGTTGTTCAGCAAGTATGACTCAGGAAAACTGAAGAACGTCGCGCCTGCAACAGTCACGGCAAGCGATGGAACCTTCTACATGAAGGTCAAGATTACCTGGGCCGCAGTGCCTGGCGCGACATCCTACAATGTATACAGGACGGATGATGCTACGCTGCCTGATCCGAAGCCTGTAGCGCTTGTAGCAAATACGACTTCAACATTCGCCTATGATGACACAATGGTGGATGGAACGAAATACTTCTACTGGGTCGATGCGGACTACAATAACGTCTACCAGTCGAAACTGAGCCTCGCGAACAGCGGCTATGCTGCGACTACTATTCCGGCGACTCTTGCAGCTCCTGTCATGAAGACAGCCAGCAAGGGAGAATATTCATTCATAAGGATAACCTGGGCTGAAGTGCCGCTTGCCGAGGATTATATGATCTACAGGAAAGGCCCTCTGGATTTGGATTATGGATTGCCAATCGCATCGAATGTCACGGATCTGTTCTATGTCGACAGCGATGGAGCACTTGTTCCTGGCACGAGCTATTCATATCGCGTGAAGGCGAACAATGGCACAGCCGGAAAGGTCAGCCTTCCCAGTGCTGCGATGTCGGGCTATGCCGGCATGGCGACAACGACCGACCTTGACGCAATTACCGATGATATGTTTACAGTTGCCTATACTGATACCTTGACAGACTCCACTATGTTCAAGATAACTAATGTTCCGGTAGGCACGACGAGGCTTGTTGCAACTGCTGAGAACCAGGCGACTGGTGACGGTGACTGCGACATATTCGCCAAGTTCAATACATTCCCGACGACAACGGTATTCAATGCCAAGGGCGTTGAAACAATTGCCGGTGGAATTACGAAGGACCTGCTGGTCGTGGCCAATCCTATGCCGGGCACCTGGTATGTATTGTTCCAGGCTGTCAAGCCTTTCGCAGATGTGGACATCTCCATCAGGCTGTATTCGCGGACCGATGTCGTGCTGACGCAGACACCTGTCGACAATATGGTTGCTCCTTTCAAGCCTGTATTCAAAGGAAAAGTGGTTGACCAGGACAACAAGGGAATCAAGGATGTAGTCGTCCAGGTGAGGGATCCGATCAAAAAGACTACAGCATACTTGACGACCAAGACCGATGTGAATGGAATCTGGACCTATACTGCAAATATCACCTGCGAGGGAGAGCATACGTTCGACTTCTTCGTCACATCGTTCCCTGAAAGCGGAAGCGCCAGCTGGACAGTGAAGACCAGGAAGAGCAGCATGGAGGAGAACAAGTTCTTCGACATGGCTGAATATCTCTCCGGCACGGTTGTAGACCTAGGCGATGCCGCCAATCTCGATGGGATGCAGACGTATCTCAACATCAGGAGGGGTTTCAATGAGGCTGGCGTGGTCGATGATGGCATTGAGGCAAAATGGTATGAGGATACCATCTCTGCCGCCTCTTCGGACACGAAGATAACCGACAGGCTTGATTCCGGACTCTATTTCCTCCTCTATGGCTTCGAGGGTGCCGCAGCCGGAAATGCAGTTGACAAGGGATTCAACCTTACAGCTACACCGCTTCTCGTCCACGTAGCTCCTGGTGTAAACCAGGATGACGTGATCGCCAACCTCCTGGATCAGGGACTTGTCGACAACGTCTTTGTACAGCGTGTCAATGATGGTGGAATAGGCGTCGTCGTTGTCTCTGCGATCAACATCGCCGGGAAGAAAAGCGGATTGCTGCTGGCCAAGGAGCAGATTGAGGTTCTTGCGAACATCGCAGGCAATACCGGACTGACCAACCTGGATACTCCAGAGAAACTCGGTACCGATACGATAGTTCAGACGCTGTCATCGGAAATCTCCGGAGGGGCGGCTGATATTGGCATCTACGTCGGTTCATTCTCGAAGTAGATGATTCGATAGGTTCAACTTTAAACGGGGCGGTTTTAACCGCCCCGTTTTTTTTGCCGATGAATAGATGGTGCTTTTTACGGGGCAATCCAGAATATAGCATGGGAAACGGATCACAGCCGTTCCATGGATGATTGGATTACTGGATTACTGGATTGCTGGATGGTTGGTTATTAAAGACATAAGAGCAATAACATTCTGGGTAAATTATCAGACTCTGAAATCATTTCAGTCATCTTTTGATCGCATGGAGCTTGAGTGCGGCCATCTTTCTTGCATAGGCTTCAGAGCCGATGTCGCGGATGCATTCTATGCAGGCAGGCCTGTCAGACCCGAAGACCAAACCGAACAGCTTTGAGAAGATATTGTTGAATTTGCTGCACTGTCTTGGATCTTTGAATTCATCACAGCCGGCGCAGGATGCCAGCTTCTTTTCAATGCAGCACGACCTCACCTTGCACCAGGTTGCCTTTTCGTTTGTATGACACCCATTGCATTTTTCATTGAGATACTTGGCGCACGCGCCGCAGTACAGGCCGCAATATGCGACTTGGTCGACATCGAATAAAACTTCGCGCATGGAGACTCCTTTTTCCATAAAATATTGCATTCCCTGGCAGAATGCAATAAATATGAAAATGGTTTCAAGTCCTCATGAAACCGCTAGCTGCCTAGGAAGAGGGGCCTCATGGCATCCGATTTTAAGCTATTTCCACTACATGGTTTGAGAAAAGCGGCAGGCCATGTTAGATTACACGCCCTTTATTCATTGGGTGATATGGAGACTTGTTGATTGGATGATTTGGCTATTTGGAGAAGAGGATTTATTTCTTTTTGTCCATTCATCCATCAATTCGCCACAGGCGAATAAATCCATTCATCCAATCATCCAGGCGAAGGTAATTATAACTTAACATAGAAGAGGTTGAAAATGGATTACAAGGTAGCAGACATCTCACTCGCGGAACTCGGCAGGAAGCGCATCCAGATCGCAGAACACGAAATGCCGGGTCTCATGTCCACCCGCGAAAAATACAGCAGGAAGAAGCCCCTGAAGGGCAAGCGCATCATGGGCAGCCTCCACATGACCATCGAGACGGCCGTCCTCATTGAGACGCTTGTCGCCCTCGGCGCGGATGTCCGCTGGTGCTCGTGCAACATATTCTCCACGCAGGATGATGCCGCCGCCGCCATCGCCAAGGCCGGAATTCCCGTGTATGCCTGGAAGGGTGAAACCCTTGAGGAATACTGGTGGTGCACCGAGAAGGCCCTTTCGTTCCCCGGAGGAAAAGGCCCCAACCTCATCGTCGACGACGGCGGAGATTCAACCCTCATGATCCACCGCGGCTTTGAAGCCGAGAAAAATCCTAAGGTCCTCGATGCAAAGACACACGGCGAAGATGAAAGGCAGCTGAACATCATCCTCAGGAAGATCCTCAAGGAAGAGCCGAAAAGATGGCAGAAGGTCGTCAAGGAATGGGAAGGCGTATCGGAAGAGACCACCACCGGCGTCCACCGCCTCTACCAGATGCACGAGCAGAAGAAACTTCTCATCCCGTCTATCAACGTCAATGACTCAGTTACAAAATCCAAATTCGACAACCTTTACGGCTGCCGCGAATCGCTTGCCGACGGCATCAAGCGCGCCACCGACGTGATGATCGCCGGAAAAGTCTGCTGCGTCTGCGGATTCGGCGACGTCGGAAAAGGTTCAGCCCAGTCGATGAGCAATTTCGGCGCAAGGGTCATCGTCACTGAGATCGATCCCATCTGCGCGCTCCAGGCCGCGATGGCCGGATACCAGGTCGCCCCCGTCGAAGACACTCTTGGAACAGCCGATATCTACGTCACTACGACCGGCAACAAGGACATCATCACCCTCGAGCACATGAAGAAGATGAAGGACCAGGCGATCGTCTGCAACATCGGCCATTTCGACAACGAGATCCAGATGGACAAGCTTGAGAAATGTCCCGGCGTCAAGAGGATCAACATCAAGCCCCAGGTCGACAAGTACGTCTTCCCCGACGGCCATTGCATCTACATCCTCGCTGAAGGACGCCTCGTGAACCTCGGCTGCGCCACCGGCCATCCGAGCTTCGTGATGAGCAACTCCTTCACCAACCAGACTCTCGCCCAGATCGAGCTTGCCACCAACAAGTCCCTGAAGCCCGGCGTATACCGCCTGCCGAAGAAGCTTGACGAGGAAGTGGCCCGCCTGCATCTCGAGAAGATCGGCGTCAAGCTCACGAAGCTTTCAAAGGACCAGGCCGACTATATCGGCGTCCCGGTCGAAGGCCCGTACAAGCCCGAGCATTACAGGTACTAGAATATTTTCGCCAAACAGCGGAAAATATATTGGAGCGCTGGCATCCTGCCGGCAGAATATCAGGAACAGCCCTCGCGGGCTTGACTACGGACGAATCTTGAATTGCTTCAGAGTCATCCCTCAGGATGACAGATGAATGGATTGTTGGATGAATGGATGATTGGGTTTGAGTTCAAGATAACACAGAAGTCATGGAGATACATGGGATTTTCTAGAAAGGCATTTCGGATAATTTATCCAGGCTGTTTTTGGTCTTATCCCTTTGATACCCAGCCATCCATCAATCCAGTCATCCAATCATCCATGGGACGGCAGTGGAATTGCTTTGTATCCGTTTGTAGTTAACGTCGCAAGACGTGTTCTTAGGTAGAACAGTCATTCTTGTCTGTTTAATCTTTGTTGGGTCAATTCCCCGACCCTTGGGTCGGCTTTGATTTTCTTGATGGAATTTCAAACACAGGAATTGGTCATGGCAAGCATGACCCTCCATTCGCCTAGGCGGATAATAAATGGAGGGACGCGCTTGCCGCGTCCGTAGTTTCGAAATCACATCTTCTTTTCTTAGATTCGAATTTTATTTTTTATACCTCGATGCTTGCGTCGGGGTAGTTCATTTTTTGGGATAAGCAGACAGGAATGTCTGCTTTACTTCATAGGGCATGGCTTTTTATTTGACTGCATCATCCTGGGCAGGTGTTGCAGGCGCCGGTGCTGCCGGGGGAGTTGGTTTTTCCGCCCATTTTTTCCAATTGTTGAAAGTATCCTTGCTGGTCCAGGTTTTGATATTCGGATCGTCTCCTATCCTCTTGAAAAGCTCCCTGGCTGTATCCCTGTCTTTTGCTACGCATGCGAAAAGGCAGAAGTTGTTCAGGTTCCAGGATGAACGCGGATATTTCTTTTCGATGTCAAGGAATCCTTTCCTCATCTTTTCCCAGCTGAAGCTGTCATCCTCGAAAACTGAATCATAGCCTTTCATGGTTATTTCATTCCAGCATATCCTGGCGTACATGGTGTCGCCTTCGTCCTTACTAGTCTTTTCTACGGCGTTCTCGGCAATTGCGACCCATTCATTGTCCGTCCTGCCATACCATTTGCGCTGGAGGTGGTACGCCTTCTTGAAATAAAGAGAGTAGTACGTGGGATAGATGGAGACTGCGTTGTCGAAGAACTTGTCATATTCCTTCCTGTCCCATCCCTGTCCGAGCGCGATGACCAGCATTGCATCATGCCATCCCGGACAGTCTGTCTTTATATCCGTCCTGGCCTCGTTGAGGGCCGTCTTTCCTTCGGCAAGGCGGTCCCTGAATTTATTCCAGCCTTCTTCTGTCACCGTATTGGCCCAGCCGCCGCCACGGGCGTGCCAGGCGAAATCAACCATGAAATAACCCAGTACGACTCTCGGGGTGATTGAATTCGGATACGCCGAGATCCAGTCATCCAGCTTCATTTTAATATCAAGCCAGTCATCGTCGCTCTTCTTGTTCTTTACGGTGTATGACGACCGCAGCCCTTTGTAGAAGCTTTCGAGCTTCCAGAACCCGTCAGGCCATCTCTCCTGATTGCCCCTGAGCTGGGAGGCCAGCTCCTCGAGCTTCTTATAGTCGCCTGAATTGAAGAGCCCGGACGTCTCCGTGCTGAGAGTGCTCCGCAGGCCGGGGCCGTCTTTGACAAGTCCAGGCGTCTGCGGATAAGCGGACGAGAGTATGAGCATCGAGGAAAGAAGCAATATCAGCTTTTTCATTTTATCTCCTGGGGTTATGTATGTCATACATTAAACTTCATTTCACAAAAAAACAACTTGCCTTTGGATTAAGGAGCCGTCTGGTGGCGCACCATGTCGGATCCCCCGGTGATCTTCCCAATGTCACCATGCTTCAGCGACAGGGCATACTGGGAGTTGGGATTCAGGATGACATCGGAATTCCCGGGTATGGATTTCAGGAAGGTGCATGCATCCATTTCAATGTAATGTTCCTGGTGGCTTATAGACTCGCGCAGTCTTTCGACAGACGTGAAGGCTGGAATGACAGGTTTTCCGTCCAGCTCCCAGTGCTTCAACGCTATCTTCTTGTTTTCGCTTATTGTCCCCAGGACAAGCAGTTTTGTCTTCAGAAGGAGACTTGAGAGTTCCTCCAGGGTTATTGGCGTGCTGCCGGCGATAAGCAGTTTTGTCTCGAATTCGTTTGCAGGCCCGGAATGCTCCTGTCTTTTCACTGGAGCTTTTTTGCGGGGCTTCATCAAGAACATTGTAAAGGAGACGATTACCGCGGTGACGGCGATAAAGATGAATATGAAGATCGAGTTGAAAACCATGGGCATCTCCAGTAAAAAATATTGGCTGCCAGGCACTGATCCAGACAATGCCTGACAACCAATAAGAAATAGCCTAATGCCAGTTTTTCAAATCGTGGAGCTGATTTCAAAACTCAAGAAGAGGTCATGGCAAGCATGACCCTCCATCCCGAGCGCGAAGCGCCTCGGGATAAGATGGAGGGACGCGCTTGCCGCGTCAGGAACTATGCAATTAGCTCCGTCATTTCAATTCGACTGTACCCCAAATGTAAGGTCTTTCAGTAGTCTTGTCGGCCTTCTCCGTGGCCCAGAAGACTTCGAACTTGTCCCTCTTCGCATGGGTGACGCTTATATTGAAGTTCAATCCGATCTTCGTGCCCTTCTCGGCCTTGAAGCCCTTGATCAGGGACGCGGGGATGAGGAACTCCAGTATGTACCCGTTTTCAGTCTTCTTGCTGTAGCCCTTCACTTCCTTGATGTCGTACATGATCGCAGGAATCTCGTTGTTGCGTTTCCAGCGTCCGGCGTAGATGCCATTGTTCTTCGTCTGAGGCGATATCCAGAACTGGTGGTCGGTTTCCTTGTATTCCTTGCGTTCTTTCCTGTCATACGCGGAATCTATGAAGAGTTCGATGCAGTCCTGGGCCCAGAAGGATCTCGGATCCTCTTCGGCGACCTTGGAATCCTTTACATTTATCGCCATGTAAATGCCATCTTTGGAATAACCAGCATACACTTCGGTGCCGGGATTCGATGCGGTCGCACCGAGCATCCACTCTGGCAGCCTGGCTTCGGCAGGCCAGTTCTTCAGATCGCCGTTGAACTGTACCGGCTTAGTTATCTCGGCAAGCGCCATTGCCGGAGGAATGATGTTGGTCTCAGCTATGACCCTGCCGTCGGGAAGCTGGAGGTATATCTTCGCCTTCTCATCCTTTGTCCAGCCGGTGTTCCAGGTGACAGTGAACTCCCTGGTCTCGACCTTTGATCCCGCCATGTCCTTGATCTCCATCTCGGTAGGACTTATCTTCCAGCTCTTCGGAACTTCAGTCTTTATGATGAAGGATTTCGGAAGACTTGAGTTGTTTCCAATCGTGACCGTTGTCTTGCATTCGCCGGGGAGTCCCGCGAGAGGCGTGGCCTTCAGCATTCCGGCCGTTACGATGTTGAACTCGGTCGTCAGCGTCTTCTCAAGTCCGCTCTCGGTGATCTTCAGAGGAACTTTCTGGTAGAGCGACTGCTCCTTGGGATCGGCAGTGATCACTATCGGGACAATCGTCGTCTCCCCGGATTTTACAGCGATATCGCCGGTCGCCTTGTCCGCTGTCCAGCCTTTGGGCAGCTGGAGTGCGAACTTCGCGGATATGGCTTCCTTGCGGTTGCCCTTTGCACGCAGCTCGATCGTGAATGTGTCGCCTGCGGTCATCCTGTTATAGTAGTTGGATTTCAGGTCGTACGCGGTCTGCTTGTATATCGTGCTCGATTCGTCAAGCCCCGTGATCCATGTCGGGCCTATGGCAAGTTTCACCTTGTTTGACGGAAGCGGGTTCGCGAACATGTCGAAGAGCTTCCCGCCTTTTATCTCGACTTCCTTGTCGGGAAGTGAACCGTCTGTCTTGAAGACTGCGGCAACGATCTTTCCGGAGTCAGTGAAGACATATCCCATGGCGTTCTCGCCGAGGTCGCAGGTGCCGACAGGTTTTGGAAGCTTCATGAAATGGACCATTGCGGCGATTGCACCGACAGCAGGCTTGGGCTCGACCTTCGGATCAAGGATTCCGCATCCGTCGAAGAATACCGTGGGCTTGCCCTTTGTGTCCATGTTCCAGTACCAGAACATCTTGTCGATTCCGGCCTGTATCCCGAGCATATATCCGCGCTGGAGATATGCGGCCTGTTCGTATTCGTTGACAATATGTCCGGCAAGGGTGTCCCAGCCGAATTCGGTGATCCATGTCTGGCGTTTCTTCCCATCGCAGCTTGCGACTGCAACATATTCCCTGAGCGTGTCATAAATTGAACGCGGGGCCACAAGGTTGCCGCCGACGTTGTAGTTCATCTTGTTGAGTTCCGGAGCGTCGGTTCCACAGTAGAAGTGCGCGTTGATCACGTCGATGTTGTTGAAGTTCCCGGCCTTTATGAAGTCCCTTGTGCGTTCAGGATAGATTCCTGCGGTGCCGTTCTCGACTGCGAAGACGTTCTCATCGATGAACTTCACCGTGTCGCCGAATGTCTTGTGGTATGCCTGGTATGCCGACCAGTTCCTGGCGGCCTCCTCCTTGCCTTGTCCATAGTCGTATTCATTGTCGAGTTCCCAGCACTTGTACTGGGGGAACGCACCCATGATGCTGATGATCTCGGCCTTGACTTCCTTTGTCATCTTCAGGTTTCCAGCCTTGACGCCTTCACTGATGGTCCCCATGAGGGTGGGGAGGAGCATGAGTCCTGATTCCTTCAGCTTCTGGTCCATCTTGTTGTACCACGGCCAGCCTTCATATTTACCGTTGTCTCCCTTGGCGCGCGTCATCCAGTTGAAAGTGTATGCGTAGTCCCGCACCCATGTGAATCCCATTTTCGCATATGCGTTGTAGGTGACATCCGTCATTCCTCCGTGTATCACAAGCGCGAAAGGGGAGACCATTTTCTCCGCTTCAGTATAGGTCTGGACTTTTGGAAGATACGCGAAATGCGCGGTCTTCTGGAAGTCGGGCATCCCATCGGCCTTCACGGTGATCTTGATTTCGTACACGCCGTATTTCTTCGGCTGCGGGACGATCTCATAATGGAGTGAACCATTTATTGAAAGAGGTTTTGTCTCTTTCGCGATATTGCCGCCCGTCGAGTCGTTGATCTCATATGAGAGCGAACCTTTGACCTCCTTGCCGCGCCAGCTGTCGAAATCAAGGCTGAACTTCATCGGGTCGCCTTCATTGAAGACGTTGGCTTCGACGCCGGTCGAACATGAAAGAGTGAAGAGCGCGTTCGGATCCTTCACGGTCGTGGTGTCGGATACAATTTCCATTCCACAGACCCTGAGAGTATTGTCGGCCTTGACATTGTCATTGCCCCAGTTGTGGGTGATGAATCCGGTAATTGCGACCGGCTGCGGCCAGTCGGCGGGAATCGTGAAGTTGAGCTTTGTCCATTTGCCGGGTTCGCATTTGAAGTTGAACTCCCTTTTCGGTTCCTTGCCTTTTTCGTAGGTGCCGCTGTCCTTGAAAGCCATGAACCATCCGTATTTGCCGTCCACATTCTTCACCCAGAGCGAGATTGACTTGAAAGTTCCGGGGACATTTCCGTTGAGAGGGGTGATAGTGAAATTCTCGAAACCTTTTCCTGAAAAATTGGCGGTCATCTCCATGGAGCTCTTTGAGGATGCGCCTTCCGGGACGTCGCTGCTGTTCTTCATCGAGCCGGAAGCCTTGTTCCACTCGTTGAGCCTGCAGGGATACTGTTCGAAGTCGTTGTAGACCCTTTTCACGTTCTGCGCCGAGAGCGTTGCCGCGACAAAAAGGACCAGGATGGACATTGCCGCCTTTGAGAACTTTCTCATGATTTATCTCCTTAAATAATTGTATAGTATCTTTATTTATTGTAAACGTTCACGGATCATAAAATAAACCATCAAACTCGTTGCAGTTTGATGGTTTATTTTATAACTGGTGAGGACGTCGACTTCCTGACGATAAGTTCGGGCTTGAGCATTATATGATGGATTTCCTCGTGCCTGTTGGCTGACTTGAGTATCCTCATGAGGAGATCTATCGCTGTCTCCCCGAGCCGTTCGCTGTTGACGGCGACAGTCGTCAGAGGAACGCCCGCCATTTCAGAGAATGAGATATTGTCGAATCCCGCTATTGAAATATCATCCGGAACTTTCAATCCGCATGATTCTGCGGCCTTCAGCGCATGCAGGGCTATTATGTCGTCATATGCGAATATCGCAGTCGGTGGATTCTTTTCAGCCCCTGAAAATACCAGTTCCTTTATTTCCTCCCAGAGGTTGTGGGAGCTTCCGCTGTTCTGCAGCTTGTAATGCTTCCTGTAGCCGATGTTGAACGACTGGAGGGCGTCATTGCATGCGACCAGCCTCTGTTTAATCGACCACTCCGGAGATGTCGGAGAAAGGAATGCGATCTTCTTGTGCCCGAGTTCCGCGAGGTGCTCAATTATAAGTTTCGCGCCCAGCATGTCGTCGAACATCACCGAACTGCACTGCAGACGTTCAAAATGCTTCAGCGAGATTATGGGGAGCTTCGAATTCATCGTGTTGAGCATGGCGATGCTCTCGGGGCTTTCACACGGCGTGATCAGCAGCCCGTCAACCTGTCCGGATGACATCTTGACCAGGATCTTCTCCTGCATCATGATATTGTTGTCAGTGATTGAGAGGAGGGATGACATTCCGTACTTCTCGGCGGACTTGCCTATCGATGAGACCATTTCAGGGAGGAATGGGTTCTTGAGGTCCGGAACCACGATGCCTATGCATTCGCTCCTGCCTTTTGCGAGCCCTCGGGCGCTCGGATTTGGGAAGTAGTTCAGCTTCTTGGATATCCTGAGGACCTTCTCGCGGGTCTTCGCATTGATGTCGCTGCGCTCATTGAATGCGCGTGACACGGTGCCCCTCGAAACACCTGCGATCTTCGCAATGTCGTCTATGGAAATCCTGACATTCATCGGAGCATTCCCCAGTTTTTATTGTAACCGCTCACGGGATAAGATATATCCTGCGGTCGGGCAGTCAACCGGCTGTTTGAAAATAAATATAAAAAAGAAAGGATATGGAAGAATGCCTTTTTGAACTCAAAAACGGGATGCTCCGGGTCTGGATATGTTTACCGCGAGGCGTTTTTCCGAGGTGTCCGAAAATGCTCCGAAACAGTAACGGAACTACGCTTTTCATATGAACATACGGATGCTGAATGAAGCAAAAAATAATTTGTCTAAAAGTAGCACAGACATTCCTGTCTGTGTGTTAAAGTTTCATTTTTCGTCACAGACAGGAATGTCTGTGCTACCTCATTTCGAGCAGAGCCTAGCTAATGCGGGTAAGCGTTGGGATGAATAATAATCTGAGGCAATTTCAAAGCTCAAGAATCGGTCATGGCAAGCATGACCCTCCACGCCCGAAACGGGCGTAGAAAATGGAGGGACGCGCTTGCCGCGTCCGTAGTTTTGAAATTACCTCAATCTAAAATATTACAAGCCCCCGCAGGTTGGCGGCACGATTCACGCATCAGCTGTTCTTCATCCGCCACTGCCTTGGACTCATGCCCATCAGCTTCCGGAACTGCCGGTTGAAGCACGACACCGTCTGGTAGCCTGTCCGCGCCGATATCTCCCCGATTGGACCAGTTGTGTTTTCCAGCAGGGATGCCGCAATCTGTATCCGCATGTGCTGCACATAGCTTTCCGGAGACCTGCCGACGGCCTTCCTGAAAAGCCTTCTCAACGTCTCGATGCTGACCCCGCACAGCTTGGCGATGCTGCGGATCTTGAGCCGGCTCTTGTAGTTGCCTGCTATATGGTTCAATGCCGGGGAGATCCTTTCAATCACCGAGAAGTCCAGTTTTTCTTCTGCCTCGTTTTTTTTCCTGCCGTGTCCTGACAATCTGCTGATTTCGATGAAAATCTGGAGGAGTATGGCCTTGGTTTCCGTTTCAAACCATTCCTTCTTGTCATCATTGAGTTTTACGATCTTCTTTATAAGGTGGGTTATGTCCGGAAATTTCCTGGCCTTGAAGACACAGGGGAATTTTTCATCGGTCATTCTTGCGGTAGAGAGGATTTCCGGTCTGTCGCAGACGCCTGAGAGAAGCCCTGCAGGATCGAAGAAGATGAAAATCCATCTGCTTTTTACGCCAGGACCGCTGCACGCTGAATGCGGTATTCCAGGAGGGAAAACAGTGACATCCCCCTTTGAGAACGGTACAATTCTGTCACGGAACATGAATATGCCTGAACCTTCCAGGCAAAGTCCTATTTCCAGGAAATTGTGCAGATGGAGAGAGTTGACTGTTGATTCCTTGAGGATGGCTTCAAGGAAGCCGATGGGAAAGCTGTCAGGCAGCTTCTGGAAGTGCTCTTCGGCTATGACCGGCAAAAATGACTGCTTTTGCATAAAACATGACCGTATTTAGTGAGAAGTTTACTTATAAATACATTATAATGTGTCCATGAAAAGTCAAAGGCATTATGCGAAGCAGGCATTTAAATGAGGTGTTAAGCATATGAAAAGGAAGTTGAAATTCACTTTGATTGAGCTCCTTGTCGTCATTTCTATAATTTCAATTTTGGCGGCGCTGCTTCTGCCGGCGCTTAAGAATGCAAAGGCGACTGCGAAAAAAATAGTCTGTCTAAGCAACCAGAAACAGATTGGAAATGCCCAGATGTTCTACACAACTGATTTCGACAACTATGTTGTTGCAATGAATAACTGCAAGGGGCTAGGTACGGGGGGCACTGTAGATTTAGTTTGGGATGAAGCCCTTGGGAATCTCTACCTCAATGGCAATCTCCAGATCTTTATGTGTCCTGCCAACACGATTGAGTACTACGTTTCCGGGTGGGGGTCGGGCCAAATGAGAGGTTATGCAATGAATAGGGGCGCGCAACAATGGGGGATATGGCGTGGCATGACGTGCGAGGGTGATGAATTTCCCAGCCTGTACCGGGCCGACTGTGCGACTCCAGGTCCCCATGCTAATCAAACAAAATTGACCTTAATAAGGAATCCGAGCAGATTGATAATGGTAGTCGACTATCCTGAAGCTCAGGAAGCCCTGGGGTGCTCCTGGGGCGGGAATGTAGGGTATACCGACCGTATGTGGGGTAGTTATACCGACGGTTTCCGTACCCGCCCCTATGACCGCAGTAGATTCATCTACGACATCCATGGCAGCTTTCAACTGTATAACTTCTTGATGACCGATGGCAGCGCTCATTCCATCAAGCTTAGAGATACTTATGGCAAGGGAGTAGCCGACGTTTCTCCTTACGCGCAGGGGCTTTGGAGCTGGCATAAGAATTCTGCACTTGCCCCGTGGTAATCAGCGTCGCTGACGAAATGAAAAAGGTAAGATATTACAGGAAAAAAAATATTAACACAGGAGGTTGTTATGTTCAGGAGAATGATGCTGGTCGTTGTGATGGTGTGTGGACTCGTCTCAAGCGCCGAAGAGGTAATCCAGTTTGGCACGGACAAGGGAAGGCTTGCCAAGGCCGATGCGACAGCAGGCTCGCAGGCGAAGATTACATTTGATAAGGATTTCATGAAGATGGACGGTCCCAACTTCTGGTCCTGCAGATGGCAGTTCAACGGGCTCGCCGCCGATCTTACAGACGCGAAACCGGGCGATTTCCTGAAGATCGAAATATCAGGCGAAATTGCCGATCAGGAGCCTTTCCTGAAAATTATGCTGTTCAGTCCGGACTGGAGCAGGAGTTCCGCATGGATTTTTGATCTCTCGAAGATCAGGAAGGATGAGTTTTCGGTCATACAGGCAAAGACAGCACTTGGTGAACCTGCTGAAAAGAAAGGTGATGGAGTTGTCCTGACATCCATAGGCAACGTCATGTTTTTCACCGGTGCCAAGGCGGGGAACAATCCTTGGTCGATCAGGATAAAGTCGGTTTCCTTCGGGGCCGTTGACGCAAAGAAATAAATTCTGGAGCGCTGGCATCCTGCCGGCAGTTATTCAAGCAAAGGAGATATGATGATTTCTTTCAAGTGTATATTTCTTGCAGCTGTCGCGGTGCTGGGGTTCTCTCCCTCTGTTCTGTCTCAGACGGTGACCTTGGACACGACTGAGAAAGGGCTGCATCAGACAATAGACGGTTTCGGAACATGCATAAATGACAAAGGGACAGAAGACTGGTACCAGAAGCTTTATTTCGACGAGCTCGACTGTTCAATAGTCCGCGTTTACCTTGTTCCAAGGTTCAAGAGCCCCTGGTCGGACCATACCTATAACTCGCCTTGGTTCCACGGGGATCCGGCTATGCCCGGCCCAGAGGGGAACAATGTCAGGACATACACGGGAGCTGCCGACTATACCCGCGAATTCGCGGCCAGGAAGGCGCAGATAGCTGTGATGGGGCCAGACATAGATGACAATATAAAAAGGTATTTCGACCTTGATTCCGGAAGACTCGCCGGGGGCGGAACTATCGCAAGGATGGCAAGTTCCAAGTCCGGAGAGCGCAAGGTTTTCGCTTCGGTATGGTCGCCGGCGCCATGGTTGAAATTGAGTTCAGGCAATAAGATATCAGGACAGAAGGATCCTATGCCCAGGAATGGGACTCCATGGCCTTTCATATGGTTCGATAATTTCGCGGGCGGAGTCCTGGATACTTCCGGCGAACCTCGCAAGGAGTTTGATGATTCCGGTCTGCCTGGTGGCAAAGGCCCCACAAGCGCCCTGACACAGTATGCCAGAAGCTTTGCGGCCTGGGTGCGCGCCTACCAAAACAAGTTCGGCTTCAAGTTCGACGTCATCAGCCTGCAGAATGAACCGCATCTCGAGGTGTTCTATGACAGTTGTCTCTTCCGGACATCAGGGGAATTCATCAAGGCTCTCAAGGTTGCGCGCGAAGAGTTTGACAAATATCCGGATTTGAAGGATATAAGGCTTATTGGACCCGAGGATACTATAGGTTCAGAATCGACTTATCTCTGGTACTGGGAGAACAACGGCTTCAAACAGCATAAGCTCCTCCAGTTCATGAGGGACATCGAGGCAGACCCGGTGGCATCGAAGGCCCTGGCATTCTACTGTGTCCATGGATATGCTGTCGACGGAATCACATCTGCAGGCGCAGAACCTCTTGTATGGGAATGGTCGGCTCGTGGCTGGAAGGACTCACCAAATCCTCAGGTTCCGCCAAATATAAAAGGTTATGAAAGCTACGGGAAGAAATGCTGGATGACGGAGACATCCGGGGAGAATTCGGAATGGCTTTATCCTGCAGCCGGCTTTCCGAGCAAAGGCGCATTCAGCATCGCCATCAAGATGCATCAGGCTCTGACCATGGGCAACGTAACCGCATGGATTTACTGGCAGCTCACCGATCAGTTCAAGCCGGATGATCAATACTCCGACCAGGCACTGTGCAACAGGAAAACCGGAGCCGGCTCCCCAAAGCTTGTCGCATTCAAGCATTTTTCCAAATATGTCCGGCCCGGAGCTCGCCGTGTCGATGTGGCTGTTGACGGCACGAAGAAATTAAAGGCAAGCGCTTATCTCAACAAGAAGGAGCAGACTCTTGTCTGGGTCATCATCAATGCATCAAAGGACAAGATGCAGGTCAAGCTTGCAAAACCAGATTTGCCAGGGCTTGATGCCAAGGCTGAGGTGTTTACGTCCTGTGCCGATGAATTATGGAAGCCATCGGACTTGGAATTCAAGGATGGTACAGGAGCCTTGGAGATTCCGGCATTTGGAGTTTCGACTATAATTGGAAAGTTGAGGAAGTAATATGCAGCAGGAAATCTCTATAAATATTTCCTGCCATGCGGAAGATTCCGCAACTCTTTCTGATGTTTGCGTGATTTGCGGATCGGTATTGCCAGCTGGCAAGGGACGTTATCGAAAAACAGATGGAGTTATCTGTTTGGATTGCTACATTAAGGAATCAAATTACGAAAGGGATGGAAATGTTGAAGATAAACAGATACCTCGATGCCGCTATTCTCAAGCCTGAGACAACGCGCAAGGAAACAATAGCCGCAATTAATGAATGCCTGAAATATAAGACCATGACAACCTGTGTCCGCCCATGCGACATTGAACTTGCGAAATCCATGTGCAGGGGGACGGATACACTCGTCTGCTGCGTCCTGAACTTCCCGCACGGCAACGATTCGAGCGATGCGAAACAGGCGGAAGCGGAGATCTACGCGAAGAAAGGCGTCGCGGAGATCGACATGGTCGCGAACTTCGCACTTGCGAAATCCGCAGAATGGAAGCTGTACGAGGAAGATATCAGGGCGGTTTCATCTGTGACGAAAAAAGCCGGAGTCGTCCTCAAGGTGATTTTCGAGACATGCTATCTTTCCGTGGACGAAATCCGCCTATGCACAAAAGCTGCTATTTCCGCAGACGCTGATTTCATAAAGACCTCCACCGGCTTTGGCACAGGTGGCGCGACGGACGAGGCTGTCAAGGCGATGCTTGAGGCGTCATCAGGAAGAATAAAGGTGAAGCCGTCCGGCGGAATCCGGGATTTCGCCAGGGCTAAAAATTTAATCGATATGGGATGCCACAGGCTCGGAGTGAATTTCAGTTCTGTCGCCGCGATCTGCTATGGAGGAAAGGCTGCAGGTTCGGATGCGTATTGAAGGTAGGGCGCTTTCGCCGAAAGCGCCGAAAAGGAATGGACGCCTCGGCGAGGCGTCCCTACCTTAATTGAAATAGCAAAGGATATATTGAATTGAAAAATAAAATCACAGTCATCGGAAGTTCGAACGTCGATTTCATAATGAAGGCCCCGCATCTGCCGCAGGTAGGAGAGACGGTTACGGACTGCGTCTTCCAGCAGACCTTCGGGGGCAAGGGCGCCAACCAGGCGGTCGCAGCGGCGAGGGCGGGGGGCGACGTGACTTTTGTCACCTGCCTCGGTGAAGATCTCTATGCGCCAATACTGATGAAGAGCCTGAGAAAAGACGGTATAGATGTTTCAAGAATCCGGAAGTTCAAGGATGTGAATACCGGTTCGGCGCTTGTCATGTTCGACGGTTCCGGCGAAAACTATCTTACTGTATCTCCAGGCTCGAACTACAAGCTGACCCCGAAGATTGTCAGTGCATGCGAGAAGATAATATCCGAAAGCGCAATGATCCTTCTTCAGATGGAAATACCGCTCGAAAGCAATTTGAAGGTCCTTGACATTGCATCGCGGCATGGTGTCCCCGTGCTTTACAACTACGCGCCGATCAGGGATGCGTCGATCAAGGTGACAGGAAAAATGTCAGGGCTTGTTGTCAATGAAGTTGAAGCTGCGGCTCTTCTCGGAATTAAGAAGGTGGCTGATGGTAAGGAAGGAAAGGCTGCCGAGTCACTGCTGAAGAAAGGATCTTCATTTGTAATCATCACGCTTGGATCGAAGGGGGCGGTCATTGCTTCTGAAGACGGGATAAGACAGGTTCCCGCATTCAAGGTGAAGCCTGTTGACACGACCGCCGCCGGAGACACTTTCTGCGGAGCGTTGGCTGTCGGCATCGTCGAGGGGATGGAGCTTTACAAGGCTGTTGAATTTGCCTCGGCGGCCTCGGCGATCAGCGTGACCAGGATGGGTGCGCAGCCATCGATCCCTGTTCGCGGCGAGATTGAAGAATTCATTAGGATGAATGGATAAGATAGTTAATAATAGAACAAAATTGTATTGACGAAAAAGGTAGGGCGATCTCTCCGAGAGCGCCGCGGACGGCTCGGAGAGCCGTCCCTACCTGCCAATTTTCAATTGGCATAATGTCAGTTTTGTATCGAGACTATTAGTAAAACGAGAATTAATCGTTAACCACAGAGTTAGCAGAGTCTATTCTCTGTGGTTGAGTTTCAAAAGGGGGAAGCCCGCAAGGGCTGTTCTTAAATTTCTAGAGGTAATAGCATATGAAAAACGCTTATACAGGACTTCTTTATTCCCAGGTCGGATACGAGCTGGGCTGGCCGATGAAGGCGATTGTGCGCGGACCTGATGCAAGTCTGCTTTCAAAGGCGGCTACGTTCCAGATACTTGAGCAGACAAGCGGCGTAGTTGTTCTTGAAGGTCCTTTATCGAACTGGGGTGGGAAATGGGGGAGTTGCTGGTGGATTGCGGATTTCTCGGCGTTTCAGGGAGAAGGCTCATTCATCATTCTCATCAGGGATCGCGGACAGGAGAAGTTCCGTAGCGAACCTTTTGAAATAGGGAAGGGGATACTTTGGAGGAAGACATGGAAGATGGTCGCGATTGATCAGAATGAGCGGCGTTCCCATCTCGCGATGAACCGTGTCGGCTGGCAGGACTGCGGAGCCTCCTGGCAGGAGGCGAACAGCCATACCGCACTAATCGACGGATTCTGCGATCTCCTGGAATATTCGAAAGACAGGATTCCTTCCGGCGATTTGAAACGGCTTGAAGCGCAGATAGTCAACGGTTGCGATTATCTTTCACTCCTCCAGGACCATGCCACAAAACTTGGGCTGGGTGAAGGAGCGCTTTCGCATCAGAAACCGAGATATGAGGAGGTCGTTCTGCCTGGAGATGTTTCGAAGGCTGTCATGGTCTGGGCGAGGGCTTCGCGGATGCTGTCTGAGACGCATGCGGCAAAAAGGCAGGAGTATCTCGGCCGGTCTGAAAAAGCATTCAAATGGCTGAAGACGGCACGGCCGATAAGAATCGGGTTTTCGCACATCAATCATGGCGCTCCAAAAGATTTCGTTGTTCCGGATGAATGGACGACGCGCGACCTGATGATGATGTGCTGGGCGGCTTTTGAACTTACACTCTGCGGCCATGAAGAATACCGTGCCGATGCGGTTGCTTTGGCGTCAAAGATCATGCGCCGTCAAGTTCCTCGTACTCGTGCTGAGGACGGGCTTTTCGGGCATTTCTACACTTTCGACACTTCGGATCTCACGGAAAAAGCATGGGTTCACAACGTGGACAAGAATGAACTTGGCATGGATGCCGGAGGGCATTATCCTTATTACTTGATACCCTTGCTCCGAATGATTGAGACATGGCCTGAGCATCCAGATGCGCAATCCTGGAAACGTACGGTCGAGGATTTCGCATACGGCTATTTCCTTCCAGCGTGCAAGGCAAATCCATTCTATCTTCTTCCTCTCGGATATTTCAAGGGAACCGGCCTGCTCTGGTTCAGCGGTCTCTGGCATGGGATGAACGGGGCATACCTGCTTGCAGCGGTTCTTGCACAGGAGTTCGAAAAACATTTCGGAGATCCGGCGTTCAGGGAGATAACAGCCGGGAACCTTCAGTGGATTGCCGGACTGAATGCGGGGCTGACGGCTGAAGGGGTCAAGGCGGCGCACATGTTCAGCGCAGATGTTCCCGAAGGAGCTGCACAGCCTGTCAGCATGATCCATGGAATTGGCAGGCATTTCGCGGGAAGCTACATGAACATACGCGGTTCGATATGCAACGGGTTCAGCACCGGCGAGCAGTTCAAGTATGACATCGAACCGAGTGTCGAATCGGATGGCCCGTACACATTTACCGACGAGGACTGGATTACGCACTCCGGTTCATGGCTCAGCGCGGTATCTCGCCTGCGTTGATGCAATGCTGGGAGTCTGTACCACATTATTCGATTGTCCGTCAGGGCTGCGGCTTAAGGTGCTTTTTCAGGAAGGCGTCCATCACCTTTATGAACTCCATGAACTCCTTCCCGTCCTCGTCGAATCCGTGTCCTCCCTTGTGCATGAACAGGACGCTCTCGACTCCGGCCTTGCGCAGTGCCGCGTCAAAGCGTTCCGCATGATCGAAGGGGACCAGCTCGTCGGTCCTCCCCTGGCAGATCAGCGTCGGCGGAGTTTTCACGTCGACATGGAACAGTGGCGAAGCGCTGTTGGCGAGTTCCGGCACCTCTTCGGGTTTTCCTCCAAGCAGCCGCCTGATCTGCTCGTTGCACCATTCGCCCTGCTTGACCTTCTTGGAAAAATCCTCAGTAAGATCTGTGGGCCCGCACATCATGACTACGCAGTTCGGACGGCTGGAATAGGCTGCGCGTTCGGGATCGGAATTGTCTCGGGTGTCGCTCGTGCCCATGCATGCGACGATGTGTCCACCTGCCGAACCTCCCATAGCAGCTATGCGGTTGGGATCTATGCCATATTGCGATGCATGTGCCCGGACCCATCGCATAGCCCTCTGGTTGTCGTCGAGCTGCGCAGGCCAGCGGTTCCCTGTATCATTGACCAGGCGGTAGCCGATGCAGAATACCACAATGCCCTCTTTCGCCAGATATGGCGCCATCTCGTGTCCATCTCTCCTGTCGCCTGCGCTCCATGCGCCGCCATGGACGATGATTGCGGCTGGACGCGGTTTTTCCGACTTGGTGACCGGGCTGAAGACATCCAGCTTCAGTTCCTGTCCGTCGGCCTTGCCGTAGGTGACATTCAGTTCCTTGATGCAGTTTTGTCCGCAGCCGCCCGCAATGAGCGCGAAAAGAGCCAGTGAAAACATTCTAAATAATCTGTCCATGATATTTACCTTATGTTTAAGTAGGGACGGGCTTTCTGTGTCCGGCGTAGCCCTTGGGCGAAGTCGGAAGCCTGTCCCATTCCTGGGAATTAAGATGGTACATGCTGAAGCACGTACCTACTCAAGATGGTACATGCTAAAGCACGTACCTACTCAAGATGGTACATGCTAAAGCACGTACCTACTTTACGCAAAAAACAGCTGACAGGTGACATGTGTTTTTGCTATCCATCTATCCAATAATCCATTAATCCAATCATCCACTCTTCCTGTCTTTACTTCATCTGCGGCAGGATTATCCCTTCGAGGATGATCTTCTGGCATGACAGGAACACTATCAGTATCGGGATGGAGACGATGACGAATCCTGCGGACACGACCCATGGGGTGCTCGCCCACCACTGGCTTGCCTGGTACATCCAGACGGAGATCGTCCACATCTCCTGGTTCTGGCAGATTATTATCGCCCATTCCCATGAGGCATACGCGCCGATGAAAGCTCCGAGCACCTTGACTGCGAGGATGGGCTTCATGAGCGGGAGCGTGACATAGATGAAGTTCTGGAATTCGTTCGCCCCGTCGATTGTTGCGGCCTCATAGAGTTCGGGAGGGAGGCTGTCGAAGAAACCCTTCAGCATGAATATCGCCATTCCTCCGGCGGCATGGGGGAGGATGAGCGCGAAGAAGGTGTTGAGGAGTCCCAGGTCGCGCATGAGCAGGTATGCGGGTATCGCGCTGACCATCGCGGGGAACGCCGTCACAGCGAGGAGATACAGGATTATCTTGTCCTTGCCCCTGATGCTGAAACGGGAGAGGGCATAGGCGCAGAGGGGATTTACCGTAAGGACGGAGAGTATCGTGAATCCGACAAGAAGGAAGGTGACCAGTATTGCCTGTCCGCGTTTCATCAGGAATGTTACCACGTATATGTAGTTTCCCGTGACGGATTTTGTCACGAACGACCAGTCGTTGTTCCGGAAAGTTATCCCGTATGCGGCTTCGAACGGCGGGAACGCCTCCTCGATCATGTTCAGATTCCAGCCATAGGCCTTGTTGATATTTTCGATGGATCCGTATTTTGCGAGGACGAACTCCTGATAAGCCTTCTCGGAGGATCTCAGCTTCTTCACATCCCTGGGGAGTTTCTTCACGAACTCGACCCATACCTTCTTGATTGATTCGGATCCGGGTCCGGAAGGCGCCGACGGCTGGAGCTTGAAATCATTCCAGTCCTTGGAGGAGGTCTTCAGTATCCTGTTCGCATATTCGACGTTCTTGAATCTTTCCTTGAGGAAGGATTCGAAGTCCAGCTGCATTTCGGGGGAGACATCGAAGCTCATCAGGCGGATTGGATATCTTGTGTCGACAAAAATGTTCCATAGCTTCTTCAAGGTCGCGCATGAACCGGCTGGGATTGGGAAGGGGATTTCCCTGAGCGATCCATATTTCGTGCCGGCGATGCGGTTGTAGGCCGCGATGTCGAACTTGCCGGAGCCTGAGATCCCCAGTTCCATCCTTGTCGTATCGCTTTCGAGGAAATTCTTCCAGAGGGCCCTTGTGGCGAACGGCACTGCCGGGGAGGCTGGATAATTTTCCGCCTTAAACTCCTGCCATTCCTTTTCCGCCGGAATATCCGCTTCCTGCCGGCTGAGGCTTTTTCCATCCATCCATTTCCTCCATTTGCTCCTGACGCCTGGCGTGAAGTACTGGCTCCTGTAGAGCTCCTTGATATTCCTGTAGTCATCATATTTCTGCGAGGAGGGCGGGAGCCAGCCCTGGTTCCACAGCGGCTGGTTGTTCATGGTCTTCTCGAAGTCCAGGGAATAGAAGCTTGTCAGATGCGTCTCCCATCTCTTGTTGAGGATGTCCAGTGCGCCTTTCTCAGAGGCGGTCGAGCCGAAGAATGACTTGTCGCCGGGGTTTTTCGCGCGCCATTCAGCGCCCAGTTTCTTCTCCAGGTAGCTTGTCGATTCGATGTTCGAGACCGGGCAGACGAGATCGTCGATCGGATATCCGTCCACGAAGCGTGAATAGTCGGCGGCCGCCGCCATTGTCTTTTCCATGTCGCCGTTCCTCATGGATTCCAGATGCCGTCTGGCGAACGCGGAGACTCCAGTGGAGTCCTTGCCCACCTCGCCCCATGAGACCCAGTATGCCGGCATGTCCTTGAAATAGGCGCCCATCTGGTCGAAGGCCTTCGGACTCTTCGAGAAGAAGAACGCGATGTCCTTCACATAACGGTCCTGCTTCGAGAAAAGGAATTTTGGTATCGGATAGTAGCGCTGGTAGTCGAACTCGTTGCAGAATGAACCGGAGACCGTGATCAGGAACGGGACCACCATGGTGATGCCCATTGCTGTAAGCATCAGATACATGACGAAGATCAGCAGTCTTGCCGTCGGTTTCTTTCTTCCTACTGTCGCGATTACTGGCATGTCAGCTCCACTCCGCTTTCTTGAATTCCACTTTCTTCAGTATCTGCACCTGCATGTACGTGAACCCGATGAGCAGCGCGCCTACGACCCACGCGATCGATGTAGCCATGCTGAAGCGCAGGTTGTTGTAGGCCTCTATCCATATCTTCATCCCCACGACCATTGTCGCATCGCCGGGACCGCCGAAGGTCAGGAGGAAGATGTTCCCCATGTTCTGGAATGTACCTATGAACGCTCCGACGAAATTTATTATTATGAGAGGGAACAGCGTTGGGAGCGTGATCTTTGTCAGCTTCGTCCAGACTCCCGCGCCGTCGAGGTCCGCGGCCTCGTAGATCTCCTCCGGCACGCCCTTGAGCGCCGCGAGATATATCAGGTTCGAGACGCCCATGCTCGCCCAGACCGTCGGGATTATACAGCAGACCATTGCGATCTTCGGGTCCTGCAGCCAGGTCTGGGAGTCGATGTGGACGAACGGAATGCAGTTGAGGTATGCTATCATCTGGTTGAAGAAGCCTTCTGGCGTCGGTTCATACATCAATTTCCACATCAGGGTTATCACGAGTCCGCTTGTCACGTGCGGCAGGAAGAATATGGTCCTGTAGAAATATTTCCCCTTCGGAATCTCCGACAGCAGTATCGCGAGCAGAATCGGGGCGGTGAACGCCAGGAGCATGTTGAGGAACACGAACTGGCAGGTCCTGCCCAGGCTGACCCAGAAGCTTGAATCAAGTGCGAGCGAAATGAAATTGTCCAGCCCGGTGAATTTGCTGTCCCCTACAATATGGTAGTCCTGGAAGGCCATGACCATGCCCCGTATCAGGGGATAGTACGACCATAGGCCGATAAGCACCAGCGCCGGTATCATCATCAGCCACGGCATCGACTTGCTCTGGATATTCTTCGTCGACGGCGCCTTGTCCTTCATCTGGACGAACGAACGGATCATCATGAACGAGATGAAGACAATGAAAATCACGATCACCGCGAATATTATCCTCGCCGTCGGACGGTATTGGTCGAGTTCCTTTTCCGTCCTTCCGAACATCAGTCCGCTGTTTGCTTCGTGTTCGACTTTCTTCAGGGCGGCGGCGTAATCGAAGTTCTCGCCGGTCTCCGCGATCACGAGGCTCAGTATGCTGCGGTTCATCGAATCGTCCATCGTGAGCCAGAAACCCATGAACGGTTCCGTGTAGAGTCCGATCGTCCCGTTCTGCATTTCCTTATAGTAGTTCTGCACCCTGGGCGATATGTCCTTGAGATAGTCCGTGAAATCAAGCCTGGTCAGATCGGTGGGGTTGACGAATTTAGCAAGCCCCTCCAGCACCATGTTCCTGACATGGTCGTCCTTGACATTCTGGCTGGTGATTGCGTTCATGACCTCCCAGACCTTGTCCCGGGCCGGTTTGTCGCGTCTGCCGACACCTTCGACCATCACCGCGTAATGCTGCTGCACCTGGAGGACCTTCCTGCCCTCGGTCTTCGACTTGGCGGGGAACGGGAACCAGCTCAGATAATTCGGATCGATCCCCGTTACGCCGCCTATGCCGGTGATTCCCTCGACCGATCCTGACAGCATCGCTATTTCGCCGCGTGAGAGCATGTCGTATGCGCCGGTCCCGCGCTGCCCGGTCTGGCCGCGCGCCACGCCTGTGATTATGTCGCTTGCCTTGAAGGGTATTTTTCTGCCGTTGACAGTCGCGAACCCGTTCTTCAGATCGTCTTCAGAAAGGTTTACGGGTTCATTTGTTTCGGGATCGGAGATCCATTTCATCCAGCGGAGCCTGTGGTATAATCCGGCGGCTGCAATTCCCGCAGGACTTGCGAAGTTCGCACGCCAGACAGGCGGGGACATGAATAAATCTTCTCCGGTCGGTGTGATGAATGAAGTCGCATCCATCGGGAACTCGAATTCATTTCCGTCCCTTGGGCTCTTCCTCAGCTGTATGATCGGATTGCCTCCGGCGGACTGCATCCAGGGGAGCCAGAGGAATCCGTTGGGCTGCAGGCAGATTCCGCGCTGTCCGCGCTTGAACACCGCTCCGGGGATCTCCATGTTCGGCTTTGTGAGCTTCTGGCACCAGTAGATGAGTTCGTCCCAGGTCTCGGGCGTCTTGTCGGGATCGAGTCCGGCCTCGCGCACCATGTCGATCCTGAACACTATTCCCATGTAGTTCTTCGAGCACTGCGGTATTCCGTAGACTTTTCCTCCGGACGTCGCGACCTGGCGCCACAGCAGCGGAATGTTCTTCCATCCCGGCCATTTGGCCTCCGCATCGTCTATCTGCCCGTTGCCGTTCTTGTCCTCGCCGATCCATTCGTTGAGCGGATAGAGGAAGCCCTGTTTGATGTCATTGCTGATTATATGGAACCACGACTCCATCACGTCCGGAGCCGTCTTTCCGGCGATTGCCATCAGGATTGGCGCCCTGGATCCGCCGCCGGGAAGCTGTATCGAACCCCACTGCGATACGACGACTCCCGGATCGGCATCCATGAGTTCGATGAGGCTTTTAGTGGTGGGATCATCCGGCCTGTTCGGATCGTAGAACTTTGATATCTTCACGTCGACCCTGGGTTCGTCGGCGGAATACAGGCAGAGGCAGGCCATGAAAATCACCATGGATACGATTAGCTTTGGCATGTTTCCTGACTTTTCCCCATATTAACCACTGTTTGGGATGGCTGGATGACCGGATGATTGGATGGATTTAGAAAACAGAACAGAAATGGAATTAACTTGTTCCTCGATTAATTTCAAATCCATTCATCCATCAATCCACCCATCCATTCATCCGCCTCTTTTATTGCGATCCTTCCTGATTAGAAATAATATTGTTTCAGCAATATAATCGCTTGAACACTTTATAATATGTTATATATTTATCAAAGTGAAAATTAAAATTTCCTTGAAAAATATTTGAAGGAGATCTTATGAAGATCCGTAAAACGATTCTTTGTCTTGCCTTAATTCTCGCCACTGCATCAATGCACGCCAAACCCGCGGATCCATATGCCGCCCGCGGTATTTTCCAGACACCGATAACTGCCGCTGATCTTGATCCTGCGGGTTTCGCGGAATATGTCGATGGACAGGAGAAGAAGATTGAGCCTTCCGATGCCAGGGACAAAAGCGCGAATCCGCAGTGGCTGATATGGACTCAGGCTGATGGAGGCGGCCACAGCGGAAGGAAGTTCGGAGAGTCTAAAAAGCCCGGATTCCGCCATCTCAGGATTGGGTTCGTCGAGGAGAAACCGGTCGGTTCGTTAATGGTGTCAGGAGATGCCAGGGTAAGCGTGTTGAAGCCCGGAGCCGCATATCCCGGAAATCTCGCCGACGACTCGCAATGGATACCCGCGGAAAGGATGACCAGGGACAAGATCACTGCGGAGGAACCTGACAAGGATGGCAACCTTTTCATATGGAACCTGCCGGCTGGAACGAAGACAAGGGCTTTGCGTTTTACCCATGAGGCACAGGAATCGGACAAGACATACAACGGAAATGTCGGCGGAGTCTATGTCCTGTCCGAACGGTTTGCGAACATCGCACCGCAGGCGCAGGCGATATCGCGGAGCTCATCTGAAAAGGCTGGCAGGCTGATCAACCAGAACACCGACGGCTTCTGGGGTGCCTGGGAGAACATGAACAGCGAGGGCTCCCGTCCGAAACTAATCAACGAGGATCCTGAATGGATGATGCTGGTCTGGCAGCGGCCGGTTCCGCTGCGCGGGGTCTCCCTGGAGTTTCCGGGATTCAAGGCAGCCGAACTATACATATATAAGGGAGCTGAAGCCACCCATCCTAGGGATTCCGCCGACAAGGACTGGGAGAAGCTGATGGATCTCAATGACCTGAAATGCCTGTATTCAATGCCTCTTCCCGTATGGTTCTTCGATTTTGGAAAAGTTGTGACGACACGGGCGATCCGCCTGAAGGTCACGGAACCGCTGGTTGATAAGGAGCAGCATCCGCACATAAAAAACAAGATCATGGGCGGAAAAAGGATATGGCTCGGTGAATTCATGGCTTTGCGCGCACTTGGTACCGATGCTCTTGCAACAGCATTGCCTGTGACGACCGGGAAAAAAGTCTCCCAGGATCTCCTTATCCCTGTGAAATTCACTCTTCCGGAAGACGGGTTTGTAACGCTTGTCATCGAGGACAAGGACGGGAAACGCATCCGCAACCTCATATCTGAAACTCCATTCCCTAAAGGCGAAAACGTGACGTACTGGGATGGCACCGACGATCTTGGACGCGACATTGAGGCGGCAAAACATGGACTCTACCATATTCCCGCACAGTTCGTCGCCCCGGGGGAATACCGTGTCCGCGGTCTCTGGCGGAAGGAGATTCATTCCTACTACGAGTTCGGAGTATACAATCCCGGTACGCCTCCATGGAGCGTGGCCGATCATACCGGCGGATGGCTGTCCAACCACTGCGCCCCGATGGCGGCGGCCTATGTCCCTGCGGAGAAATCACCGACCAAGCAGCCTGCGATGTTCCTCGGCTGTTATCTTACCGAAGGCCCCGACGGGCTTGCCTGGGTGGATCTCGATGGAAAGAAGCGCGGTGGCAAGGGATGGATCGGCGGCAACTGGACCACGGCGCCATATATCGCATATGACTGGGGGCCGAAAGCTGATCCCGGAGTGTATCTATATGTCGCATCCATGGGCAGGGCGGAATCCGGCGAGACCGACAAGAGGAAAAAGAAGAACAATCCCATTCCTGAACTTCGCATTACCGCGCTGACATCCGGCAGCGACAGGCCTATACTCAAAGAAGAACTGGAGATGATGCCCGACGGAAAGACAAACGTAGGCGATGAAATTGGCGGGCTTGCGGCGTATGACGGTATCCTGGTCTGCAGTCTTACTGGGACAAACCAGCTTCTGTATGTAAGCGCACTTGATACTGCTGACAAGAAGCCCGGCAGGACGATTGGATCTGTCAAGGTCGATTCTCCGAGGGGGCTTGTGTTTGATCCGAAGGGCCGCCTGCTTGTGATTTCCGGAAAAAAGGTGGTTGAAGTTGAACGTTCCGCCGAGGTGGAGGAGCACAGGGTGATCATCTCCGAGGGGCTGGAAGATCCTGCAGGCATAACTCTCGACGCCGATGGCAACATCTACATAAGCGATCGCGGGAACAGCCATCAGGTGAAGGTCTTTTCGCCGCAGGGCAAGTTCCTCCGCGCCATCGGAAAGGCCGGCACTCCAAAGGAAGGACCGTATGATCCACTTCATATGAACAATCCGCGCGGACTTGCGATCGATCCGAACAGACACCTGTGGGTCGCAGAGGACGATTTCATGCCGAAGCGCGTCAGCGTGTGGACCCTCGACGGAAAACTGGTCAATGCATTCTATGGTCCGTCAAAATACGGCGGCGGCGGATCGATTGATCCTGTTGACAGGACCAGTTTCTACTATGCCGAAGAAGGCAGGGGGACGATGGAGTTCAAGCTTGACTGGGACAAGGGGACTTCGCAGCTTCTCAACGTGCTCAGCCGCAGGGATCCCGACGACCAGAAACTGCCTTTCCGCAGTGCCGCGCCGGAAACGGTCATGTACCGCGATGTCGGCGGGAGGAAGCTCAGGTATTTCACTAACTGCTACAATTCGAATCCGACCGGCGGCCATGGCACCGCGTTCATTTTTATGGAAGAAAACAATGTGCTCCGTCCTGTTGCAGGCATGGGCCGCGGTTCGGATTGGAAGGAGATGCTGAAGGCTGATGAATTCATCGGGCTCATCCCCGAGGGTGTGATTAATGCCAAGGGGGAATTCAAGAATACGTTCTTCTTCATGTGGTCCGACCTGGATGCGGATGGGAAAGTGCAGGCGTCGGAACTGGATATGCGCCTTGGATCAAGTGGAGGAGTGACTGTCCTGCCGGACTTCTCGTTCTGCCTGGCGCGGTTCGGCCTGGACAAGGAACCCAAGAAGTCTCTGAAGCTTGCGCCGCTGGAATTCACTGAAAAGGGAATCCCGAAATATGATTTTTCCAAAGCGCAGGTTCTGGCTGAAAACGTCCAGGGGCCGGCATCATCTGGAGGCGACCAGGTGCTGGTTGATGATGCAGGAAACGTAGTTGCGACACTTGGCATAGCCCCGTTCCCCCAGCATTCGATAAGCGGCGGGAAGCCCGGTTCAGCTACCTGGAGCTATCCGAGCATGTGGCCCGGCCTCCATGCGTCCCATGAGGCGCCAAAACCGAAATTTCCCGGAGAGCTGATCGGCACGACCAGGCTGATGGGCAGCTTCATCAATCCAAAAGGGTCTGATGCGGGACCGGTCTTTGCGCTTAACACCAGCATGGGGGCGATGTATTTCTTCACTTCCGACGGGCTCTTCATCGCTACGCCCTTCGTGGACAACAGGATTTCGGAAAGCATCAGGAGTCCTGTGACAAAGCGCAACATGAGCCTTGACGGACTGTCGCTCGGAGGTGAGAATTTCTGGCCGATGATCGCGCAGACAGAGGACGGCAGGATATATCTCGTCAATGGGAACCACTCGATCTTCGAGAGGATCGAAGGGCTCGAGACGATCAGGAGGATACCGCAGATGACGATCGATGTGACAGCCAAGGATCTCGAGAAGGCGCAGAAGCATATGATGGAAGTTGAGGCGCAGAGGAAGCTCGAGCAGGGGAGCGGACTCATGTTTGTCTCCGTAAATGCGCCTGAGCCTGCACTCGACGGCAAGGTGGACGACTGGCCCAGCACCGGCTGGGTTGACATTGACAAGAGCGGGTCGTCCGCGTGGTTCAATGCAAACTCGAGACCTTACGACATAAAGGGTTCGGTCCTCGTTGCGAACGGGAAGCTGTATGCGGCCTGGCAGACAGGCGATGCAAAACTGCTCAGGAATTCCGGCGAGATGCCGATAGCGCCGTTCAAGACCGGTGGTACGCTGGAACTGATGATCAGTGCGAATTCCGCAGCAGATCCGAAGCGAGGCGAGCCGGTTGCAGGCGATATCCGGTTGACAGTGACCCAGTTGAAGGATCCCTCGGACAAGAAGGGGCTGGCGGTCAAGACTTTTGCGATCCTCTACAGGCCTGTGGTTCCGGGGACTAAGACGGACAAGGTGCCGTTCAGTTCACCGTGGAGGACGATATATTTCGACAGCGTGGATGATGTGAGCGACAAGGTGCAGCTTGCAACTGACGGCAAAGGCAGCTATGAGATTTCTGTTCCTTTGGAAGTGCTTGGTCTGATGCCTAAACCGGGCATGAGGATAAAGGGAGATATCGGAATCCTCCGTGGAAACGGTTCGGAGACTCTGGCGCGGACCTATTGGAGCAACAAGGCCACATCGATAATATCCGATGTGCCTTCAGAGGCCGCGCTGACGCCAGGACTCTGGGGGATCTGGGAGTTCAGCTCGAAGTAGAATTGAGTTCTTAAGCAAAGGAATGCGGACCAGAATGGCGCATAGTAAAGACACAACTGAAGTTGTACGCCTACAAGCGAAAAACCTTAAGTCCGACAGGCTCCAGAGGCGGGTGAACTTTAGCTTGTCTTGGTATTTAAGATGATACACACGCTGAAGCGCGCACACCAACATGGACAGTCAGCTCATGATAGGCAATTTAGAAATTGCCTCAATTACATGATACACGTCAACAACTGGAGAAAAACAGTAGCGTGCGGGTATGTGTCGGTGCATCTCCAGCATGCCGGCAGCGGCGACGCAGCGCATAAATGACACGATTGGTTTAAACAGGTGAAATCTCCAGGTCATCTGTTGATTTATGGATCGTTTTCTGATATTATTGAACAAGAGGCTTGAATTTGTATGCTTTATAATGTATGATATATATAATAAAGTAATATGCCGTGGTGGCGGCTTGACAGGATTCTAACTCTTATTGCTGGGGTGAAAATGGATACAGCGTTCCATTGTCAAATATCTGATTCCAGATCCTGGAGCCACTATGCCAGACGTAAGAATCAGTCGTCGGTCGTCAGCCTGCCTCGGCGAAGCTTCTCAGCGAAGCCGGGTCGTCGGTCGCCAGCCGTCAGTTTCAATAATTCAACATCGATGATCCAGCATCCAGTATCCTTCTTCACCCTCATCGAATTACTCGTAGTGGTCGCCATCATCTCGATTCTCGCCGCGCTGCTGCTGCCAGCCCTGCAGCAGGCCAAGGAGACCGCCAGGAGGATAACCTGCTCATCCAACCTCAAGCAGGTGGGCACGTTGTGCTTCCTCTACGATTCCGACTACAACGGGTGGTTCCCGCCCCAGTCCCGCAATGGGAATTTTGTCACGTCAACAGTATGTGTCTATAATGGAAGACCATTCCATATCAATGCTCTTGGTTATCTATATCGTCCGAACTTCGATAACCCCAATGAGCTTTGGCCTTCAGACAGTCCCGCCTATGTCACCTCTGCGGATGTTTTCTACTGCCCGAATATCCTTGGTAACCGGACTGCGGCGCCCAATAACGTTTATTTGGCAAACAAGACTCCGACTGCAATATGGCATGAAAATGCAAAGCAGGGTTATTTCTACCACGGAGATCCATGGGTCGGCGCTAGTGGTGCCGGAAAACTGGATTACGTGTCTCTATATACGGGAGCCCCTGGTTTTCTCTCCGGATATATATACGGATCGATGCGCAGGCAGAACAATGCTTCGTCAACGTCGATCATCCCGCTGGTCTCGGATCTCATGCAGGAAAATGGCGATGATTCCTATATCCGTCTGCACTCTCCGGGAAAAATCGGAAACATCCAGGGTGGAGGCAATGTCACTTTCGGGGATGGCCATGTCAGCTGGGTTGACGGAAAAGGCTGGAGGACTTCAGGCGGCTTCAATGAATACTACCGGCCTTACTACTACTGAATATTTCAGCAGATTACTATTATTTTAGGAGTGATGTGTTTTCAAAATTAAGATTTACATTGATCGAATTGCTCGTCGTAATTGCGATCATCGCAATCCTCGCGGCGCTTCTCCTGCCCGCGCTCCAGAACGCTAAGGAGACCGCGCGGAGGATTTCCTGCACGTCCAACCTGAAGCAGATCGGCTCGATGTGCTTCCTCTACGATTCCGACTATGACGGCTGGTTCCCTCCAGGGTGCCGCGGCGGAAACAATTTTACGGCTTCAGGACTGGCGATGTCCGGCACCGTAGGTAATTTCAAATGGGTGATGAATCTGGGTTTTCTATGTCGTCCCGCTCCCTTTTGCGATAATAATCCGGGCGATACTCCGACCTATACGCCTTCTCCTGACATTTTCTTCTGCCCGAACATTTTTGGAAATAGTGCAGCTGTAGCCAATCCAGCTCTCCCGACTGGCGATGCTCCGAATAAGACCTGGCATACCAGGGGGAAGCAGGGATACATGTATGACGCAGATCCCTGGGACTCAAAAAATGAGGGCGGATATGATTTCGTGTTCGACAAGCTAAACAAAAGTGCTTATTTTGGAGCAAGTGTCGGAGTCATATTCGGCTCCAGCCGGAAATCTGTTTCAGGTGCTTCAACTTCCAGCATTCCCATGGCCTCGGACTTCATGCAGGAAAATGGCTCAGGTTATATCCGTCTGCACTCTCCGGGAAAAGTAGGATATGTCCAGGGTGGTGGCAATGTCGTCTTTGGAGATGGGCATGCGGAATGGGAGGATGGCAAGATATGGAGGAAGGACGGAGGCTCGAACAACTATTGCCGTCCATATTATAACTGATATGCTGGCGGAACGATACATGTAAGAAGGAGGAATCGTGTTTTACAGGAGGAAATTCACATTGATCGAACTGCTCGTGGTGGTTGCGATCATCGCAATACTCGCAGCTCTTCTTCTGCCTGCGCTCCAGCAGGCCAAGCGCACTGCAAAGGATACAGTATGCAAGGGCAATCTCAAGCAGATAGGTGTTGGCGCGCTTGGGTATGATATGGACTACCAGATGCTCATGCCCGTCGGCAACTACAACGTAGCCCGTAAGGGATATGTGAACTCCTATGATCCGATTAAGGTGTCCTTTGGTGTCCTGACCCAGGATTATCTAGGCGCCCGCAATGCAAAGGTGGATACTGCATATGCCTCCAGTTCAGAACCGGCCCGATATGGTCTCGCCCTCCGTTTCCAATCTTCGGACGTGGTAAACTGCCCTTTCCGGCCTGCCGCCCCTGCAAATGCCGGAGATGCCGCCAACGGAAGGAAAACGAATACGCAAGGAATGGGCTATGCCTATTACAATGGCAGTGCCTATGACAGGAAGATCAGCGCTTCCAAATCACAGGAGATGCTGAAGAATTTCGAAAGTGTGACAGGACGCGGTCTTGGAGGTATTGCGGCAATATTCGGGGATACCTCAGATAATGGATACCCTGGCGAGGATAACAACCGCTATTCAACTGCCAACCACAAGAAGAATGGTGCGCCCGCTGAGATCAGTTCGCATGCCGAAGCCAATGCATGGCTCGACAATTCAAATGTCGTACATGTGGACGGGCATGTCGAGATGTACAGTTTCAAACCTGTGATCATCGGATCCTGGTCCGCAGGTTCATGGTGCTACAAGCAGTCCGGCAGCCTTGGCAACCCTGTGGTGAATCCCGCTTCGAACGTCCAGCCGTTCTGCGATTCTGACGGAAACAATACCGTTGGACCTGCTCATTTAAACGAAATAATCTTCGGCCCGTTCACTAGAACTGTACCATGAAAAGGAAGACGGATAGTTGAGTTTGAACTAAACGAAACACCAAAATTACATATAAATAAAAAGGACAAGCATTATGAAGAAGATTCTTTGCGCCCTGGGACTGATGGCATGCGCCTTTGCTGTAAATGCCGACGACCGATCGATGTCGTTGAACACCGAAATCCAGGTCCTGCCCGCGCCAGGCCCGATGGTCATCGACGGGAAGACCGACGACTGGGATCTGTCAGCGGGCGTCTGGAGCTATAACGATCCCACCCTGGTGGGCCAGTACAGCCTGTGGACCCATCTGATGTGGGACGACAAGGGTGTCTACCTTCTGGCGCGCTACAATGATCCCAACCCTATGAAGAACGCAGCCTCCGGAAAGGATTTCCAGCAGAGCTGGCGCGCCGACTGCTACCAGGCCCGTGTAATCTTCGACGACCGCGCGAAGGATGAGCACATCATGCATGTGAACATGTATTATTCCTCCTTCGACGACAAGCCGTACATGATCGTCAAGCACGGCGGATTCAAGGCCAAGGAACCCTATGACGCGACAGGTCCGGACCGTCCGGACCAGCTCGAGAAGTGGGGGCCGACGATGGCGAATGCCGGCGGCAGCATCGCGTTTGCGGTGTGGCCCGACGGGAAAGGCTACAACATGGAGACCTTCTGGCCCTGGAAATACTGCAGGACCGGCGGCGAAGCCATGAAACCCGGAGACGCATTCGTGTTCGGCATCGAAGCCATGTGGGGCAACATCGATGGGACCATGCTGTCACAGAGGCTTGCCGACGGCATAAAGGACGACAACGTGAACCGCATCTTCATGTTCCGCGCCAGGACAGGCTGGGGCAAGGCGGCCATCAGCGGCAAAGGCAAACTGCAGATCACCGAACAGCAGATCGCGCTCCAGAAGGCCAGGCTCAAGAACTTCGAGGACTACGACTCCTATGGCAGCGTGCAGATCAGCTATGAGCTTCCTGAAAAGCGCGATGTGACCATTGCCATCGACGATGAACAGGGGAAGCGCGTCAGGAATCTTTTCGGACAATTTCCGCGCGATGCGGGAAAGATCACGGACAAATGGGACTGCCTCGACGACAACGGCAATGCGGTGAAGCCCGGAAAATACAAGGCGACCGTCGTACATCATCTTCCGATAGCCCTCAAGTTCTATAACAGCTGCTACAGCTCGGCGACGCCCCCGTGGGTGACTGATGCCGGCAAGAAGCTGTGGGGCTCGAACCACGGGCATCCGACCTCTGTCGCGACAAACGGCAAGAACACCATTCTACTTTTCACAGGAACCGAGGGAGGCGCCGGTATCCAGCTCATAAACGACGATGCGATCATACAGTGGACCGACGGCAATGAGTTCGTCGACGGGACGATGGACGATAAATTCGCCTATGGACTCTCGCGCTCGGGCTGGCAGAAGAAGACGCTCCTCTTCAAGTTCAAGCTGAAGGATGGACAGCTGGTCGTGTTCGACGATGCAGACAAGTCCCCGACTTCAACATTGCTGCCTGACATGGACATTTCAAACAGCAGCAGCATCGCCCTGGCGCACGGCAGCCTGTGGGTCTGTTTCCCCGGGCGCGCTTTGCAGAAGGTGAATCCTTCGACCGGTGCAGTTGAACAGACAATCGATGTTGGAAATCTTCTTGCCGTCACCGACCGTGATGCCAAACTCTACGGGCTTTATTCCGATGGGAAGGTAGCGACGCTGGATGCGGCTGCAAAACCGACTGGCGTATTCAAGGCTGAAGGCCTTGAGAAGCCGGTTCGCCTCGGTATCAGCCATGACGGCAGGCGTTTCGCGATAAGCGACACCGGGCTCAACCAGGTGGTCATATTCAGTCCTGAAGGCAAGAAGTTGAACGCGGTCGGAAGCGTCTGGAAGGGCGATGACCGTCCTGCAGGCAAATTCATCATGAACGATCTTGTGCGCCCCCTTGGCGCGGACTTCGACCATCTCGGCAGGCTGTGGATCACAGAGAGCGTCAAAACCTGCAAGCGCGTCACATGCTGGGACGAACAGTACAAGATGATCGACCAGTACTGGGGACAGGCGGACTACGGCGCGATGTCGGGCTTCCCGCTGGTCTTCGATCCGACCCGCTTTGTCGCGCACGGCGTAGAATTCAAGCTTGACCCTAATCCCGATCCGTGGAAGCGCAAGACCAATGAGCAGCCCCTCGTGTACCATCCTGAACTCGCAAACGAGCGCGGATTCATCTATGATTTCAAGGGCCACGAATACGCATGCGGCGTGCCGGGATTCAACAAGCCTGATGATCTCAGCATGTTCAAGAGAGGCAAGGACGGTGTTTTCCGCAAGGTTGTCAGGATCAATTTCTCGAAGATGGTGAAAGGCAAGCCGGTAGGCGGACGCGCATGGATTGACAAGAACGACAACCATGCCGAAGATGCCGGGGAAGTAACGGAGAACGTCGACTTCCAGAGCATATACTGGTCGAATGGGTGGGTCAGGCCGGACCTCACGATCATGAGCACCAACGGCATGCGGTTTGATCTCAAGGGAGTGACCCCTGAAGGTGTTCCTCTCTATGATTTCGCAAAGCCTGAACCTATAAAGAACTGGGTCAAGGCTTCCTCCAACCAGGGTTCCTGCGGAAGTCCGATCATGGACATGGCAGGCAATGTGTCCGATGGAATTACGTACAGCACGGTCGACGGACGCACGGGTTCATACCCGAATCTCTATGGACGCCATGACGCGCCTGCGGCCCGCAGGGGCGTGCTGATCGCGCCGTTCCGCACGAACGGAGTTGTCGAGGACATTCCGAATGTCGGCAGCATGACGGCGCTCGGTGGCGACCGCGGAGAATGGTTCCTGATGTCGATGGACGGGATTTATCTTTCCAGCATCTGCCAGGATTCGAAGAGCAATATTACGCTTGACGAGACTTTCATCGGACAGGAAAGTTTCGGCGGATTCATCTGGCGCGACACGGCGTCGAAGAAGGTATATGTCCAGCTGGGCGGCGCCTCATACCGCCTGATGGAAGTGAAGAATCTCGAGACCTGCGCCAAGGAAGTCAAGACCTTGAATGTTGGAGAGAAGGACATTGCCGAAGGCGTTGAGATCGCGAAGAAGCGCCAGCAGCAGGACATGCCTGAACCTGAGACCCTCCGCGTCGCCAAGGTGAACAAGCTGCCTACGGAACCGGCGCCGGTGCTTCAGCCGATGAACCGTCCGCTGATCGACGGATCTGTCGACTTCAAGGTTGGAGAACCCGGCAACCCCGGAATCTGGTTCCGTGCGGCCCTTGCGCACAACAACAAGGAGCTTGCGGTGATGTACCAGGTCTCTGACAACAGCCCGTGGAAGAACGGGCAGGGGCAGTTCACGCATGCTTTCATAGGAGGTGACTGCGTGGATCTCCAGCTTGACGTCCCCGGACGCGGCCCGATCCGCATCCTCGCCGCCAGCGTCGGTGGCAAGAACACTGTTTCCTACTGGCAGAGCAAATCCGGCCAGAAGGACAATCCCATGACGTACATGGTCGGCAACAATGCCGCGAATGCAACCGTGTTTGACGTGGTGAAGCGTCTGGATTCTGCGAAGGTCGCAGTCGACGCAGGCATCAACACCTATACCGTGCTCCTGACGATACCTCTCAAGGACATCGGCCTCGACAAGGCGCTCGGTACAAAAATAACCGGAGTGGTCGGCGTCATATATTCCGATCCGTCCGGAACGAACCGCGCAATGCGCCTGTACTGGCACAACAAGAAGACTGGTCTTGTCTCCGATGTCCCGAGCGAGGCGCGCCTCGACAGCAAGCTGTGGGGCACGATAGAGCTGGACAAATAAAATTTTCCTGGTGACAGGAAAATTTTATAAAGTAAGAGGTGTTTTAAGATAAAGATGGAAGTTTCCTCCAAATGAGGATTTGATGTTCATGTCTTGTGTTCGTTTGTAGTCAATGCCGTGAGGCATGTTGCTTGTAGTAGCTTTTGTTCGAGCGTTCTTAATGGAACGCCGACCTCCAGGTCGGCAAGAAGCCGGTCTGGAGACCGGCGCTCCTGCAAGAATAGAACGCGCAAACATGCGCTACTACAAACAGAAACAGGGTTTCAATATAAGGAGGCTTAATGCGTGGTCTTAATTTGTTTATTCTGGCATTTGGGTTTTGCTTGTCATATGTTTGCCCCGCCGCCGATCCGAAGGCGCTCACGCCGGAAACCCTGACCGAGGACTGCTATGTGAAGGTATCGTCTCCGGCCCAGCCGGACGCATCCTATGCGTTTAGTGAGGCGGGAGATGCACTGCAGGTCGTGATACGGATCGGCGGAACGCCGGGAGCAGCCAGCAAGCCGAATGTCCAGCTTGCGTTCAGCAATGGGAAACTCCTAAGGATCCCTTCAGCGCAGGCACGCTACTTTGAAAAGAACAAGCTTCACCATTATGTCTTCACGGTTCCCGGCAAGAGCGCCTACATGGAGAAGCTGAACATGTCGTTCTCCGCGGAATGGGCTGGCGGACCGTACGGCAAGGCGCTGAGACGCGAGCATTACATGGTCGACGATTCCTCGGCAACGCATGATCCGCTACCGGAAAACAAGATGAGCTGGCAGCTTGTGGATTTCAAAGAGTACCGTCAGAAGATCGAGGACGCGCGGAATGTCATGCGCTTCGAGTATGAACAGCCTTTTGAAGGGAAGTCGACAGTCGTGATAAACGATTCAAATGGCGACAGGATACGCAATCTCATCAGCGGTGAGAAGACGAAGGCCGGCAAGGTCAGCGCCGAATGGGACGGTCTTGACGACAACCAGAATCTCGTCAAGCCAGGAAAATACACCTGGAAAGTACTAAGTCATCAGGGGATAACTCCGAAATACCTGATGAGATATGCGGACGGGAAGAATGACAAGTGGAGGAGCTTCGGAAGCAACCATGGGCATTTCGTGCAGGCTGTCGCCGACAAGGACTATGTCTATCTCGCAGCTCCGATAACCGAGGGCGGATGGGCGCTGATCGCAGTTGACGGGGAAGGCAGATGGATCAAGGGGTTCGACCAGATCCATGGCAGTGGATACAACGGAGTGGCGGTTGCGGTGGATTCCAAATATTTCTATGCGGCACACGAGGGGACGCTGCCGGATCAGGATACGAAAGTAAAAAAAGGCTCGAAGGAAAATCCTGAGTTTGAATACGGGATCAGTCTTACAAGATATGATCTCCAGGAACAGAAGCCTGTTCCGTACGGCAGGGAATCATTCAAATGGCTGAACAGCTATGAACGCCTCAAGAAGGAGAAGAAGCAAGGCCTGCAGGGAATGGTGCTTCTGGACGGGCTCCTCTACATCAGCAGCTATTACAGCAAGGGGATCCTGATAATTGATCCGGAGAAGGCGGAGCAGAAAGGCCTCATCCCCGTCAACGAGCCGGGAGCGATGGCCCTTTCAGGAAAAATGATACTGGTCCAGTCCGGCGAAAACATCTGCAGCATCGATCCGAAGACTCAGGCGAGCACGGTCGTCCTGAAGAACATCAGTGCCAAAGGAATGTTCTTCGATGAGGCCCAGGGACTGCTTTATGTCTCGAATTCCGCGACGAACACAGTAGATGTCTTCAAAGGCTCCGACAAGGTGAAGAGCATTGGAGTTCCTGGAGGCGCATATCAGGGCAAGTTTGTTCCGGAGCGCATGGTGAATCCCACCGGGCTCGTGGTGTTCAATGGAAGGCTGTGGGTCACGGAGAACCGTGTCAACCCGAAGCGCGCGCTTGCCTGGGACTTGAAGTCCGACAAGGTGGCGGTCCAGCTCTTCGGCAATCCGCCGTATGGAGGTTCCGCCGCCGGATTTGATCATGCCGACATCAGCTCTTTTGTTGGATTGCAGGGTCTCTGGAAGGTGGATGTCGCGGCGAAAACTGCGGAATTCGCAAGCGTGTTCCAGAAGGATGCGAAACATTTCGGCGCTTATAATTGGGCATACAGGTATTCCTTCCATCATGAGGCAGGCCGCAATTTCCTCGTCGGCGCGGGTTTCATTAATACAGTGTCCGAACTCATGCCCGACGGAAGCCTGAAGGATCTCGCAGCCCAATCTACCGTTGGTTCATTCCGCTACGGCTGCAACTGGAATCCGCCGGAGAGTTTTGAAAAAGTGCTGGAGAAACATCTGAAGATCGTGGATCCCGAAGGTAAGAACGCCAAGAACTTCACCACGAACCTGGGCGTCTTCTGGCGTGACAGGAACGGCGACGGACTCTGCCAGGAGGATGAATTCGAGTTCACTGGAAAAGAGGCTCTGCTCGCGGGAACGCGATGGGGGCATATGAGCGATGGGATCACATACCGCATCCCCGCTACGATCGGCGGCAAGGACGGTTTCATCGTCATGAAGCCGGATGGTTTCGACAAGAACGGCGTTCCCAATTATCCGACCATGGAGCAGGCGATTTCGAAGGCAGTCACTGTGTCCAAGACTGAAAGCCTCGGTCAGTTCGCCAGCATCCGCGCCGAAAGCCAGACCGACAGGTCCGGCAACCTGATCCTGAACAGCACTCCCAACATGGTCGCATTTTCTCCTGAAGGGAAGAAGCTGTGGTTCTTCAAGAACAACTGGGTCGGCGTGCATGGCTCGCATAATGCGCCGCTGCCTGTCTCCGGCCAGATGCAGGGCAACCTGTTCTTCCTGGGCGATGCAGGAATTGACGACAAGACCGACGCGTTCATGCTCAACGGAAACCATGGGCGATATTTCATCCTTACCAACGACGGGTTCTATCTTGATGAGATGTTCAGGGATGTGCGCATGGGTGGAGCCCGCGACGACATGCTGATCGGCGGTGAGGCGTTCGGAGGTTTCTTTGGAAAATCCGACAAGGATGGAAAATATTATCTGATAACTGGCAGCAGCGGATACCGCATCTACCAGATCGAAGGGCTGGACAAGATAAAAAGAAGCAGCGGTGAAGTTTCAGTCACCCAGGAACAGCTCATCTCATGCGACAGGAAGTTCAAGGCGCGCCGCAGCGAAAAGGCCGAGGACGTTGTCGGCATTGCCCTGCGCATGGACAAGAAGCCGAACATCGACGGCAAGGACAATGACTGGCCGAAGACCAACAGCCTTAAATGGGATGCAGGCGTGTTCAAGCCTGACGCCAGGATCTGCTGGGACAGCGAAAACCTCTATCTCTGCTACAAAGTAAAGGACGAGTCGCCGTGGGTGAACACCGGCAAGGACTGGCAGAGCCTATTCAAGACAGGTGATTCGATAGATCTGCAGATTGCTACTGACCCTGCAGCCGATACCAGGCGAAAGGGACCCGTGTCCGGAGATATCCGCCTGCTCATCTCGCCGTATGGCGAAGGGAATGTGGCTGTCCTCTACAGGCACCGGCTGAAGAATGGCGAAAAAGGCAATCCGGTCAAGTTCACCAGCCCGTGGCGCAGCGAGACGGTTGAAGATGTCAGGCTCCTTGAAAGTGCGAAGATCGCAGTCCAGCGCAATGAAGGTGACTACACGGTGGAGGTGGCGATCCCGCTCGCGGATCTCGGGATGAAGCCTAAGCCTGAGAACTATATGGCCGATGTCGGTGTCATCTTCGGAGACGACGAAGGCACCATAAATCTGATGCGTTCGTACTGGAGCAACAAGGCGACAGGCCTGGTGAACGACGTGCCCGGCGAGATCATGCTGAGCCCGGACATGTGGGGCAGCATAAAATTCGAAGGGGAGAAATGACCATGAAAAATATTGCTGTTCATCTCGTAATGGTCTCGATGAATTTCCTCTTCAACGGAGCGCGGGTTTTCCAACCCGCGGAATTGCTAGCGAGGTCATCCATGTGTTCACGTATTTTGGGTAGGGACGGTTCGCCGAACCGTCCGCGGCGCTCTCGGCGAGAGCGCCCTACCTTTATTTTGTGGATCGGCATGGCGTTCGGAATCATACTATTACTTGCGAATTCCTCAGAAGCTGCCGAAGGGATCGTCTTCGACGGCATCCTCGGAAATTCAGGCGAGAAGGGAGACTCTTTGGTTACGACTTCCAAGACTGGAAATCCGCGCGACACTTTTGGCTCGGTACTCGACCGTGCAGGTACGATCTGGGCCTCTGCCGGTTCCGGCAGGATCAACCGCTACAGCCTCGATGGACGGCTACTCGCAAGCTTCAAGGCGCCTGCGGCAAACAACAGGAGCATGATGACGATCGTAAATGATACGATAGTGATCATGGCCGACCGCGATTGCAAGCTGTACAAGCTCGATGTCAATGCCGAACCAGGCTCCAGTCCGGTTCCGATGAACATAAAGAATGTCGATGAGATCAGCTTCGGATCAAAGGACGGGAAGATCGCATATGTCACGGCGGACAGCAATCTTTTCCAGCTTGATGTGAAGTCCGGTGAAAGCAAACAGCTTGGTCCGACAGGCGAGGGGCGCTGTAATGGTGTGGAAATGACGCCTGACGGGAAGATATTCCTGAACATGGACGGCAAAATGTACGCGTTTGAGAACGGTAAGATCATGAATGAGAAGAAAGGTCCTCCGGCGCCAGGGAGCAGGCCGCAGTATATCGATGGATTCTGGTACGGGCATGTCTGGCATGGCACAATCAAGAAGTTCCAGAAGGACTTCGAGAGCACGCCGGGCGTCGTCTATGGCGGCGCCAGCGGCTCCTTCATCGGGAAAGTGCGCTGCAACGAGGAACTGTCGAGTGGGAAATCGCTCTGGAAGATCGGGCCGAATCTCTTTGTCACCTCGGGAATTGGCGACGTCGTCTTCATCCTCGAATGGAATGAGGAGAAGAAGCAGTTCAGCGAAGTCCGCAGGATCGGCGCGCTCAGCTGGCACAAGGACGGGATAATCATGGACGACGAGGGCGACATCCTCGTGCGCAACGGACGCTGGCACTGGAACGACAGGCCCGACTCACCGTTCTATGAGACGACTTCATTCAGGATCAACGGACAGCTTTCCATGACTCCGGATAAAAATATAGTAGGTCCGGGGCTTGTGTACGATTCCGCAATCGCCTGGGTGAGGGGGCGGATGGATGATGTAGGCGGTGTGCAGCAGCGTTGGATCGAGAAGGTTACGTTGCGCAAGGAAATGAGCGGAACGGCGGTTTATTTGTCGAAGGACAAGAAAAGATGTGTCCTGACAATCGACAGGAAAGGCGAGGGCATCCTGTATTATGTCGACGGGAAATGGACTCCGATGGAAGATAAGCCTGTAAAGCTCGCGACCGCGCAGACGACCATGGACTGGAACAACCTTGCGATGCCTGACAACTCAAGCCTGATAGCATCAGCCGATGGAAACATAATTGAATTTATCGCCGACGGTGACAACTGGAAGGAAGTGAAGCGCTGGAACAGCTGGGGCGACAAGCCGGACCAGAAGTTCGGGAAGACTCTCTACATTTCTCTTCATAACAATCTTCTCTGGGTTTCCGACACCGAACGGCATCGCGTGCTCTGTTTCAAGAAGGATGGAAATGCTTTTGTCGGACAGTTCGGGAAGACCGACAAGCCGGGCACCGGACTTGATGAGCTTTCCAGACCGACAGGCATAAGCAGCAGAGGTTCAAAGGCAGCATTAATCGACGCCGACAACGAACGCGTCATGAAGCTGGTATTGAAGTAGCTACGGCCTTTCTGCGTCCGGCGTAGCCCTCCTGCGGAGGACGAAGACGGAAGGCTGTACCATTATTTGTTAAGGGATCTTATTGACAGGATTTACCGGATTGTAAATTCTAAACCATGTATAAGGATGGAATATGCGTAAAATGAGAAATCTTCTTTGTGCCATTATTGCGATGACTGGATTCGCTTCCAGTATCATGGCGGCCGACTCGTTGGTGAAGGATGGCGACCGCATCGTGTTCGTCGGAGACAGCATAACCGGACATGGAGGCAACTTCGGCCCCAACGGATTCATCGGCTTGTTCAAGGAAGGGCTCGATGCCGCAAGACCTGGCAGCAATGTCACGGTCGTCCCACTCGGTGGCAGCGGGCAGGGGGTTGGCTCCTGGTCAAATGTTGAGAAGCAGAGCCGCGAGAAGGAGACTTTTCTCGATGTGAAGAATGTAAACGTCAAGGAAAATCTCGATAAGCCCGCGAATATTCTTGTCATAATGCTAGGCATGAATGACACTCTTTCCCCGTACATCGGACAGGACCAGAAAAGCATTGACGATTGGGCGAAAAGATATAGCGACCTTATCGGAGCGCTGCGCGAACGCTGCAAGCCGCGCGTGACAGCTCTCGGTACGATCACTCCGAACACCGAGGATCCGAAATCACCAAAGAATTTACTGATTGCAGAACTGAACAAGAAACTTGCTGTCATCGCCAGGGAACTCGACTGCGTTGTCCTGCCCTCAGGGGAAAGTGTCGTTGAAGTGCTTCAGAAAGGTCGGACATGCAAGCCGGATTTCCATGTCGCCGGCGACTTTGTGCATCCCGGCCATTTCGGGCACGTGGCAATCGCCGTCGGCATGCTGAAAGGACTAGGCGAGAATGATGCTGCGGCAAAGCTGGTCTCGAAGTACTATGAAAAATTCTACAGTGGCGCCCGGGGCGCGCTTCCAGCGCTGTCATACACGATCATGCCAACGGCAATGCCTCTGGATTCCGATCAGGCGTCGTTTGACATTGCATATTTCTGGACGCCGTCGGCCTCCGACAAGAACGTGACGAAGGCGACGCTGTCCGTGCCTGCGGGATGGAAAAGCGAACCTGCTGAGTTTTCCGGATTGACCGGAACTTTCAAGGTCACCGGTAAACTCGATCATCTTGTGAACGTCGTGAAGCTGAGTGTAAAGGACTCGGCATCGTCCAAGGATACTGAGATCAAGATCCCGGCTCCGTGGCTGATTGGATCAGGTTTCATCAACCAGCAGGCATGGCAGGCGCCAAGCTGGACATATGCTCCGGAGAAAGGTGTTCTGCCCGGTGAAGAGCAATTCCTGAAGGGGGTTGGTTTTGGAAAGACACCGGAAGGCTGGAAAGGCAATCCGATCAAGTGGACCAAGTATTTAGCCAGCGTCGACCATACGGGCGGGAACACCCCTGGCAGCATAAGCATGTTCGCCGTCAGTTATTCAGCGACTTTTGAAGGCGCGTTCGGAGTCCGCTGGATCACGAGCGACAAGGATCTTCCGGTCAAGATCACAATCGGCAACCAGACATTCGCCGGATCGATGGGACTTGTCCTGGCGCTGAACGGCGAGCAGGTCTATTCAGGAGCGGTTACAGGCAAGAAGGTGGTTAAGGATGTCGTCCTGAAAAAGGGTTTGAACTGCCTGGCCTTCAAGGCGAGCCACTGCCAGTGGCAATGGCAGTTCTCGATTGATCTCAGTGCGGATAAGCCGGAGGATCTTGCAGGACTGATATTCTCAACTGTTCCGCCACCGGAGAAATAATGGTTTCCTTAAGTATGCCAGTTTCGCTGAAACTGGCACGGGAGGCGTCCCGAGGCTATTTATTGGAATTTAGTATGCCAGTGGATGTTTATCCCGATGAAGCTCGGGACCGAAACTGGCACGGGACGCCATATTTGCCAGAGGAAACGCGTCAGTCTTTCTTGAACTTGGAACGCCAGCACCCGTAACCGTTAAGTTGTAACCGTTAAGTTGGTCTTTTAGCCCCACACGTAGGGCGGTTTTTAAACCGCCAACTAATTGTCGGGTTAAAACCCGACATACTTTCTTGGAAAAACAGCCTCACTTCACCCAGCTTAACGCTTGCCAGCACCCTTGCTGGCTCCTGGAGCCGCCAACTTGGCGGCGAGCCCGCCTCCGGCAAGACCGACGCATTACTTGCCAGGGCTATTTCCATGTTAGATGTTTGCAGGTTCCCTTGATTTATCTTACACTCGGATTATTTTCCACGCCCAGTCATCCATTTATCCAATAATCCATCAATTTGATTTTAGGAGATTTATACGTATGCCTCCGCATTTTGTGTTCCAGATGATGAACGTCTCGAAGTTCTACAATGAGAAGCCCATCCTCCAGGATATCAGCCTGTCGTTCTACTACGGCGCCAAGATCGGCATCGTCGGCGAAAACGGCTCCGGAAAATCAACGCTGCTGCGCATAATGGCGGGAGTTGACACCGATATCATGGGCACCGCCCAGATCTCCAAGAACATGCGCGTCTGCTACGTCCCGCAGGAACCTCATCTCAATCCGGAAAAGACTGTCCGCGGCAACCTCGAGGAGTCCGTCAAACCCATCCAGGATCTCATCACCCGCTACGACGTGGTCTGCGCAAAACTTGGCGAAAAGCTGACTGAGGCGGAAATGACCAAGCTAGGAAACGAGATGGACCGCCTGCAGACGGAGATCGACAATGTCAACGGCTGGGAACTCGACCGCATGCTCGACATGGCGTCAGATGCGCTACTGCTTCCGCCTGATGATGCCGATGTCACAAAGCTCTCCGGTGGTGAAGGCCGCCGCGTGGCGCTCTGCAAGGCGCTTTTGGAGAAACCCGATCTTCTGCTTCTCGACGAGCCTACAAACCATCTTGATGCCGAAACAGTCGCCTGGCTCGAACAGGCCTTGCGCGAATATCCCGGTACTGTAATCATTGTCACGCATGACCGCTACTTCCTCGACAACATCACCAAGTGGATACTGGAGCTTGAAAACACGCGCGGTATTCCATTCGAGGGCAACTACTCTTCCTGGCTCAAGCAGAAATCAGAGATCCTCCGTGTGCGCGAAAAGTCCGAGAGCAACCGCCAGAAGATACTCAAGAACGAACTCGACTGGATCAGCAGCAGCCCGCTCGGCCGCATAAAGAAACAGCAGGCCCGAATCAGCCGTTACGAAGAACTTTCCAGCCAGCAGTTCGAGGTGCAGAAAGACGACTGCGTCATCCAGATTCCTCCAGGACCGCATCTGGGGAACAGGGTGGTAATTGCGAATTCACTGACCAAGGGATACGACGGTGTAACCCTTCTTGACAATGTGGATTTCAACCTCCCCCCAGGCGGCATTGTCGGCATAGTCGGACCCAACGGCGCCGGCAAGACCACGCTCTTCCGCATGATAGTCGGGCAGGAGAAACCGGATTCAGGCACTTTGCAAATCGGGGATACGGTAAAGCTTGCATATGTCGACCAGCACCGCGACTCGCTCGATGGCGAGAAATCGATCTACGAGGAGATCACCGGCGGTCTTGACGAGATCTCGCTCGGTAACCGCTCCATCAACGGCCGCGCATACTGTTCGCGCTTCAACTTCCGGGGAACGCAGCAGCAGAAGAAGGTTGGACAGCTTTCAGGCGGCGAACGCAACCGCGTACATCTCGCCAAGCTCCTGCGCACCGGCGGCAACATGCTCCTGCTCGACGAGCCTACAAACGATCTCGATGTCAACACCATGCGCGTCCTCGAGGAGGCGCTCATCGAGTTCCCCGGATGCGCGATGGTCATCAGCCATGACCGTTTCTTCCTTGACAGGATATGCACGCATCTCCTGATTTTCGAAGGTGACGGCAAGCTCAAATGGTTCGAGGGCAACTTCCAGGCCTACGAGGAGAAGATGCTAGCCGCCGACTCCGAACATCTCCTGCATCGCCGCAAGCACTACAAGCGGCTGGCGCTGAAGTAGAGTACTGAGCAGTCGAGAAAAGTTCCGGTGGTTTGTTCCAGGAATTAAGTATGCCAGTTTCGCCGAAACTGGCACGGGAGGCGGTTTTGGCAAAACCGCCATACTTGGGAGTCGAGAAAAGTCCCCGTGATTTGTTCTTGGGATTAAGTATGCCAGTTTCGCCGAAACTGGCTCTGAGGCGGTTTTGGCAAACCCGCCATACTTGGGAGTCGAGAAAAGTCCCCGTGATTTGTTCTTGGGATTAAGTATGCCAGTTTCGCCGAAACTGGCTCGGGAGGCGTCCCGAGGCGATTTATGCGCTCGGGACGCCATACTCAGTCCATCCCTTGATTCTTCCTCAATTCCGGATTATCTTTGAGCAAAAGAACGGGTGAAAATCCATATGGCCGATTTAGAAGAGACAATTGCGCGCGACCCTGCCTCCCAGCAGAAGCTCGAAATGGGCAAGATCGGGCCTTACAAGATCATCGAATTTCTCGGAAGAGGCGGTGCCGGAATAGTATATCGCGCTGTAGATTCCGACAATGCCGAGGTCGCAATCAAGGTCATTACTGCAACTCCGTTCGTGCCGCAGTCGGAGATCAGGCGTTTCACCCGCGAGGCCGAGACATCAAAGCTCCTCAGGAGCCATCCCAATATCATCACGGTCTACGACACCGGACAGGATGGACAGGACTATTACATATCCATGGAGCTTGTTCCCGGAGGGAGGACCCTCCATGACATCGTGGGGAATAAATTGTCCGTGAAGGAAGTCCTGGACTATGCGGTTCCCGTGGCGCAGGCGCTTACTTTCGCGCACAAGCAGGGGATACTGCACCGCGATCTCAAGCCGGCGAACATCCTCATCAATGAGTTCAACCAGCCGCTCCTTGCCGATTTCGGACTGGCGAAGACGGAGAACTCGCAGCAGCTCACACTGACCGGAAACATCGTGGGAACCCCCAAGTATATGTCTCCGGAGCAATGCGGCATGGGCGACGGAGAAGTCACGAACCAGTCGGACATATATTCTTTCGGATTCATGATATATGAGCTTCTCACAGGGGTTCCGCCTTATCCGATCACCTCTGACATGCAATTGTCAGAAGTCTTCAGGCTGATCCGCGACCATGAAGCGGTACCTCCACGCAGATTACGGAAGGACATCAGCCGCAACCTCGAGGCGGTCGTCCTCAGGATGCTTGAGAAGGAGACGAGTCTGCGATACAAGGAAATGTCGCAGGTCTGCGCCGACCTCGAGGCATGCCAGGCGGGAACAGCTGTTTCGGTGCGGCGCCTCTCCCTGTCGGAACGATTTGAGAAATGGGTGCGCCGCCACAGTACGCAGGCGCTCACCATCGCGATTGCGCTCGGTATCGGAGTTGCGCTCTACTACTTTGCAGTTATCCCATGGACAAAGGACAGCCGTGAAGCCAAGCAGTGGGTGGATGTCGTCGCCACTGCGGCCAGGCACAAGTCCGAACGCCTGGAAGAGGAACTCGCAGCGCTCAAGCATCCCGGCACTCCCGCCGGAGATGAAGCTACGGCAGGTACGGCCCTCCTGCTCAAAGGGCGTGAGCTCCTTGCCGGTGGACGGCTCGATGATGCCGAAGCCCAATATAAGTCAGCGGTGGAATGGGCGGAGAAGAACAGCCATAACGGCATCCTTCTCGAATCCAGGAACAGCCTCGCCAGAATAGCGATGGCAAAAGATGAAAACGACAAGGCCGCCAAAATATTCCAGGATATCGCCAGCGTCAATGGAAAAAATACATTGAATGGACAGCTTGCGCTGTTCGAGGCGGGAGCGGCCCTGTGGCTCCAGAACAATGAGACGGATGCATTCCGGCTCTGGCAGGAAATACTGAGTACAGGCAAAGGTGAAAACAAGGCTGGTGTTGACAGCAGGAGCTCCGCTGGCTATATTAATCTGTTGTCCAAGGCAATGCTGGGCCGCGGGAAAAACGCGAACGTGGAAGAAGTCATCTCCTCGTGTCCGCCGGTGTTCAAGGGCCTTGGATACTGGGTGCTCGCGCAGAACACCGCAGTCGGAAAATTGAAGAATGAATATCTTGCGGAAGCAACGAAGAATAAAGGCATATTCGTGTGGATCAAACAGGAGGAAGAACATGACGGCAAAAAGTAATCTGAAGAGAATGACGATCAGGTATTTCACACTCACCGAACTTCTGCTCGTGACCGCGATTGTCACCAGTATTCCAGCCGGAACATATCTCAAGGTGAAACAGAAGGCCGTTGAAATCGACTGCCTCAACAACATGCGCCAGGTAGGCACTTCCATTGTCGCCTTCCATCTAAGCAACGGTGAATATCCGAAGGCCGCGTTTTTCCCGGAAAAACCAAAGACCGACAAGAACAGCATCAGGGTCATACTCGGCGACGAACTTGGAGGCGACAAGATATGGATATGCCCGGCGATGCCTGATGCGCTGAAAGACAAGGGGCTGACATGGGTATACAATGACACGCTTGCCGGCAAGTCCACAGTGAAGGATCCCGAAAAGACCTGGATACTGATTGAATTCACCTGCGTCTCAAAGAAGACGCCTTCCGCCCATCCCGGCGGCTACAACATCGTATATGCCGACGGCCACGTGGCTACTTCAAAAATACTTCCCGAAGACATCACGAAGAACCAGCAGGCAATGCTCGATGAGCTTATGAAGGGGCATCAACTCGCCTGCTCACATTGATTCCGGCTTTTGACTTCTTAAGTATGCCAGTTTCGCCGAAACTGGCTCGGGAGGCGGTTTTGGCAAAACCGCCATGCTTAATCACAACGGCTCTTGCGGGCTTAATATGCCCGAGATTAAATGAACTCGATTGAGCGTGATTTTGTTTGTAGTTAACGTCGCAAGACGTGTTCTTGGTCAGCTGTTCATAGACCATCTGCCTGAGCGTGCAAATTCCGACTTGATAAATCACAACCTCTGGATTAAGGTTTCTCCAAGTTTTGTTTTGTAAATTGTCGGAGAGACGGGAGCCGTTGAATGATCAGAGCCCTTGTAGTTGCCTTTTTTACTTTGATGCTTTCCGTGTATTCTTCTTCCGCCGCTGAACCCATTGGAAAATCCAAGGAGCTGGAGACCATGATCATGAATTTCAGAAAATATTTCCTGGATTTTCCGGCTAAGAAGGAGGTTCCTGAATATGTCGCCTCCTGCCGCGACGACGGAAGCTGGAAGGATATAGACTACTCATCGAAAGACCGTTCCGGCTGGCAGCCTATGAGCCATGTTGACCGTGTCTATGAAATCACATTGGCGACATTCAACTCTGATGCCGTGAAGGAGGAGCACCAGCGCAATCTAGATGCGATACATCGCGCGCTCGCCTACTGGCGGAAACATGATTTCAAGTCGGACAACTGGTGGTGCAACAATATCGGAGCCCCTGAAAGGTTTGGACGGATTGCCATCATCATGGGCGATTCGCTCACTGCCGAAGAAAAGGACTACATAGTAAATACCGTGCTCCCCAGGGCGGCGATCGGGATGACCGGCCAGAACAAAGTCTGGCTCTGCGGCAACACCATCATGCGCGCCGTGCTCGTGGGGGATGTTCAAACAATTAAAAAGGCATCGGACATCATATGGGATGAAGTCTGCATCTCGGACAAGGAGGGGATCAAGCCTGACTTCAGCTTCCAGCAGCATGGCGCCATGCTGCAGTTCGGGAACTACGGCCTCGCATATGCGAACGACATTTCCAAGTGGGCGATAATCCTTTCCGGAACACCATGGGCGATGCCCGCCGATAAGCTCGACATATTCCGGAAATATGTGTTTGACGGACAAAACTGGATCGTGTGGAGAGGCTCGATGGACATAAGCTCGTGCGGACGCCAGCTTATGCCGCGGTCTCCGGAAACCAAGGCCTCGTCGGCCATGGGCCTGATGAAGAGAATGATGACGGTTGACCCTGCAAATTCCACGGAATACAAGTCGTTTCTCGACCGCAACCAGCAAGACGCTGAAAATGATCTTGCCGGAAACAAGTATTTCTGGTGCTCGGACTATATGATCCACCGCCGTAAGGATTTTTTCACCTCCCTCAAGATGTGCTCGTCACGCATCATCGGAATGGAGTCAATCAACAATGAGAACCTTCTCGGCTGGCATCTCGGCGACGGCGCACTTTACGTGAGCAGGGCCGGGGGCGAGTACAAGGACATCTTCCCTGTATGGGACTGGAAGAAGCTTCCGGGAATCACCTGCGTGCAGACTCCGGGCGACCCTGAACGCAGCAGGAATTGGAAGAACACCAATGATTTTGTCGGCGGAGTTTCCGACGGTGTATTCGGATGCGCGGCCATGGATCTTGAACGCGACGGAGTTTCCTTCAACAAGTCATGGTTCTTCGCCGATGACAAGATATTCTGTTTCGGATCGGGCATATCCTCGTCTCTGGATTCTCCAGCCGCAACTGCTGTCAATCAATGTCTCCTGCGCGGCGAAGTCAAAGCCAGGATAGATGGAAAGGAACAGATCCTCCAGAAAGGGAAGAAGGCATACGCTGACGTGGAATGGGTTGAGCATGACGGACTGAGATATGCCTTTGCAAAACCGTGTACGGTAAATATCAGCACGGGTTCCCAGGACGGGAACTGGTCGCGGGTCTTCAAGAATTCGCAGACCCCGAAAGGCAAGATAAGCAAGGAAGTCTTCTCAGTCTGGATCGACCATGGAAAGAAGCCGGAATCGGCCGATTATCTCTATGTCATTCTTCCTTCGGGCAAGGAAATGGACCCTTCGGATATTGTCATGGACAAACCAAGCCTGCATGCTGTCCGCCTGACAGGAGGTACTGTTGCTGCGTCCTTCCGGGAAGCTGGAAAATTCGAGTATGAAAAGGGGCGTTTTGTCGAAGTTGGAAGTCCATGTCTATTGATGCTGGATGCGGAAGGCAGGACTGTCACATTGTCGGATCCTACGCATAAGTTGAAATCCATGGACGTCAATATCGACGGTAAATCCATCAAGGTCGCACTTCCTTCCGGCGGGAATGCCGGAAAATCCGTGAAGGCGGCTTTTTAGATTTCCCGCCGCAGGTTTTTGCTTATTGAAGCTGACTGCATGCATAAAACTGTTGTTACGGAAACATGCCCGCTGGCGAAGCTGAATGAAGTAATGAACTGGGAGAGCTTCCGCGATGAGCTTGAGAGCATGCGCGACGAGGAGAGGAAGAGCAATGCGGGGCGGAAGCCCGACTGTCTTTCCGTCAAGTCTTCTTCTGGCAGCCAACTGGGTCTGATGACTTGGACATTCCTGCTGGCGCAGCTGCGGATTACCGCGTCCATGCCGTTGCCCTTCAAGGCGAGGAAATGGAAATAGTCGTCGAACTTGCGGTCGGCTACGCTGACAAACTTCACGCCCGGGGAACTGCCTGCGACATGAAGCGCATGGGTCGAGATCATGTGCTTGTGGCTGCAGGGAAGTTTCGCCACGCTTTTCTTCGGGAGACTCCTGACCATTATTCTATCTGCTGAGTTCTTCATGGGGCGGTATATCACTATTATTAGTGATATCAAGGATGTGAAAAGCCAAATGATGGAAAATTGCAGCTGGTAGAATATGCGTATAGTGGACAGACAGAAAGCCCGTACCTACTTTCCGCAGATGAAATCCTCGAAGAGCCGCCTGTATGACTTTGGAATGCTCACCATGAGTTCGGCCGTGCCGTCATCCTCGTATTTCGAATCAAGAACCTTCCCTTTTTTGTGCGCAGATGCGATCATGTCGTGGCGCGCAGGAGGAATCCTCATCTTCACTATCTCGGTCGTGTTCCTGGTCCTGAGCGTGATTTCTGAAACGAGCTTCTCAAGCCCGAGACCGGTCTTTGCTGACATGAATATCCCGTCGGGCTGCAATGACTTTAGTTTCGCCCTGAGCAGATCATCCTCGGCAATGTCGGATTTGTTGAAGACAGTGATGATGTCCTTCTCTCCGGCTCCGAGTTCGCTGAGTACGGAAAGAGTCGTCTTCCAGTGCTCATCGACATATGGACTGTTTATGTCGAGCACATGTATGATGAAATCCGCGAGCACCGCCTCCTCAAGAGTGGACTTGAATGCCTCGACAAGCGCGTGCGGAAGCTTCCTGACAAATCCGACTGTGTCGGTCAGCAGTATCTTCTGATTGTTCGGCAGAGTGAAATGCCTGGTCGTGGGATCAAGCGTCGCGAAGAGCTTGTCCTCGACAAGCACGTGCGCTCCTGTAAGCTTGTTGAGTAGCGATGATTTCCCTGCATTGGTATAGCCGACTATCGCCGCGTGCGTGGTCGCCGTCCTCTCCCGCATCTTCCGCTGGGTCATCCTCTGCTGCTTGACGTCCTTCAGCTCCTTCTGCAGCTGTGAGATCTGGGCCTTGATGATCCGCCGGTCTATTTCAATCTGCTGTTCACCGGCGCCCTTCACGAACTTTCCACCCGTCTGGCGCGAGAAATGCGTCCACGCCCGTGTCAGGCGCGGCAGCGAATACTGCATCCGCGCAAGGTCGACCTGGATCACCGACTCCCGGGTCGTTGCGCGTGCCGCAAATATCTCGAGTATGACCTCCTGGCGGTCAATGACGCACAGCTTCGTGAACTTCTCCCAGTTCCTCTGCTGCGACGGGGAAAGATCATGGTCGAAGATGATGCTGTCGGCCTTGAGCTCCTTTGCGATGTTCGCAATCTCCTCGGCCTTGCCGCTGCCCATGAGGAACTTCGGGCTCGGATTCCTGAGAGCTACGGTTATCTCCTTGATCACCGGGATCCCGAGAGTCCTCATCAGTTCCTGGAGCTCGGACAGATGCTCCGAGGCTTCCGCCGGAGTCACCGTGAGATCGTAGAACCCTACGATTATCGCCCGGTCAAGAAAATTCCTGTTCTTTGTTTCAAACATCTCCACTGTCTGCAGGCCTCCACCTTCCTGTATTGATTTTCAGTATGATAAAGATAGATGATAGTTGAAAAAAACATACTTGGAGCAAGTGGAATGTTTGAAGAAATATCTGCCTTGACCAGAGAATATTCCCTGTCACTGGACTATTTTCATGGTATTATGAAAAAACAGAACAATTGGATAGGAAAATGCCATGGTTGAAGAAATGATACCGTTAATATTATCTGATTGACATGTAAATTAACGTCTATTAGACAAGTGTGCGTTAATGTGTTATAATAAACGTATGGCAACGCTTAATTTAGTAAAAGAAAATATCAGGGCTTTGAAGGTGGAGTATGACCGTCTCCGCAAGGGGAAGGATTCGCTTTTGAAGATTATTGATGAGGCAGAGCTGTCTGAAAGCGTGTTCAACTCAAATGCCATAGAAAATTCGACACTTACCCTGAAAGAGACCGAGCGCATATTGCTTGAGCTCGAAGTATCCCGGACTGTCTCGGTCCGCGAGGTTTTTGAAGCGAAAAATCTTGCAAGGATAATGGAATATATAGGAAACAAGTCCGGGGAGGCCGAGCTTTCAACTGATCTCATTCTCTTCCTACATAGAATGCTCATTGAAAATATCAATGACACCATTGCCGGAAGGTTCCGCACTGCAGGAGAATATGTGAGAGTGGGCTCGCACATTGCGCCTGCGCCGGAACATGTGGAGAGGATGATTGAAGAAATCATGCTGGAATATTCATCGGATCTCACAAGCTACTTTGCCGACAAGATTTCCAAGTTCCATCTGGATTTTGAAACCATCCATCCGTTTTGCGATGGGAATGGCAGAATAGGGAGGGTGATCATAAACTATCAGTTGTCAAGAATGGGATTCCCGAATGTAATAATAAGGGATAAGGAGAAAAAGAGCTATTACAAGTCATTTGACGACTACAAGAATTCGAAAATCACCAGGACGATGGAGAGGATTATGACTCTTTCCATAATTGAATCCCTTCATAAAAGGATAGCATATCTTCGTGGCGACAAGATAATCACTCTTGCTGATTTCGCAAAAAACAATAAGAAATCAATCAATTCCCTCCTTAATGCCGCGCGTAGGCAGACAATCCAGGCCTTCCGCGAAAAAGGTGTCTGGAAAATAGGAGCATAAGTATTATTTATGAAAATCTTATTCATCGGCGGTACGGGAGTGATAAGTTCGGCGTGCTCCGAACTTGCGGTCAGGCGCGGAATCGAACTCCATATCCTCAACAGGGGCCTTTCAAAGAAGATCGACGCCCCGAAAAAGGCAGTCGTGTTCCATGCCGATATCCGTAAGGAACCGGAAAAGGTTTCCGATTACCTGGAGAACAACTCCTTCGATGCGGTCGTCGACTGGGTCGCATTCACTCCCGAAAACATAGAACAGGACATAAAAGTCTTTACCGGGAAAACAAAGCAGTTCGTATTCATAAGCTCCGCCACGGTGTACCAGAAGCCTCCTCGGAATTATATCATCACTGAAAATACACCGCTCGGTAATCCTTTCTCCGATTATGCAACGAACAAGATCGCCTGCGAAAAAAGACTTATGCAGGAGTATAAGAGAAAAGGATTCCCCGTCACCATCATTCGTCCATCCCTGACCTACGGACTTTCGCAGATCCCACTCTGCATAGGAAGCTGGAACTATCCATATACTGTCATCAACCGCATGAAAAAAGGGAAGCAGGTGATTGTTCCCGGCGACGGCACTTCGCTCTGGACAGTCACATGGAATGCGGATTTCGCAAAAGGACTCGTAGGGCTCCTCGGAAATAAAAAGGCGATAGGCGAAGCCTTCCATATGACATCCGACGAAGTTCTCTGCTGGAACCAGATTTATAAAGAAGCCGGCAAGGCCGCTGGAGTCGAACCCAGACTGGTTCACATCCCAACGGATCTGCTTTCGGAATACATCCCCCGTCTTTCGGGAAGCCTGATCGGTGACAAGATAAACAGCATTGTCTTCGACAATTCCAAGATCAGGGAATTCGTCCCCGACTTCAAATGCGAAGTGAAATGGGCCGAAGGCGTCAGGAAGGCTGTAAGATGGCACGAACGGGTTCTCGACCGCTCCGCAATCGACAAGGAAGCCGACAGGACTTACGACAAGATCATCTCCGCCTACCGCCGCGCCTTCCCAAAGTAGGTACGGGCTTCAGCCTGTACCATTCTTGATTTCTCTTAGCTGGCAACGCATCGGCAGGATTAAAAAACTTAATCTCGGGCAGGAATGCCCGAGTTACTTGCCGCCCATTCGGCGAGTTGTTCTCTGAAGATTTTGGCATTATGGCGGATGTCGACCGGGAATGAGGGATGGAACAGGAACTGCGAGATTCGCGAAGTGAAGTCCTTCTTTGCCCCGAGCTTCTTCAATTCATCTGTGAAATCGGATTTGCCTTTATCGCAGCAGGGCATTTTTCCGGGCCGGGGTTCGATGATGATGACAGCTCCCTGATTGCCTTCCGGTCCGATTCCGACCAGTGCGGATCTCGCAACATCCGGATGCTGGTTGAAGATCGCCTCGCAGCAGACGGAATACAATATTTCATCTTTTGTCATGACCCTGTGCGCCTTCCTTCCGCAGAACCAGAGACGTCCTTTCTCATCATAATAGCCTGCATCGCCCATCCTGTGCCATATATTGCCGTCGGCATCTGCGATCTTCGCATTTTTCGTGTGAGCCGGTTCGTTGTAATAGCATGGTGTCACCACGGGGCCTTTGACAACGATCTCTCCCTTCAGCCCTTGGGGCAGTTCAAGAGATGGAGACCATCTCTCAATCGGCCCATTCACTGCCCCGATGACTTTTATTTCCATTCCTTCAATCGGCCTTCCGATGCAGTAACCGGCTCCTTCCGCAGTTTTCGCGGCTGTCTCCGCAAGCATCTCCGAGCCTGTGAAGTTCGCAATGGGAAGCGCCTCGGTCGCACCATAAGGCACATGGGTTACGCCATCGGGGGATATTGTCTTCTTCAGCATTGCATGGAGTTCTGCTGTGATAGGCGCGCCTGCCATGAGGACTCTCTTAAGTTTAGGGATCTTTATGTTCTTTTCAATGCAGTATTTGCAGACTACCTTCCACAGGGCAGGGGAACCGAAGGAGAATGTGACATTGTTCCTGGTCAATGCAGCAACGATCTTTTCGGGGTCGGCATTTGCCGGACGCGACGGATCCATGTCGGGAATAACGATGGGCATTCCAAGCGCGACGCTGAAAAGTCCGAACAGAGGGAATGCCGGCATGTCGATCTCATCCGGACCCGCGCCATAGGTTTTGCTGATGATGCCAAGCTGGGTGATGTAGATGCCGTGTGTGTAGACAACGCCCTTCGGCGGTCCAGTGCTGCCTGTCGTAAAAACTATTGCCGCGGTATCGTCGAGTTTCGTCTCCTCGCATTTGAAAATCGCATCCTTTGTATTTTTTTTCAGCAGCGACTCAAGGCTGGTGATCCAGGGAGGTGCGAAGTTTCCATGGGCTATTGATAACCTGACAGTCCTGAAAAAAAATGGGAATAGGTATTTGATCCAGTGCGCCCTGGAAATGCCGATCATGGCTTCCGGAGATGTCTTCCTTATGCAGTTGAGGAGATTCTTACGTCCCATGCCGGGATCTATGAGGACAGGTATTGCGCCGATCTTGAATACTGCGAACACGGTGGCGATGAATTCGGGACAGGGGCGGAGCATCATCAGAACTTTCGCGCCTCTGGCAATTCCGACATTGCGAAATTCGCAGGCGAGCTTGTCCGACATCTCCCTGAGTTGTCCGAAAGTGACGGAACGGTCGCCTTCCGCGGTGGAAATCACAGCGGTCTTATCCTTCCTCTGAAGGGAGGCTTCATCGAAATATTCGGCAATATTGGTTTTCATCATAAGGATGCTGGACTTCGGCCCGACACTATTTGTCTTTCCCTTAAGATACTTTAATGGCAGTCAAACACAAATTCCCCTCGGCATAAATGCTGCCAGTATTGATCATGGAACTTCTTCAGTGTCATCCCACGGGATGACGGATGGATGGATTGTTGGATGACTGGATGACTGGGTTTGAACTCAAAAAGAAACAAAGAATGCTTTATTGCACACATATCTAGAAAAAGGCATTTCGGATTTTTTATCAGGATTGTTTTATTGTTATGTCTTTAATAGGCAACCATCCAGCAATCCAATCATCCAAACGATGATATTTGAGTATCGCCTTATTCCGGCCAAGCCAAATCCGCATCAAAAATAGACATGATTTTAACCCTTGTATTTATGTTACAGAACACTAGTGTCCTCCGGCCCGTATCGAGCCGGACCCTTGACTTTTCGGCACTGCATGTTATACTTGCATGTGCTCAGGCGGCTGATGCCTATGCCTTGTCCTGACAGGCAAAATCACCAGCCGCATGGCTGCTGCATCAGCTTAAAGAAACAACGGGGGTGGTTATGAAAAAGCAGGCCTACAACTGGCAGGCAATGGTAAGGGACATAATGGATGAGGCATTCCTGCCGCAGGAGGAAATGGCGGCAAAGCTGAAAGTGAGCCAGCAGACGATCTCGAACTGGCTCAACGGCATGCGGAGGCCTAAGGAAGAGAGCATCCCGGAACTGTTGAAGCTTGCAGGAAGCAGTGGAATCGAAATTTCAAGTTATGTGGCAAACCCCGAGTTCGACCGGATCAATGAATATCTGAGCAAGAACAGGGGCCGGGATCTTAAAAGGCTCTTCGACCTATACGGCAAGATGAGCAAGGCGAACAGGCTGAAGTTCCTCAGGCACGTGGAGAGGATGGGGAGATAAGCTGGATTCTTGACTTTGCCTGCCACCCAATATGCCGGCGGCAATTCTGGCGTGGTGTCTCCACTGGGACCTTAAGGGAACCATAGGTAGCAATGCTGAGACGACGGCCGTTCCGCTTTCAGAACGCCCATGTTCGCCTTCAGTCTTGATGAAGATATCTAATATTGCCGTCCAATAAATATAAAGCTAAGCGTTCTTTTTATCTCTGCAGGCTTGCAAATTATCCTATCGCCTCTATTTTTAGAGGTTATTTTGAAAAATTATTTTTCTGACAAACAGCTCCCGCCCTCAGTAAGTTGTTTGCAGATGCATTTCCGGAGAGGTGGCAGAGTGGTCTAATGTAACGGTTTGCTAAACCGTCAGACCGGGTAACCGGTCTCGAGGGTTCGAATCCCTCCCTCTCCGCCATTTTGCGATTCTCGCAAAATGGCGGGAATATCCAAATTCCAGGCAAATCTCAAAAGAGCTGATTTCAAAACTCCAGAAAACGGTTGTTGCGGAAACAAGTCCCGTTGGAGTTCAAACTTTAGTTTGTCTTGGTATTCATAATGTTACATACGCTGAAGCGTGAACTCCAAATTTTGAAATCAGCTCAAAAGAGGCAATTTTGAAATTGCCTCAAAAGTGTAACCGTTAAGCTGCCTTTTAACTGCGGATAATCGAGCATATGTTCTTGGAGTACTTGATTGCATTAAATTATTTATGCCTCTAAGGATAAGCTCTAAATAAGGCTGGTACGCCCAGCTTAACGCTTACAATGCAGCGACCGCACATGAAATGCGCCAAAGAAGTTATTTCAGCGACAAGGTGCAGTTGACCATTATCTTGTCAGGTTCATATGAGAGTTTGGCCTTTTTGAGTCCGGGAAGACCTATGTCCTGTTCCCGGTTGATGAACTTGCACCTTCCAAGAAGTGATTTTGCAGTCTCCCAGTTTATCGCCTGTGCCGCACCCTTGAAATCCTTGTCGTACTTCTCGAAATGCACGACAGCGGCATCGCTGCTCTGGAAGCTGTACGCCGAGAACGCGATGATCCTTCCGTTGACAATGATGCAGACTCCTTCGACGTCCAGGTCCTTGAAGTTTGTGAAAGCCTCCTGGATGGCCTCTCTCTCCTGTCCAAGTGTAAAAGGATCGCTTTCCGTGCTTTCACGCCATTTTTCGGAGAGGGCGAAGCATTCCTGGAGCAGTGATTCCTCAAGCGGGACGCTTGTATAGCCGGGATTGTTCCGTGCAAACTGTGAAACGAGATTCTTCTTCTTTGCGAGTTTCGCACCACGCAGCAGGAAAAGCTTCTCGGCGGAATAGACGTAGTCCGCGAAATCCTCATCGAGTTCGGCTTCAAAGAAATCGTTGACCGATGGATTCTGTTTTACATAGTCCTCAGGAACCTGTATGAGCGACGCCTCCGGCTCGTCCGGGAATGTGCATGAGAGGAGGTTTTTGAGTTCCTCCGGAGTATAGACATCGCCAAGCGGCATGAGGAGGGTCTTGTCAAGTCCCGAATGGATCAGTATGGAGTTCCTGAACTTCATCCATCTGATGTCGTATATCTTCCGCCAGATGAAAAGGTTCGTGAACACATATTCGCATGGAATGAGGGTGAACTGGAGAAAGACATCCTGGAGATAATCCTTGTCGGATATGTCCACCAGCTTGAAATCGTTTATGGAAATCAGAGGCTGCATATGTAATTATTTCCGTTTATGGATGGTTATAAGTCCTCAAATGGAAAATGTATATTGCATTTCAGAAGAATAAAGTAAATTTGCGAAATTAATCCTGAACCGTATCATAATCAATGGGGAGGGATTTCTCTTCCTGACCGCCAGCATCATGGGGCCAGGACGGAAAAGTATTGAATGAGCAGAAGGGGAAGTGAAATTGCATACTGGGTGTTTTTGCCTCATAAGTAGGGCGGTTTTCAAACCGCCAACAAAGTGTCGGGTTAAAACCCGACATACTTTCAAGGACAAACAGCCTTAAAAACACAGCTTAACGCTTAAGCTCTTAACAGAATATTAAAAGACTGAAGAACGCGCAAACATGCGCTACTACAAACAAAAATAGCCTCGTTTGAGCTTATACCTAAGTACTACAGGGTCCGGGGCAGGTTAAAGATCTAGGGCGACATTGAAGAAGCCGGCCTGGAGACCGGCGCTCCCTTAAAAAGAATAAAGCGTAACTAAGGCAGGATCAATTCATGCCAGTTGTCGGGATCGTGGAAGCGGAATTTCGGGAATGCGGCGCTGGCGGATTCCTGGAGGATGATACCGCCGTCCTTATTGTAATTGTACCTGCAGACGGCAAAGCGTCCGAGTCTGCCTGATTTGCCGGGAAGTTCAATTCCACCTGCTGGAATTTTCATGAGACCCCACCAGCCAGTTTTCCCCTTGCCTTTGAAAGTGCCTGTCTCGCATTTCATGTCTGACTTGTAGAACAGGCTTTTGAAATCGTATTTTTCGCCCACGAGCTTTTTGGCATTGGGTATGGAAAGTTCGAGCGTTGCAAGATTCGGTGCGACATGCAGCTCATAGTAATTCTGCGTTCCTGCAGGCTGGAAGAAGAATTCCAGCACATCTCCCTTGAGCCATGTCTGGTCGTTCCTGCCTTTTGCATATGTGAAGACGTCGGAATCCTCCATCATGGCGAATACATTGAGGAACTTGCCTTCAAGCCAGAGGGTGGCTATGGTCTTCTGGACGGGAACATAGTTTTTAGTCCAGTTCCGACGGAACCATAGGAAAGACGGCTTTTCCGGAACACCTGGGGAGATTTTAAAGGATGAAGGGGCTTTGACGGGAACCTTTCCGGCTGCGAGTTCCGCAATGCACTTGTCGAGGAATATTTTGTCCATTTGTTTTGCCTTTTTATAAAGTTAGTTTTATAATGTATCGAAAAGCTTAAGCATATCAAGAGGAGTAATTTTAAGACACGCTAACAGCTGTGAACTCCAACAAGAGGCACGCATGCCTGCACTACCATCTCGCCAGCAACGAACTTCCGGCATGCGCATTTTCCGATGATGTGGAAAAGGGCTGGGACAGATCGTTCTCGAGTTTTGTTGAGGCTCAGAAGAAAAAATAAGCCGATTTTGGGGTTTCGGCATTTTGATATAGGGCAAATCCGGTTATATTACCCCCGCTTTAATTCTTTACGTCCTCATCGTCTAGAGGCCTAGGACACCAGGTTCTCATCCTGGTAACACCGGTTCGAATCCGGTTGGGGATGCCATTACCAAGGGCAGTTTTCACTGCAAATTTCAGCTCCGCTTAAATTGCGGACACGCAACGGATGAGAACCATTGGGTTCGAGAGCGAAGCGAGAAACCGTGCACAGCACGGTAGAGACGAGTCCCCGAGGAACGATAATCCGGTTGGGGATGCCACTTTTGATTATAAAGCACTTGCGAATAAATATAAAAAAACAAACTTGATCTGATTTCTACGATTCTTCTACGGGAATTATTTCAGCTGTGCCGTTGCATCTTTGTGAAGGCGGTAGCTCGTGTTCGAACTTTCATAAAGTAGGGACGGGCTTTAGCCTGTCCCATTCCTGGAAATCAAGATGGTACATGCTGAAGCACGTACCTACTTAACGCGCAAGCATGCGCTACTACAAACGAATTTTACCAGCAATTGAAATCATACCCTTGTCCAATAACATTCCTGCACAGGACTGGAAAACTGTGCGCCAGTAGATCCACTGCAAGCCACGCAGGTCGGTCATAACCCAATAATTTTCATGGAAATCGCATGCATTCCGCTTGAAATTCAACAAAGTTGAATAATATTCAATGCAATTAACAAAGGAGCTGGACATGCAGGGGACGATAGGAAAGAGGATAAGGAAGATCAGGAGGCTGCAGGACAGGACCCTCCAGGACATAGCCGGCGTATGCGGTTTCACGAAGAGCCTCCTCTGCAAGATAGAGGCCGACAAGACGGTGCCGCCTGTATCTACGCTGACGAAGATAGCGGGTGCCTTGGACGTGCAGGTGTCGAATCTCCTTGATGACAGCGGCAATGATGGAAACGTGTTCACTCCTGCGGCCAAGTTGTCGCATAAATCAATGACCGTGACCGATAAGGGATACAGTTTTTTTGCTTTCGCCTCTGAACGGCGGGGAAAGAACATGCAGCCATATCTCTTCGTGGCGGAAAAGGGGAAGGTCAAAGGCAAACCGCTTTCACATCCTGGACAGGAGTTCGTCTATGTCCTAGAAGGCAGCATGAAATACCGGGTTGGCGCGGTCGAGTATACGCTCGCTCCAGGGGACAGCCTGTATTTCGATTCGATAGAGGAACATGAGCTGAAGCCGGTAACCGCCAAGGTCGTGTATCTGGGGGTATTCTCGGAGAAGTAAGTAAAGCGGTGTTTAAACCCGCCTATAAACGTCGGGTTTAAACCCGACATACTAAAGAGGAAATATGAAAAAGACAAGAATATTGAAATTGAAGAATGCTGATAAAATTGAAACAGACTGGGGCGGGCTTACCTGGTACGCCGGCAGGAAGCTTGGGAACACCGAGTCGATGACCATCGGCAAATGCGTGATCAGGCCGGGCTGCGAGAATCCGCTGCACAGCCATCCGAACTGTTCCGAGATATTGACTGTGATCGAAGGGAAGATATCGCATGTCATCGAGGACGGCAAGGAAGTGGAGATGGAGGCCGGCGACACTATCTCTGTTCCACCAAACATCCCGCACAAGGCCCGGAACATTGGAACCTGCGATGCCATCATGTATATCTCGTTCGATTCGGCCGACAGGGAGATGGTGAAAGAAAAGAGTAACTCGTAACTGGCAGCTTGAAATTCGAAATTGGTTTTGGATATAGCCGGAAATTCATGATTATCTGAGTAATCTGTGGGCAATAATTTAAAGGAACAGGAAATGAGAATAGAACAGCTGGTAGCGAGTCCTTGTTCTTGTCCGAAGACCGGACTGGAGCAGTGTCTCAAGGATTTTTCCGCAATAGGATACCGCAAGTTCGAGCTCTTCACCGAGTGGGCGGAATCTAGGGTGGATATTGACAGCCCGGTCGCGCAGTATCTGGAGCTTGGCAGGAAGTACGGGATGCAGTTCACCTCGATGCATCTGCCGGCGATAGCGGAAGACCTGGACGCCGGAGTCGGGCGCGCCATAAAAGCTGCGAAGTTCGCAGGACAGCTTGGCGTGAAGGCAGTGATCTACAAGGCGAAGACCAGGGAGCTCTATATTTCTGGCGCGAAGAAGTTTCTCGACGGTATTGAAGGCGCCGGTGTTACGGCTGTCCTCCAGAACCACAAGGGTACGCCGATAACGACCATTGACGACTACCGTGCGGTTATCGAAGGGATAAACGACAAGAGGATGAAGACACTCCTCGAGGTCGGGATGTTCCATTCGGTTGGTGTGAAATGGAAGGAAGGATATGATTTGCTCAAGGGGAGCATCGCCCTTGTCCATATAAAGGATCAGATTGGCGAGGAAAGAGTTCCATTCGGCGAAGGCGAGGTCGACTTCAAGGGGCTGTTCGCGCAGCTTGAAGCCGATAAATATCCGGGCGAGTTAGTGGTTGAGATGGAAGTCTGCAGGGATGATTATGCAAAGACGATAAAACTCCTTGAGGATGCAAGGAAACTTTGCGAGAAAATAATAAAGGAGATGAAATGAACGACAGGGTGAAAATATGCATGATAGGTGCGGGAGGTCATTCTTCACGGAACATATATCCATGTTTCCCGGTATTGAAGAATACAGAAGTTTCCGCGAATGCGGATCTCAATCTGGGACGTGCCAAGGATGTGGCAATGAAGAACGGTATTCCAAGGAGCTATGCCGACTACCATGAGATGCTGGACAAGGAGAGGCCTGATGGCGTAGTTGTCTGCGTCGGACCCAATTTCCATGCGGAATGCGCAATCGAGCTCATGGATGCTGGATTCCATGTCTGTACGGAAAAGCCGCCGGCGGTAAGCCTGAAGCAGTGCCAGCAGGTCATTGAAACGCAGAAGCGCACGGGGAAGATCTGCATGACCGCATTCAAGAAGCGGTTTGCGCCTGCGGGCGTGAAGATGAAGCAGGTGGTTGAAAGCGCGGATTTCGGGAATCCGTCGACGATATCGGTGTTCAGGACGCGCGACAAGGGTGGCAATGGGATTGAAGACTGCCTCGCATACATTCTTGATTCAGGGGTCCACATGTTCGATCTCGTCGCCTGGCTTTTCGGTCCGGCGTCAAGCGTCCAGGCTATCCGCAGCGAACCGACATCCGTGGCCGTGCTTGTGAGTTTCGCAAATGGTGCAGTTGGCACGATGCTCTTTCCGACGACCTTGAGCAACCGGCGGATATGGGAGGAGATAACTGTTACAGGAAGCGGCGGAGTCTTTGCGCGCATGGAGAATTCCACGGAGATGATCGCATTCAAGAAGGAACAGCCGATAGCGGCGTACAAGCCTGAATGGTGTTTTGCATCGTGCGATTCCTCGGTCGAGATGGGATTCATACCGGAACTGCAGGCGTTTGTCGAGGCGATACGGAGCGGAAACAAGCCGGAATCGTCTGTTGAAAGCGTACTGCCGGGCATGGCGCTTCTCGAGGCGACGCTGGAATCGCTGAAGACCGGGAAGAATGTAAGTATCAGCTAAATCAAGGTAGGGCGGTTTCGCCGAAACCGCCGCAGACGACTCGGCGAGTCGTCCCTGCCTTAATAAAATGAAAAGGGAAATATATGAAGATAGGAATATCGAGGTTCTCGCGGCCGGAGGAGATGCGGCAGGTGCTTGAAGCGGCCGCGAAATTCGGTTTTGCAGGAGTCCAGCTGAAGGAGAACCAGTATCGGGCACAGGGGCTTGATGTGGAAAAATTCATGGGGTCGGCCGGAAACTTTGCGAAACTCGCAGCCGGAGGGCTTATCGCATATCCACCGGGCGATCTCAACAGATGGATTGAGCATGTCGGTCCGGTGATCAACTTCGCCGCCGGGATTGGAGCGGGACACGTCTGTATCTGCTCGGGAGGTGTGAGGAAGGACGATGCCGTGGACGACAAGCACCGCCTCGCCGGAAAAATCCTGATGGAGCTTGGCAGGACCGCGAAGAAGCTTGGCATAGAGATATCCCTGCACAACCATGAGGGGAGCATATGGGAGACGGAACAGGATATTGCGAAAACCGCAGAATGTCTCGATCCGGAATTTGCAGGGCTTACGGTCGATACCGGACATTGCGCGAAATGCGGGATCAAGGATATTCCCGCGATGATAAGACGATTCAAAAAGTATCTGGTAAATGTCCATCTGAAGGACGTTGATGCAGGCGGAAATTTCTGCGCGCTTGGAACCGGGACGCAGGATCTCGGCCCCGTAATAAAGGTTCTTGACGAGATTGGATACGCCAAGTGGCTCATCGTGGACGAGGAATCGAAGAATGTCCCTGTGGAACAGGCATTTGACATCGCGAAAAAATATTTGCAGAAGGAAGGAGCATTGAGATGAGTATCCAGAAAATTTGCATTGTCGGGGCTGGGAACCTTTCGACGAGGAGGATATATCCGCTGCTGGGGCAGGCGGGCGCACAACTGGTTGGCGTCTGCGATCTGGATGCGGAAAAGGCGAAGAGGAACGCCACGCTGTGGGGCGGGAACGTATATTCGGACATGGAGAGGATGCTGGACACCGAGAAGCCCGACGGCGTCATCATCTGTATTTCGGCGGACATGCATGCGAGGCTCGCACCGCTGGCGTTGAAGAAGGGGATTCCAGTTTATACCGAGAAACCGCCGGCGGAGACTGCCGCGGCCGCCCTGGAAGTTGCGAAGATCGCAAAACAGACCGGCGTCCTCTGCACCAATGCGTTCAAGAAGAGATACAATGTGGCCTACAACCGTGCGAAGGAATGGCTGTCGAAGTTCCCGGAGTCCGACCGCTACAGCATGTCGGTCGACTACGCCTCGAAGCAGTATGAGAACAACAGCCTCAGGCGCCTGTTCCTCTTTGATTTCACTATCCACATTATTGACCTGACGCAGTATCTGTTCGGGGATGCCTCAAGGGTGTTCGCCTTCGCCAAGGGGCCGGACGCGTATGCCGTCAGCATACAGTTCGCAAGTGGAGCTGTCGGATCTTTGAACCTGACCGATGGCAGATCGTTCAATGTCCCTACTGAGGAAGTGGAGCTTACGGTCAAGGGCGGGAATTTCATGACGATACACAATTCGTCCGTGTACCGCATAACTGAAAATGAGAAGCCGGTGGAATGGAGGGAGCCGCCGACGTTCACAAGCGCAGGCGACAGCGGAAACGACACCGGGCATCTTGCGGAACTCGCAGATTTCCTGGCGGCGATCCGCGAGAAGCGCACGACCCGCTCGAACATCTATGAGAGCTACAAGAGCATGGTGCTCTACGAGGCGATAAAGAACTCCGCAGAGACGGGGAGAGTGGTTGAGATCGGGTATGAGAAGATATAGAAGAAGGATTATTGATGATTGGGTATTGGTTTAAGATTCGTTCGTAGTTAAGCCCGCAAGGGCTGTCTTGTGGTAAAACAGGCATTCCTGCCTGTTTGGTGGAAGCAGACAGGAATGTCTGCTTTACCTGAAGAAACATGCCTTGCGGCATTGACTGCAAACTGATTAAAAACACAAAATGAACTTAAAAAGGTGTTTCCAATGAATGGACGGGAACGGTTCAAGGCGGTGATGGATTTCAGGAAAGTCGACATGCTGCCGGCGATGGAGTGGATATGCTGGTGGGACAAGACAATTGAGCGCTGGCGTTCCGAGGGGCTGCCCGTGGGATTAAGCAGGGAGGACACCTTGCGGCATTTCGGACTGGACGTCCATGAGCGCATCTGGCTTTCCCCGAGGTTTCAGGTCAAGCGCCAGCCGGAAAAGCCGAGGAGCGACGGGATCATCGAGACAGAGGCCGACTACGAGAGGCTGGTATTGCCATGCTGTGCAAATCCAGAGGTCGATCTTGAGAATGTGAGACGCATTGCGGAGAGGCAGAAGCGCGGAGAGGCGATATTCGAGCTGACTCTTGACGGTTTCTTCTGGTATCCGCGGGAGATCCTCGGGGTGGAACGGCATCTGTTCGCATTCTTCGACCAGCCGGAACTGATGCGCCGCATGAACGAGGATCTCTGCCGGTATCATCTTTCCTGCCTGGAGCAGGTGCTTGAAATAACGGTTCCGGATGTGCTGCAGTTCGCCGAAGACATGTCATACAACAACGGACCGATGCTCAGCCGTGTGCAGTTCGAGGAGTTTGTCGCACCGTATTACAGGAGGATCATACCGAGGGCCAGGGATGCCGGAGCGATTACGCTGGTTGACACTGACGGTGACATGACAGAGATGATCCCCTGGCTGCAGGAGGCTGGAATAGAAGGCTGCTCGCCCCTGGAGCGGATGGCCGGAGTTGACGTGGCGGGGATAAGAAGGCGTTTCCCGAAGTGGAAGATGATCGGGGGATTTGACAAGACCATCATGCATCTTGGCGAGGAGGCGATTCGCAGGGAGTTTGAACGACTGCTTCCGGCAATCGTCTCAGGAGGATACATCCCTACGACAGACCACCAGACACCGCCGGACGTCAGCCTCGAAACGTACCGGACCTATGTCCGAATTCTGAAGGAATACTGTGGGAAGGCGGCAGGCAGGTGAAGTGGCAATATATATATTCAGTTGGCGGTTTCCAACCGCCAAATAAACGTCGGGTTAAAACCCGACATACTTATTAAGGCAAAGCCAATTGGGAGAATTATATGAAGATTGATTTCCATGGGAAGTTGTCGGAGGTGAAGACGATACGGGCTGGATTCATAGGGTGTGGGTCGCATTCTTTCAGGAACATTTATCCGGTGTTCCAGTTCGTTCCTGTCGAGCTCGCGGCGGTATGCGATCTGTCGATTGAGAAGGCCGAGGCCTACAAGAAGCAGTTCGGGGCAGGGCAGGCATATTGCGATTACAAGGAGATGCTGAAGAAGGAAAAGCTCGACGCAGTTTTCATTGTGACAGGATACGACGCAAAAGGGCGCCCGCTCTATCCGCAGATTGCCATCGAATGCATGAATGCCGGATGCCATGTCTGGATGGAAAAACCGCCTGCCGCTTCATGCGCAGAAATTGAAAAGATGAGGAAGGTTTCGAAGAAGACAGGAAAGAATGTATTGGTCGGGCTTAAGAAGATGTTTTTCCCTTCGGCACGCAAGGCGAAGCAGCTGATGAGTTCGGAGGATTTCGGGAAGGCAAGCCTGCTTTCCATACAGTATCCGCAGTACATCCCGACACTGGACGAGTTCAAGGCATGGAAGAAAGGAAAAGATAGGACGGCTGTAAGCTTCCTGGATCATTTGTGCCATCCTGCCTCGCTGCTGATATATCTCTTTGGCATGCCTTCGACGCTTTTCTACCAGAGGAGCTTCAGCGGATCAGGGATTGCGGTATTCGGATATGAGGATGGGAAGACGGCATCGATCGCGTTTACGCACGGCGCATCGAGAAACTGCGGAATGGAGCGGACTCTTATCGTTTCTGACAAGGAGCACCACATAGTTGTCGACAACAACATCAGGGTGTTCTATCACCGGAATCCTCCGCTCGGATACGGCGACAATCCGGACTGTTTCAAGGGCGCTCCTTGCGAAACCTCGAGCGTGTGGGAACCCGAATTCTCGCTTGGGCAGCTTTATAACAAGGGGCTTTTCCTGCTCGGATACTATGACGAGGTGAATGAGTTTGTAAAATCAGTTCTGGAATGCAGGGAAAATGATGTCGGGACACTTGACGACGCCTGGAACGTGACAAGGATCTTCGAGGCGTTTGAGGAAGGGCCGGGGAAAGTGATACGGATTTAGAGGTTCCCTGTATTATTTCGATTTCCATTGTAATATCCTCAGTGGCAGGCTATAGTTACTGAAACATGCAGATTATTTTACTGTCAGTAGATGACTGGGTGGCTTGCCGTTAATCTAATGGTCTTGTTGCACCTGATATGCCTTACCGAAGCCGCCTTCTAGGGTTTTCTGTCAGCTTAAGTGGATTAATTCTCAGGAGATATCATGAACAAATTCGAAGAGTTTGGACTTTCAGCGGAGCTGATGAAGGGAGTAGTGGAACTGGGTTTTGCTACGCCGACACCCGTGCAGGGCAAGGTCATTCCGATGCTTTTAAAGGGTGAGCGCGATGTTGTTGCGATCGCCCAGACCGGTACTGGCAAGACGGCGGCGTTCGGCCTGCCTCTGCTCCAGCTTACAGACCCCAAGAACCCGGCCACGCAGGCGCTCGTGCTCTGTCCGACTCGCGAACTCTGCGTGCAGATAGCAAAGGATCTGACGGAATACGGACGTTTCGCGCCGCACCTCAAGATTCTCGCAGTATACGGCGGTTCATCCATCCGCGAACAGATGCATTCGCTGCATCGCGGCGTCCACATCATCGTTGCAACCCCGGGACGCATGCGGGATCTCCTGAACCGCAAAAGTGCGAATCTCGCACAAGTGCAGCGCGTCGTCCTCGACGAGGCCGACGAGATGCTGAACATGGGATTCCAGGAGGAACTCGAAAGCATCCTCAAGGAAGTGCCCGACGCCGCACGCACTCTGCTGTTTTCCGCGACGATGCCACGCCAGGTTGCCGTGATCGCGGCAAAATACATGACGGATCCCGAAGAGATCGTCATCGGCCCCCGCAACGCAGGCGCACCCAATGTCACACACGAATGCTATACCGTACATGCCCGCGACAGATATCATGCCTTGAAGCGCATCATCGACTGCCTGCCCGTATTCTATGGTATCATTTTCTGCCGGACGCGCCTCGAGACCCAGGAAGTCGCCACACTGCTGATGGGCGATGGCTATAGTTCAGACGCACTGCACGGCGACATGACGCAGGACCAGCGTGACCGGGTCATGAATAATTTCCGCAAACGCAACGTAAAGATCCTCGTGGCCACCGATGTGGCGGCACGCGGACTCGACGTTGACGATCTGACACATGTAATAAACTACGATCTGCCCGGCGATCCCGATGTATACACCCACCGCAGCGGACGTACTGGACGCGCCGGCAAGACCGGTATTTCCATTGTCCTTGTCCATATGCGCGAAGACCACAAGCTCCGCATAATCGAGAGGATCATGAACAAGAAGTTCGAGCACAAGAAAGTTCCGACAGCCAAGCAGGTCTGCGAAGCCAAGCTGGTGTCGATGCTCGAAAAAATAAAGGGCTACGACAACACCGAAATGGCGAAACTCGGACTCTATCTGCCGAAGATATACGAAATTCTCGGGGACATGCCGCAGGATGAGCTCATCAAGAGGTTCGTCCTGAATGAATTCAGCAGCTTCCTGGATTATTATAAGGATGCACCCGACCTCAATGTCAATGTCGGACATGGACACCCTGGCGACAGGTCTGACCGTCGGCATGATCGTGGAGATGACCGCCGTGACGGCCATGATCGCGGCAGGCAGCATGAGGGACATCGCGACCAGCCCAGAGGAACACGTGAGGTCTATGTAGGCCCGATGTGCAAGCTTCGGATCAACGTCGGCAAGCTGAACGGCCTGACCGTTCCAGCGCTTATAAGCCTGATAAACCGCGCCACGCACGGTCCGATGATCAAGCTTGGGCGCATCCGCCTCATGGAGCAGTTCAGCGTCTTCGAAATAGCCGCCGGCAACGAACAGAAGCTGATGCAGAATCTCGGCAAGGTGAATTTCAAGGACCGCCAGCTGAAGTGCGTGCCTGAGGCTGATTCACGAGGTGCGGATTCCCGTGGTCCCGCCGGTGCTGGAGCACAGGTAATCGCCCCTCAGCAGGCAGCTCCGCGCGATGCCGCCGCCCCGCATCCGCATCCGCATCACGAAAAACGTGAGCAGCATGCAAAGCATGAGCAGCATGTAAAACCAGAGCATCATGTAAAGCAGGAAAACCACGGGCCCAAGGAACACTTCAAGAAGAAGAAGCCTTTCTATGCCCAGGTCCATACCAAGGATTGATTGTCCTTTATAGAATTGCGGTACCTTCTCAAAATGAAATTTGTCTGAAAAGCAGCACAGGCATTCTTGTCCGTGGACTAAAATTACATTTTTCACTTGCATGCCAGCCTTCGCTGACAGCTATGGCACGGCACGCAGGAATATCTGCGTTACCCCCGGATCAAGGGGAAAAACGAATCGCACCCTGAAGGGGTGCCAGAATCATACGTTCTAATGATCAAGATGGTACATGCTTCCTTCGACAAGCTCAGGACAGGGAAGCACGTACCTACTTTGAATAATGGCGTATAAATTCGCCTGCTGCAGACAAAATATTCAAGTTAAAGACCTGTCTTCAGCGTCTCCGATATTTCTTGTTGAAGGAATTGGAGGCGTCCTGGAAGCGTTTTTCGAGTTTCTCGCGTTCTTCGGCGGGTACTGGGCCGGTCTTGTCCCATTTCTTCCTTATCTTGTCGAAGCGGTCTAGCGCTTCGTTCGTGTTTTCGAGCTTACCGTCTGCCGCCTTGCCGAAGTTGCTTTCAATCGCAAGCCTGAGCTCGTTGATCAGATCGTCGGATACGCCGCTTTCAGGCTTGATGTCGTCGGAGGAGGGGGCTCCGGCAAGCTGCTCGAGTTTCACGCACAGTTCCTTCTTCGACTTCAGATTCTCCTTCTGCTTCAGTGCGGCGGCGCTGAAATATCCGGCGTCCTTGTTCTTCAAGGCGGTCAGGATTTCGCCGAACCTCGCATCAAGTCCGGCAGCCTTCTCCTTGGGAACAGGTCCGACGGAATTCCATCTGGACTCAAATGCGGCCGCAGTCTCGTCGACGCTGCAGCTTGCGAAATCCGCGGAAGACGCGAATCCGGCGATATCCACAAGTATGGCCTCTTTGGCATTGACGTTCGCGTCGAAGGCCGACTGCAGTTCGCGGCGCGCTTCGCGGTATTTGCCGTCGAACAGTTTCAGGGCGGAATATAACTTGTCCTCGACTTCCCTTCCCTTGTCCCTCGGGGACGGACCGGTCTTGTTCCATTCATCCTCCAGGTTCCCGACGGTTTCGGCGATTTTGTCGCAGTCGCTTTTCAGTTCCTGGGAGTTTGCCAGTCTTTCAATTTCAGCGGATATGCCTTCTTTCTTCAGGAGATTCTCATTTCTTGTCTGGTCGACCTTCTCGAAGAATTTACCCAGTGCGGAATTGAACCTGTCCCAGAGAATCTGCTCGTCCCTTCTCGCAGCAGGAGCCGAGTTCCTCCATTTTCCGCGGAGGTCCATGGCGATATTGATCGACTGCATGAGATCCTGTCCGGACAGGATGGCCTCGGCCTGTTCGCAGAGCGCAAGCTTGGCTTTCTTGTTCTCGGACTGGATCCTGTGTATTTCGTCGTAGTGGACTTTTCGGCGGTCGAAGAAAGTGTTGCATGCCTTCCTGAATCGCTGGTATGTCTCCTCCTCCTTTTCCCTGGGGACCGGCCCTATGGCCCGCCATTCCGACTGGAGGCCTTTCAACTTGTCGGCGGTGCTTTCCCATTCCTCGGAGTCCTGGATAGCCTCGGCCTTTTCACAGAGTGCAATTTTGCCTGCCAGATGTTCGAGGCGCTTCTTGCCCTGTTCATCGAAGAACACCCTGCAGACCTGGTATGTCGTCTCGCAGCTCTTATGGAACCTGTTCCAGATTTCATTGGACTTCTCCCTGGGCACGGCGCCGATGCGTTTCCATTCGTCCTGGAGCGCCTTCAGCGATTTGAACCGCAGGTTGAAATTTGTTTCCGCCAGCAGTTTTTCAGCTTTTTCGCAGAGGCCGATCTTGATCGTGTAGTTCTCCCATCTGCTCCAGTCCTCCTCCTCGAATATCTCATTGATTTTCTTGTGATAGGAGTTCAGCATGGTCTTGAAATGCTTCTGGAGCTCCTCCTTGGCGGCATCCCTGATTTCTGAGACCTTCCATCTGGATTTCAACTCCTTCACCTTCGGCAGAATCGATTTCAAATCATCCGCATTCAGGTGCGATTCCATTTCGGCGCAGAGTTCCTTGAGCAGTTTCAATTCGGTTTCAAGCGTGGCGGCAAGCTCGTTCTTGCGCCTGTCGAAATCGGCGAGGGCCTTGTCGAAGCGTTCCTGGAACTGCTCTACGCCCTTGATTCCCGCGATGGCGCGCGTCCATTTCTTCCTGATTTCCCTGAGTTCCTTTTCGGCGAGTATCCATTCCGAGCCTTCGGCGATATCCTCGGTCCTGCCGCAGAGATGCTCGAGTTCCGGCAGTCTTTCGTTCCTCATCGCAATCTCCTCGCGCTGGATCTCGATGATGCTCGAGAATGCGTGTAACGCCTTGTCGAAACGTGCCTGCAGGATTTCAAGATACTGCTGCTGCAGCGGAGGAAGGTTCTTCCAGATCGATGTGATCTCCTGCACCCGGTCTGCGAATTCCGCAGCCTTGTCCGAGGATGAATACTTCTCAATTTCCGCGCATAGGGCCTCGCGCTCGGATGTCCGGGCTTTCCGGGTCTTGTCGCTTTCCAGCCGTGAAATGAACAGGGCATGCGCGTCATCAAGACGCTTCTTCAGTTCGACATGGTGGCCGTATGGGTCAAGGCTGTCCCATTTCTGGGCTGCTTCGGAGAAGAACTGTCCGGCGGCGTCCCAGTTGGAAGCCTTGGCGAGTTTTTCCGCCTCGATGCAGATGTCCTTGAGATTTTGAATGATATTTTCCATAAGTAAGTTTAAAAGATACCGAGTGAATGGGGAAATTGCAACCCTGTCTCATGGGAAAGAAAAGGCACAAAGGCACAAAGTTACAAAGGCGCAAAGGGAATATAGAATGAGGAAACGGAAGACGGAATAGGGAAAATGGAAAAGAAAATCCAATATCCAGCACGTAATGTCCAACATGGAAAAATTTAACTTTGTGCCTCTGTGCCTTTGTCACTCTGTAACTTTTCAACGAGCTCCTGTTCGAAGCACCAGCCCACGGCGTCGTAGTACTGTCCGAGATTGCGGCTTTTGATGATGCGCCTCTGCACGCGGTGTGGATCCGCGAAGGACATCGACAAATATTCCCACTGTTCGAACATCCTGTCCATCAGATGGCTCATTCCGCTCTGCCACTGCCGGTTTCCCTCGAAAAGAAGTTCATGGAACTTGCGGAGCTGAATCAGGCGGTTTTCAGCGCTTGGAAATTCAGACCCCTTCAGCATGGCGGGAAGGCATGGACATGCCATTGCGCCCCGTCCGATCATCCATCCGGCGGCATCGCCGAACTGGTTCCGCAGGTCCTGGAATCCCTCCGTCGTCCTGATTTCGCCGTTGAAGATGAAGGGGTGCCTGCATATCGACATGGCATGCCTGGCGCGTTCCAGGTCCAGGGCGCCTTCATACATCTGGGCTGCAGTGCGCGGATGCAGTATCACCTCGCTGAGCGGATAGCGGTTGAGCACTTCGATTACGGGAATGAACTCGTCCGGACTGTTATATCCGAGACGCAGTTTCACTGAGAGCTTGACCGGACTGCCGTTTAGAACTTGTCCTAATATTGAGTCTATGCGGTCGGGATGCGGCATGAGTCCGGCGCCGCGGCCACGGTCGGCGACTGTCGGGTAGGGGCAGCCCATGTTCCAGTTGACTTCATCGTAGCCGAGTCCGTGCAGTTCCTTCAGGGCCGCAGAGAAGGTCTCCGCATGGTTGGTGAGAAGCTGCGGGATTGTGCGAAGATCGCGGTTGTTTTCCGGAGCCAGCTGGCGCAGATCCCCGGAGCGAAGGGGTTTTCCCTGTCGCGGCTGGATGAAAGGTGCGACGGCGCGGTCGAAGCCGCTGAAACATTGTGCGAAAGCCTGGCGGTAGACTGCATCGGTTATGCCGTGTATCGGCGCCATGCTGAGGTTGATGGGAGCGGTCATTAGATTCAAAATCCTTTCGTCGCATTATTTATGGAAACTATACTTGACATCGGGATGCCTTTGTCACTTTTTAACTCTGTGCCTTTCTTCTCCGAAAGCAGTCGTTCGCGCACGAAGCTGATATGGCTCTTCAGCGCATACAGCTGTTCGCCGAAAGGGGCTGGCACCCTGATCTTGTTCACGTTATTCTCTATGTGGGCCAGGCGATGCAGCAGTTCCTCGCGTTTATTTGAGTCCATTGAAGGACTGAACGCCTCGCGTTCAAGTGCGAACAGCGCCTTGTACCAGCGGTAGATGGTTGAACGCCAGCGCCAGCGCCAGAGCACAGGGACGATTTTGACTGCAGGTATCAGCAGCAGGGCGATAGGCACGATGGCAGCGATTGAACGGTTTATGAGGCTTGCGAGCCAGAAGGGGAAGTTGCGGTAGAGGAAGCTTTTGCCGGTTGCGTAATAGCGGGCGGCATCCGGACTGATGCGGTATTCATGCTCCAGCAGGGCAGGGAACTCCCCGCTCTTTTTTAACAGACCTGCCGGACCATGCACTTCGCGCGCCGCTTCAAGAATGATGTCGATCAGAGCCGGGTGCATATTGTCCCTGGCGATCAGCTCCACCGTCGGGCCGATCAGGGTTACAGGCTCGGAGGGCACGTTCTTTCCCAGGTCGAATGCGCCCATCGGCAGTTCCATTTTGCTCAGGTAGTTGATGCGGCGCAGATAGGCATCCGCCTGGGTGAAGCTGAAAAGCTTGACACCGGGCGCGCGCATGAGATCGCGCAATGTTTCAATGGACAAGGAATCGCTCATGCAGAACGCGGCGTCGATTCGGTTCTCGGTCAAAGCGCGGACCAGATCTCCTGATGCAATATCGAGCAGAGTCGTATCGCCACCCGGTTCAATTCCGTTTGCCTTGAGCAGGGCCAGTGACAGGATGTGCGAACCGCCGCCTCTCTTTCCAATGTCCAGGCGCTGGCCTTTGAATTCGGAAAGCTTGTCTTTGTGCTCGCCGCGGTAGAAGATTATGAGAGGCTGGTAGGAAACACTGCCCAGCGTAACTAGGTTGTCTATATCAATGCCTTCTGTCTCGCCGCCTTGAACCAGTCCGACATCGACCTTGATCTTGGGGTCGACCAGTTTTTTCAAGTTGTCCAGCGAGCCTTCTGACGGGAGAATTATCAGTTTGATGCCCTGTTTCAACAGAATCTTCTTATATTTATCGGCTGTCTTGCTGAAGATGCTGCCTTCCGGACCGGAGGCGATGGTGATTGTGTTTGGAGCTGCGGAATTGAAGAACATGAAGATTGCCAGGCTTATTGCCAGGCATGTCAGCAGGATAACTGACAGGAGCATGATCGGGCTGCGGATGGATATTTCCTTGAACCTCGCCCGCGCAATGGATATTATTGTGCTCAAATTGATTTTCATAGTGCATGGAAGATAGTCGGCGGAGCCGGAAAAGCAAGGGGGGAAGGGGGCGGAATAGAAAAGGTAGAAATAGGATAGGCACATAGGCACAAAGGCTTAAATTTCCTTCACTTTACTTCATTGTTGGACTTTACGTATTGGATATTCTATCCTGTTTTCTGATCCGTCTTCCCTTTGTGCCTCTGTGCCTTTCTTATCTTCGTGCCTATTGTTCCTTGCGAATTTCGCAGAAAGATACCGGCAATGCTTTGAAATGGGGGCTGTTAATTGTAAAGTATTATTTTGTTTCTATAAAACCAGAGGGAAGAACACCGCATATGAACAAGAATACGATAAGATTCAAGAACGGTCTGGAGTTTGGGATCGATGCCTCAGGAAAGGCCTTCAACGGAATAGGCGCAGTATCTTTCAAGGGCGAGAAGCTGAGGAGCGCGTCGGTTCCATGGACGCTCATCTTCGAGACGGAGCAGGGGTTCAGATTCGACAGCTATGGGCTTTCCAAAATTGAAAAGACCGGAGACTCCGCCAGGATATTCATAGACGGGACCGCCGGATGGATGCCGTTTGGCCGCACGACCGATGCGATGGGCGATTCAAGGTTCCATACGAGACGGCTTGAAAAGCCCAGGATCAAGCTCTGCCTGCACATGAAAACCATCAGCGAGAAGATCTGGGAGAACGAGTGGACAGGCGTGAAGACCAGGTGGGAGATCATTTCCTCCGACATCCCGCTGCACTGGGCCCTCGAGGACACCACTTGGGAAATCGGCGGGAAGGCCGATGGGGCTGTCCTGGTCCAGCAGGATGTCTCGACAATAGATCTTGAACAGAAGACGGCGAAGGGGGGGGCGTTCAGCTCAATCGAAAAATTCGCTGTCGAAGAAAAAGGCGCCTGGGGCGGGGCGTATCCCATGGACATGCTTCCCCGCGGAGCAGGCGCTTCCATATGCGATTTCCAGGCGAAAGGCGGAACTGCCTTCTGCACGTTCTTCGAGAAACCATCGCTTACAAGGAGCAGGATTGAGAAGTTCGCAGGCGAGGACGTGATCCATTATTCTGATAATCATTTCTTCCCTCTCTCCAAAAAAGCGCTGCTGCCGGAAAGGAAGATCCTCCTGTTCCAAAGTAATAAGAAGCTGATGAGGCATGAATGGCGCAACCTCTGGCTGGACTGCTTCACGGAAGTCAGGAAACGCATCCTCGGCAATTACGGGTTCAGTCCCGAGATTCCGCAGCCGTCAGTCCATGCACACCTATGGGACGTCGACCTGAAGAAGCGCGGCGCAGGATGGACGAAGGAGCTCGGAGGGGCTTTTGCGAAATACGCAGAACTCGGATACAAGGATGTATTCACGCACGGGGTCTGGGACTCGGTGACATCCGATCCGACGGAGCCGAAGGGGAATATCTGTTGTCCGTATTCGTTCACGTTTGCGGAAAAATTCGGGGGTGCGGAAGGAATGAGGAAACTCGCCGACAAGGCGCATGAGAACGGAATCGCTCTTTTCCAGTGGTTCGGATTCCAGTTTGCGAAATACGCACCGCTCTGGAAGGAGCATCCCGAATGGCTTCTCAGGGAGCAGAACGGAACTCCATGGGACGGCGACTACGGTACGCTCTGGTGCGGGCGCGTGCGTTCAGGTTTTGGAAAAATGCTCGAGGATCAGATCCGCAAGGTGAAGGATGATACCGGCATCGACGGGATATTCTTCGACTCGTACCAGAACCTCGGCATCACATGCGTCGACTGGCAGGGTGAGGACAAGGCCCCGCAGGCCGAGGAAATATGGCGTATGCAGTCGCGCCTCCAGAAGCACGGCTACAAGTTCCGCTGCGAGATAACGACTGTTTTCGGAGTGTCGCAGGTGGCGATGTACGGGTTCAAGGAAGACAAGTTCCGCAGGCGCCTCTGGGATACGACCGTCGAGAACGACGATGCCTTCGCGCTCATCGACTGCAGTCCGGCATTCTTCACGGACAACCCTTTCACGGAGAAGAAACTGAGTCCGAAATTATATTTCTGGCTCCTCGGACATCGCGCGGTGCCTGGCATAGGCGCCAGACCATGGAAACCTGTCGGCAAGGATGATGACAGCAAGCCATTCCTTCCTGGAAGGGAACTCGCCGAGGACTATGCCGCCGTCAACAGGCTCTACAACGATGCGCTGCCAAAGATGCAGAGATTGAGAGTGACCGAGAACGGCGATTACAGTCTCTGGCTCGACGAGAAGAACAAGCCGTCGGTGATCTGGGCATTCCGAAAATCAGAATTCAAGTTCTCCGGAAAGGTGAAGGATCTCAATTCCGACAAGGTGTCTGAGGTTGGTTCGGTATTGAAACTCCAGCCCGGACATGTATATATGCTGATCAAATAGATTCTGTGGAATGAAAAATATTTCAATAAATAGGAGCATGTTAGAATGAGTAATAACGACAGCAAGAAGTGGTTCAACGAAAACCGGTTCGGCATGTTCATCCATTGGGGTGCGTATTCCGTGGCGGGACGCGGCGAATGGATCATGAACAGGGAGAGGATCGGCAAGGAAGAATACACGAAGAAATATGTCGACAACTGGCATGCGGAGAAGTACGATCCGGCTGCATGGGCTGAGCTCGCGAAGGAAAGCGGCATGGGATACATGGTGCTGACGACACGCCACCACGACGGGTTCGCCCTCTGGGATTCGAAGGTCAACAGCTGGAACGCCGCAAAACTCGGACCGAGGCGCGATCTGGTTGCACCATATGTGAAGGCTGTAAGGAAGGCCGGGCTGAAGGTCGGTCTCTACTACTCGCCTGCGGCATGGACGCATCCGGACTATCCCGGACCTTTCTTCCGCGACTGGCCGGGCGACAAGGACTGGAAGGATGAGGCCTCAAAAAGGCGTTTCATAGAATACTACAGGGCTGAACTCCGTGAACTGCTGACAGGATACGGCAAGATCGATTATCTCTGGTTCGACGGATGCATACCGGAAAACATCGATGGCGACGAGACCCTGAAGATGGTGAAGGAACTCCAGCCGGACATCCTCGTCAACAACCGCCTCGGAAAACCTTTCGACATCAAGTGCAGCGAGCAGACGATAAATCCGGCGAAGGCGGGACAGGACTGGGAGGCGTGCATGACATTGAACGGCAACTGGGGATATCATGCCGGTGACAATCGCTGGAAGAGTTCAGTGGATGTGCTCGACATGCTTCTTACCTGTGTGCAGAGCGCAGGAAATCTCCTTCTCAACATTGGACCTAAGGCTGATGGAACTGTTCCGGAGAAGTCAGTGAAGATATTGCGTGAGGCCGGCAAATGGATAAGCCGCAACAGTGAATGCATGGCGGATTCCGACAGGCATCCGTTCTCGTGGAACTGCACCGCCAGGCCGATCACAGCAAAAGGGAACCGCGTATATCTGCATTTCCTGAACGATCCATGCGGAACTTTCTGCTGGGGCGAATTGAAGAACAAGGTGCTGTCGGCAAAGATGCTCAAGGATGGTAAAGCAGTCGAATTCCGTCAGGAAGGAGACAGGCTCTTCCTTGAGAAAATACCGTCTCCGCTGCCGGACAGTCCGGCGACGACGATTGTCCTGGAGCTTGACGGCAAGCCGGAAGCCCTGATGCAGCAGACGACATTCTGGATCCCGGAGTGAGTAGGATGCATTTTAAGTATGGCGGTTTTTACTTGTCATGAGCGCGTCGAATGGAACCGCCAATTAACTGTCGGGTTAAAACCCGACATACTGGCTTTGACAAGGTTTCTGAATTATGGAAATTGTTTGTAGTAGCGCATGTTTGCGCGTTCTTTAAGGAGCGCCGACCTTGGTCGCCTATGGTGCGCCGAAGGCGGGAGACCAGCGCTCCTTTGGGAAAATAAAGAACGCGCAAACAGGCGCTACTACAAACGAAATCATTCACAGTTGAACTTATTTCTAAGCCCTGCAGATTGCTGGTGCATTACGGTAATGTCTTGAATTTGACGCGTGATACTTTATCTTAATCGCAAAATACATGAAAGGATGTTTTTAACTCATATGAAAATATTGCTTACCGGGGCCTCGGGGAATCTTGGCTCGGCCGTCTGCAGGAAACTGCATGAGGATGGATTTGAGGTCGTAGCCACCGACCAGATCATGAAGAAGGATCTGCCGGTCAGGCTCAAGGTCGCGGATCTGCGGGACAGGATTGTCTGCTACGAACTTATGGAAGGGGCCGACGCCATCGTCCATCTGGCGGCCCATCCGAACGACGGATATCCAATAAAGCAGGAGCTTCTGAACGACAACACTTCCTTCACCATGAACCTGCTGCATGCGGCGTACGAGTCAGGCATCAGGAAATTCCTCTTTGCCAGTTCCATACAGGCGATGGTGCGGATGCGGAGGATTGGCGAGGACGGGACAATACCCCAGTCAAGGTTGAAATATCTTCCTGCCGACGGGGAGGTGCCTGCGGATCCTGACAACGTCTATGGATTGAGCAAGCAGCTATGCGAGCAGATGCTGAAATTCTATGCCCAGGAGAAGGGCATGTCCTGCATTGCCTTCCGTTTCCCGTTCCTCTACAATCCCGAATTCCTCAAGTTTTACAGGAGATATCATATCAGCTGGAAGGCATACATGAACCAGCAGGGCAATCTCGAGGAGTGCTTTGCGTCTTTGTCAGTGAACGACGCCGCCCGTCTTATCGCGGCCGTGCTCAGGAAGGATCTTCCCGTGTACAGATGCTATTTTCCGGCAATCCCGAATCCCATCGCAGACGAGGAGGTATCCGTGCTGCTGGATAAGTATTACAAGGGTGTTGAACTCAGGAAGCCAGTCTCGGAGATCAAGTCCCTGGTCGACATTTCGCGCATCACAGGCGATACCGGCTGGACTCCCGAGGACAACGTCCTCCAGATGCTCAAGGATGCAATCAAGGTCTGAGTGGAATGTTGCTAAGTTAAGCACTTCTGCCATGAAAGTATGTCGGGTTTCAACCCGACACCAGGTTGGCGGTTTAAAAACCGCCATACTGACTGCTTCCCCATTTAGATCCTTGAGGCGTTGCTGGCGGGACGCAAGCGCTCTTGAAGAAAAGTAAAACCAAAAAGAACGCGCAAATCCTCCGAAGGAGGACTGCTACGAATAAAAAACTAAAAATAAATCACAGGCGAGACGCCTGTGCTACATTGCCAGGTCAATCTGGAAATTATTTGTCCTGCCTTACTCCGCCGGTTTTGTTCACCAGCATTTTAAGGTGAAGATCTTTTGATATTGATTTACCTGCTAGGACATCCTCTTCCCTGAATGATGCCATTAGGATTTCTCCCTCCTTGTAGCGCTGGTAGTCGTAGATGATCCTGATCACGCCGTCCTTGTCCTGGATACCGTCGGGATATGAGACTCCCTCGCGTTCATCCAGCAGGAGGCCGCCTGTCCAGGTCGCACCATCGTCTTCTGAAATGAACGCCGTGAGATGCGAGCGTGGACGCCAGGTCTTACCTTCAATGAATAGCTTTACAGCCTTCTCAGATGCGATGTCAGCATGATTTATAAGCAGCATATTGCCGGATGACAGTCGCCTGATGAAGAACCTTGAGTTCGGGCCGCCAAGATTGGAGTTCTCCCCGGGAGTCCATGTTTTACCTCTGTCCGAGGAGAAGCTCTGTCCGATTCCATAAAGTGTCCTGACAAGCATCCAGAGTTTTCCATCTTTTAATTCCACGATCATGTGCTCGTCGAAGCACCTGTGCGGGATGTCGGCTCCGCCCTGTAGCTGGAATGACTTGCCGTTGTCGGAGGAAATTGTCATATTGGAGAAACGGGCATGCTTCATTTCCTCCAGTTTCGGCTCCATGCATTCCCAGACGGCTGTCGGCATCGCCCATTCGCCGGTGGAGAGGACCGTAGGCTTGTCCATCATGACGCCATCCGCAATACGCACCGGCTGTGAGAAGACTGGCTTGCCCGAGCTGGAGTTATTTGTCCATGCGCCCCATACGCCCGCCCTTCCGTCATGGATCCTGCCGTCCTTCACGCTGTACGACTGCGACCAGAACAGCCACATGCGTCCCTGCGGATCATGCCAGAGCACCGGATCATAGGCGCGAACGTGCCCCGGAGGATCGATGACCGCAACAGGCTCGGTCCAGGTCTGTCCGTTGTCTCCGCTCGTCACGAGCAGGACGTAGTTGTCCGGACCTTCGTTTACTCCGCCGGAGTACCAGGTGGCCCAGAGGCGTCCGCTTGGGGAGCACTCTATTCCGGGTATTCCCTGGAACTGCCTGTTTGCCGTATGATGCTTGTTCACGTCCGGAATTGCTATCTCAACGGGAGACATCGGATTTTCAATGCTGGCATCCATTTGTCAGGTCCTTTTTTAGGTTGAATCTTTCAGTGTCTTTTGTCCTTGACATGTTATGCTTTACAATATATGATATATTTAATAAAGCAAATCGGTGTCATCACGCAGGATGACGGATGGATGGATTGCTGGATGAATGGATTATTGGGTTTGAACTTAAAGCAAAGTCGAAGGGACCATCCATTAATCCAATCATACATGAGACGGTACAAATAACCCACGGAAAATATAAAAGGAGCATTTGTCATGGGAGCAAACAGTCTGATATTCGCCGGACTCCTGTCTGGAATAATTCTTGCAATGTCATCGACATCGATCAGGGCGGAGGATGCCGCTGTCAAACCAGTCGCATCATTTGCGGAGTTCGACAGGAAGGCACAGGCCGGCGAGGCCTTGTCAGTCGTCTTCTTCGGCGGTTCGCTCACTTATGGCGCCAATGCGAGTGATCCGCTTAAGACAAGTTTCCGCGGGCTCATGTCCAAGTATCTGGCTGAGAAATATCCGAAGGCGCGCTTCACGTTCCATGATGCGGCGATCGGCGGAACCGGTTCGGATCTCGGGCTTTTCCGCTTTGAAAGGGATGTGCTCTCCAAGAAGCCAGATCTTGCGTTCCTTGATTTCACGGTCAACGACGGCTATGACCAGAAGGACATTGAACCGCTCATCAACTATGAGACGCTCCTCCGCGGGATGGTTGGACGCGGCATTCCTGTCGAGCAGCTGTATTTCGCATTCAGGTGGCAGTTCGGCAAGGACTACAAGCCCGATGAGGTCTACCGCCGTCTGGACCACATGAAGCTTTCCGCCGCATACCACACCGCCCAGGGCGATCTCTACCCTCTCATGCAGGAGACGATCACAAGCGGCAAGAAGACAATCGAACAGATGTGGCCGTTTGACGGTGCGCATCCGGACGATCCGGGATATGAGGTCTTCTTCGAGGCGGCGCGCCTCGGCTATGAAGCGGCTGTAAAGGAAGGTCTTGTCTGCACCGTTCCTGAAAAACCGGTCTTTGGCGAAATGACTTCCATCAAGCGCATATGCCTGGCGGACAGCCAGCTCCCGAACGGATGGGTCAAGGGAAAGACTTTCCGCACCTCGCTCTGGTTCGACGGGCTTTCCAGCCGCTGGATGGGCGATGTCGCCATGTACGATGTTGCCAAGAGCACAGGCACTGTCGAGCCGATTAAACTGGAGTTCGAAGGAACCTTCCTTGGCCTCTTTGGCGAAGCCAACCAGGACGGCCTGGATGTCGAGGTCAAGGTGGATGGGAAAGTCCTGCCGTTCGCGAAGAAGAAAAAAGATAAGGAAGGGAATGTGACCATGGAATATGCGCCAGCCTGGCCTTTCAAGATGACATACGGACAGGGCAACCTCTTCATATGGCGCAGGAGCCTGACCGCTCTTCCTCCCGGGAAACATGTGCTCGAACTTATCCCAGTAGTCCCTGAGGGCGTGAAAAAGGGGCAGCTGCGCATCGAGAGCGTATGCGTCGCCACCGCTCCTGGACAGTGAAGCAAAGGCGCAGTTTGCGCTGCGCCAAAATTCCAAGTTCCAGATGAATCAATAAAGGAAAAGAACATGCCTCACGGCATTGACTACAAGCAAATAAAACACAATCTTGATTTCGTTCGTAGTTAAGCCCGTGAGGGCTGTTCTTGAATTGTTTCCTTTTTGCTTCTTATGATTAGTTTGTAGTTAACGTCGCAAGACGTGTTTTTGGTCTTTGTTTTAATTTTGGGGCTTGTTTGTCCTCCGAAGGAGGATGGTTTTTGTGATTTGGAATTTACTAATTAATTCACATAGGAGATCCTTGTAATGAAGATGAAAATTCTGTTGCCCATGTTTTTTGCGGCGGCGATGCTGTGCGGGACTCTTTCCGCGCTTGAGACCGAAAACAACGGCATCCGCATCCTGCCTGCCCCGGGAAAGATGACCATCGACGGCAAGTACGACGACTGGGATCTGACTGGTGGAATCTTCACATGCAGCGGAGTCGAGAGCAACCGGGACGTCTACAGCACATGGATGCATATGATGTACGACAAGGATTTCCTTTATGTGCTGGCGCGCTGGAACGATCCTACACCCATGAACAATCCCGGCTCGACAAAGGGCGATCACGGATTTGCCGGAGACTGCCTGCAGATCCGTTTCATTACGGGATACGAGAAACCCGATGAAAAGGTGAGCCATTGGACATGCTGGCGCGACCGCGAAGGCATCGACGTGATGGACGTGGCATACAACCGCGATTTCAAGGGCGAGGCTGTCCGTGATGCCAGGGAGAAGGGTGCGCTCCAGGGATTCCAGGTCTATGCCGACGACAAGGGTTATTCCCAGGAGATCGCTATTCCGTGGAGCATGATAACATCAGATGGAAAAGCCCTGAAGGCCGGTGACAGCATCGTGATGGCGGTCGAACCGAATTTCACCGCGGGTATTTCAGGACGCATTACAATCAAGGACATTTTCAGATCCGGAGTTGTTCCCGACAGGGTCTTCACTTTCCGTGCATACAAGCAGTGGGGCATCGGTACTCTGGAAGCAGCAGGAAAAGTTGGACTTGCACCAGTGCGCCTGTCTGACGACAGGAAATTTCCGGTGGCGATGAAGGACGGTAACCTGTCAGTCGACTGGACGGGGCTCATCATTTCGCAGCTCTGGCCCGGGTTCAAGAAAATAGAGTTCGACATGCCGTTCGACGGATATGTCTCGATGAACCTCATCGGACCGGATGGCGTTGTCGCGAGACAGCTTCTCACCGAGAATTATTTCCAGAAAGGGAAGCGCACGGTTGAATGGGACGGCTTGACTTCTCCCCTGCACCGGTTGCCCGGCACGGTTCTGCCCGCAGGCAAATATGAATGGAAGGCGATCGCGACAAAGGGGTTCGGCACAACTCTGAGAGGATGGGCGTCGCACAGCGGAAAGGCGCCATGGAACAATGGTCCGACCGACAGCTGGGGCGGTGATCACGGTGTTCCTTCCGGATGCGTATTTGACGGTACCCGCATGCTCCTGGCATGGAACGGAGCTGAGGGCGGACGGCATGTACATGGAACTGATCTCCAGGGCGTGGTCCAGTGGGGCTTGAAGAACACCACGGGCGCCGGAGATCCGAACGTAATAGCCGCCGACGGCGGAACTGCATATATCCTCAACAGGTTCCATTCCGGCATGGATCCGGTGATAACCCGCGCGGATTCCGCAACTGGAACTTATTCCTGGTGGAAAGGACGCGATACTACGGTTCTTCCAATCAAGGAGACCTGGGAGAAGCCGGAAGGCATGCCCGACCATTTCGACGGTCTCGATGCCAAGAACGGCAAGCTGTATGCGACCTGCAGCGATGCGCGCATAGGTGCTGACGATCTCACCGACATTAAAGCTTTCTTTACAAAAGTGCAGGCTGGAGGCGGAGCTCTTGACGGCATTTGGAGCTCACTCTATGAAAGAACTCGGAAAAGCATTACCGACTGGCTCGCAGGAAAACAGGTTAAGGAGGCAAAGCCAAAGGGTCCGCTACATGAAGATCCTCTGTCTCTTGTGATCAAAAAACTGAACGACGCCATCGCAAAAGAGACAACAGGCGCTGCGGCACAGGCGAAACGCAAGGCTATTGATGCGGCTCTTGGCGAATCCATCCGGCACATGAATACAAACCTTTTTGCCGTGCTTGATGGCGGTACCGGGAAAGTCCTGAAGACCTGGCCTCTTGAATGCGGGACATTCGTGCGCGCGGTCAACGACAATCTCGTTTATGTGATAACAGGCGGAATTGCGGCGCAGGGTGACACGCTTGCAGGGACATCTGTTGTATCAATTGATCCTGCGACAGGAAAGACAAGTCCGTTCATCCAGGGGCTGAAGAATGTGCGCGCACTGGCTGTGGACAAGAATGGAAAGGTGTATGCAAGCGTTACCGAACCCGATCAGCAGGTGCTTGTATTTGATAATCAGGGAAAGCAGATCTCCTCAATAGGTAAGAAAGGCGGACGCCCGGCTGTCGGAGTCTATGATGCAGCCGGAATGTACCAGCCGTTCGGTCTGGCCATAGATGGCGAAAACAAGCTGTGGGTGATGGAATCCAATCGCTATCCGAAACGCGTCAGCGTATGGAACATTGAAACTGGCGCATTGATAAAGGAATTCTACGGCATGACGCATTATGGCGCCTCCGGCGGTGCGATAAATCCGCTTGAGCCGAATATCATGGTCGGCGAAGGATGCGAGTGGCGAATGGATCCAGTGACTGGAATATCGAAATGCACTGGGACAATCGAACAGGCGTTCCATGGTTTCGCGACATTCCGGGAAGGGGCGAACAAGAAGCTGTATCTGTATGTTGAGACAGATGATGGCGGCCTGCCGCATCACGGCTATGGAGTGTGGGACCACAAGATCTACGAACGCATCGGTGAAGGGCAATATGTCCTCCGTACGGCGTTCATCGTGATCAGGGATGCTGAAACAAAGCCGATAGGCACTTATGTCTGGACCGACGAGGACGGCACTGGCAAGCTAGACTTGGCAAAGGCGAAGAAGGTCGACTTCAATGTCACTTTCGGCGGATCACTCCATTGGTCGCTCAACCTCGGACTTGACCAGACGCTTTATGGATATGACCAGGGCGGCAAGCGTTTCCTTCGTCTGCCTTTGAAGGGGTACACTGCGTGCGGCGCCCCGAAATACGATCTGGCTGGAGCCGAAGTCCTGCCGCAGCAATATTTTGATGGACACAACAGCACCGCCGTTCCCGACGCAAGCGGAAAGAAACTGCTGACCATCAACACCAAGGCCCAGCGATGGGAATGCTTCGATCTCGCGACCAACAAGATCCTCTGGTCTTATCCGAACCCGTATTTCCAGGTGCATGGTTCGCATCGCGCACCTACGCCGACACCCTGATCGACCAGAGGCGCATATGGCCCGATTGGAATCGCAGAGCTTCCAGCACCGATCGGCACGCTCTGGGCGATCAACGGAAATCTCGGGGAATGGTATCTGCTCAATGGAGACGGCTTCTATCTCGGACACATCTTCGAGGGCGATCCAACAAAATTCCGCTGGCCGGCTAAACCGGTTCCCGGAGCCGACCTTACGAATTGTCCGCCCGGAAGTGGCGGAGAGGACTTCGGCGGCTCCCTAACGCAGGGCAAGGACGGCAGGATCTACATCCAGGCCGGCAAAGGAGCCGTATGGAACACGCTGATGAAAGGCCAGGAGGAGGTCAGGGCAATCGGTTCCGGACAGGTCGAGCTCACGCAGGCCGATCTTGTGAAGGCGAATGAGTACCGTGAGAACGCACTCCAGGCGGTCACCGCCGGACTCCAGTACGGTGTCGCAAAATTCACGCCTGCGTCACTTACAGGGAATCTTGACAAGGACTTTCCGAAGATGCAGAAGATTGCCGGAAAGAAGGGTGAAAGTGAATTCAAGGCGCTCATGACATATGACGAAAACAACCTCTATCTGGGCTGGCTTGTGAGCGATCCGACTCCATGGACGAACAGCGCCAAGGAATTCGTGCAGATGTATTCCGAAGGCGATACCGTGGACTTCCAGTTCGGATCGAATCCGAAGGCCGATCCGAAGCGCAATGACGCTGCTGCCGGAGACTTCCGCATATCGATAGGAAATCTCCAAGGCAAGCCGGTGGCGGTGCTCTACCGCAGGCAGTCGGAAGTGAAAAAGCCAAGGTCCTTTACATCCGGAGTGCTGTCAAATTACGTAATGGAATACGTGGACGTGATACCCGAAGCGAAGATCGAAGTGAAGCTGGACAAGGGCAAGGGATATATTGTTGAAGCTGCAATCCCGCTGTCTGCTCTTGGGTTCACGCCCCAGCCAGCGCTTCCATATCATGGCGATTTCGGTGCTACTTTCGGCGATCCCGCCGGAGAGCGCACGCGTCTCCGCGTCTATTGGAACAACCAGCAGACCGGCCTTGTTGACGACGTCGTCTTCGAGCTGCAGATGGCTCCGAAAAACTGGGCTACGATTGTGTTCCAGTGAGATGTGCGTGTATATTATAATCATGGCAGTGAAGAACATGCCTTACGGCATTGACTACAAACAAATAAAAGACAAATTGTGAGTTCGTTTGTAGTTAAGCCCGTGAGGGCTGTTCTTTTATTTTTTCTCTTATTTGAACTTGTTTGAAATGTCGGGAAAATGAATGAAAAAGGTCTCCAAGACCAGTTTCAAATATCCAAGTCTCAATTCCTTCTACAGGAAGCTGGGACAGGGGAAACCTGCGAAGATCGCATATCTCGGCGGCTCGATAACGTTCGGGGCGACCGCGAGCGATCCGCTCAAGACTTCCTGGCGCGCCCTGAATGCCGAATATCTTAAACGTAAATTCCCCAGGGGACATCTCGGACCTATTGATGCCGCCATAGGAGGTAAAGGTTCCAAGCTGGCGGTGTTCAGGATGGACAGGGATGTCATACCGTATTCCCCGGACCTGACATTTGTCGAATACGCCGTGAACGACTGGGAGGATCCGACCGGCCTCGAATCCGTTGAAGGCATAATCCGAAAACTGAAAATATCCAAGCCGGACATGGAGATCGTCATACTGATAATAGGGTCCAATAAGGAATATGGATGCCCGAAGCGGGACAGCTATGCGAAACTCGCAGAATATTACGGCCTGCCATGCATAGACCTGTTCAGCCAGGTCAAGAAGCGCATCGGTGCGAAACTCGCAACCCAGGACTTCCTGACTGACGGCTGCCATCCCAACGACCGAGGCTACAAACTCTATGCGGACATAATCAATTCAAACCTGGACAAGCTTGCAGAAGAAAAAGGCAAGCCGGGAAAATTTCCCGAGAAGCCTATGACTTCGAACCGTTTCCAGACTGCTAAAATTATCGAGCTGTCCAAACTGAAGAAACTCGGAACCTGGGAAAAAGGTGTAGTTGATGTGACTGGAATATGGTTCGACCACCAGCCTTCGCGCTGGATGTCGAGCGTGATAACGCCTGCCGCCGACAATGCCAAGCTGGACTTGAACCTCAAATGTTCCGGACTGGGGCTTTATTATGAATCCATGCCTGAAGGTGAGAAAGTCATTATTGAAATCGACGGCAAGGAGTTTTTAAAAGCCGACACATCGTTTAAATTCCATTATCCCGGACTCGGCTTCGATTTCCAGTTCCTTCCGGAATCAAAAGTCAGGAAAGTAACTCTTTCTTCTCCGGAAAAAGGAAAAGTGAAAGTGGGGTATTTGCTGTATACTAATTAGCTGTTATTGATGTGGTATTTTCATAACAAGTATGTCGGGTTTTAACCCGACGATTAATTGGCGGTTTAAAAACCGCCTTACTTATTGAGCGCCGGTCTCCAGGCAGGCTCTTGATGCCGACCTGGAGGTTTAACCGCCTGCGGCGGCGCCATAGGCGACCAGGTTCGGCGTTCCTGTAAGCAACTCCACAGGAAAGATGCCTGAGTTACATTAAAAATCAGGTCTTGGAAAATGAAAAAGTCGACATGTGATGAAAAAGGAGTCTTGAAAGAGATTAGCGTTTCATCATATACATACTATTGAAATAAAAAGTTTCCGTATGGGAATTGTGTTTTGGCCGATCTTTATGATTGCGCAGCAATCTTTGGACTGCGAAACCCCTGTTTCGCTTTGTGTTCTGCTGGAAGCAGGATGCAAACAGCTTTTGCCGTCGCTGGAAAGCAATGGCGTGAAGAGTCGCTGTAAAACAAAGCGGCACAGGGGTGCCGCAGTCCAAAGTCAGGCCAAAGCGCCTGACAAATATACAAGGGCAGGTTAAGGTGTTTTTACTTTACGGGGAAATAATCCTGCAGAAAGAAATGCATACAGTATGAAGAAGAAACAGAATATTTCGAGTGATAGCTCTGATGTAGAAAAAAGCGAAAGCAAGAATTCATCCATCAGCTTCCCCGGACATCTCCTTTGCGAATATCTGGAAAATCCTCTTGGCATCGGAACGGCTGTTCCACGTCTCTCCTGGGAATTGAAACCACTTGTCCGCGGTGCCCGTCAGGGCGCATGGAGGATTGTGGCTGCTTCCACGCTGGAGACGATGCTGTCAGGTAAATATGATCTCTGGGACAGCGGCAAGGTCGAATCGGACCAGAACATCCATGTCGAATATGCCGGCAAAGCTCTTGCCAGCGGACAGATTGTCTGGTGGCGAGTGATGGCCTGGGATGCCGAAGGAATTGCCACCGGCTGGAGTTCGCCTGCCTCTTTTGAAATTGGATTGCTCTCTGACAAGGACTGGCATGGCGAATGGATTGCTGCACCTGAAAATATTTCATCTCCGCTGTTGAGGAGGGAATTCAAACTTGGAAATATAATTCCGGTCGGACAAGTCCGACCCTCCATGCCCGATGCGGGCGTAAAAATGGAGGGACGCGCTTGCCGCGTCCGCAATCTTGAAAATAGCTGTGACGGCAAGACAATAAATCGCGCAAGGATCTATGTTTCAGGCCTGGGATATTCGGAACTTTATGTCAACGGGATGAAATCTGGCGACAGGGTTCTTGATCCTGCCTGGACCGACTACGACAAGCGCGAAATGAAGGAAATGCTCTATCCATACGGGGATCGCGGTGTAAAACGTGTCTGTTACGCCACGCATGATGTTACCTCTCTTCTGGCTCCAGGATGCAATGCAATCGGAGTGATGCTCGGCAATGGGATGCATAACCAGCGATCCCGTCTGGCCGAAGGAAAGATGTGGTATGGACGGGCGCGCATGCTGTTGGAAATGCGTGTCGGCTACACGGATGGCACGCAGGAGATCATAACAAGCGATTCCGATTGGATGTGCTGTGAAGGTCCGATCCTCTTCAACAATGTCTTTGTCGGCGAGATCTATGATGCACGTTTCGAGAAGGAAGGCTGGAGCCTGCCGAAATACGATGATTCATCCTGGGGAAATGTTGAAATCGCATCACGTCCGACGGGAAAACTTGTTGCTCAGACATGTCCTCCCGACCGTGTCGTCGAAACTCTTCCGCCTACTCGCATGTGGACATCCAGGGAAAATAAGACCATTTTCGATTTTGGCAAAGTGTTCAGCGGGTGGGTGCGCATATGTGCTCCAGGCGGTTCAGCAGGCGATGAGATAGAGATGCGTTTTTCCGAGGAGCTTCACAAGGACGGCGAACTTGACTTCAACAGTGCCGGCGGGGAAAAGCAGATACAGCGCGACATCTTCATCCTTTCCGGGAAAGGCGATGAGACCTACGAACCGCGATTTGTCTGGCATGCTTTCAGATATGTTGAAATAAAGGGATGGTCTGGGAAGCTCGACATGAGCATGATCGATGGCCGCGTGGTTCACTGCGATGTTGCCAGGACTGGCAGTTTCACATGCTCAAATCCTCTCCTTGAAAAGATTAATGAGCTCTTCGTCTGGACGCAGCTCCTGAACATGCACGGCGGAGTACCGAGCGACTGTCCGCACCGTGAACGCCTTGGATACACCGGCGACGGACATCTTGTAGCCTCGTCTGCAATGTGGAATTTATGGATGCCGCAGTTTTATACGAAGTGGATCAGCGACATTGCCGACTCGCAGAACAGCGAGACTGGATTTGTTCCGCACACTGCGCCTTTCTATGGCGGCGGCGGTGGCCCGGGCTGGGGATCAGCATGCGTGATACTTCCGTCCGTCATGCAAAGCATGTATGGCGACCTGAGCATTGTCGGGCAGATGTATGCATGCATGGAGAAATGGCTGAAATATCTGGATGGCAAGACGGATGGCGCCGATATAGTTATAGAAGAGGAGCCGGGCAGCTGGTGCCTCGGCGACTGGTCATTGCCTGTCAATATGGAAATTCTTATGAAGGACAATATTCTGCCTCCATCGCTAGTGAACACTTTCTTCTATGGCATGTGCGCACGCCAGCTTGGAAATATGGCCGGGGCACTTGGATGCACAGATGACGCGGAACGCTACAAGTCCAAAGCTGCGAAGATCGCAGAAAGTTTCCATAGGAAGTTTTTTGACAAGGATCGCGGAACCTATCTGCGCGGGCTTCACGGGACAAGCGCGTTCGCTCTTGTTCTCGGAGCGGTGCCTGCCGAAGAAAAAGCTAGGGTCGTCGACAACTTGGTCGAACATGTCCTCATAAGATGCTCCGGCCATCTCGATACTGGAATAATGGGTACGCCCGTGCTTTTCGAGGCGCTGGCGCAGGAGAAGCGTTTTGATGTGGCGTATGAAATCCTCAGCAAGACGACATTCCCGGGTTTTGGTTTCATGATCGCTTCCGGAGCGACTACGATGTGGGAGAACTGGGCATATGAGAACGGATCCCACTGCCATCCGATGTATGGAAGCGTCAGCGACTGGATGTACCGGTATGTCGCTGGGATCCGGCAGGATCCGGATTCCAACGGATTCGACAAAATAACTGTTGTGCCGTGGCCCGGTCCTGAGCTGACGCATGCTTCTGCAAAAGTTCTTACGATACGCGGAACTCTTGATGTCAGATGGGAGAAGGGCGGCATGCTCACGCTGGTGGAAGTTGTTATTCCTGTCGGTTGCAGTGCGAGGATTATTGTCCCGAAATCGAATTCCGGAAAATGTAAATTGTTCGAATCAGGAAACCCGCTGAGTCCGGGAAAAGGAAAATTGCCTGCAGGCATCAGCAAGGTTATGGACAATGGAGATAGTTTTATGATTGAAGTGGGTGCCGGGAAATATAATTTTACTGCAATATAAGGTATTGCGTTTAGAAGTAGGTACGTGCTTTAGCATGTACCATTCTTATATCTAAATCATGGTACATGCTGAAGCACGTACCTACTTAAAGGAAGAATATGAGACACATAATAGAGAAAGAGAAGAAGACACCGGTGATGTTCGATGTGGATGTCGTCGTCTGCGGCGGAGGGACTGCAGGAATGGCGGCGGCGGTCTGCGCCGCACGCAAGGGGCTTTCAGTCGTGATCGTAGAGCGGACTTCAATTCCAGGCGGAATGGTCACGCATGTCACCTACTGGACATCGGACTTCAATAACAAGGGCGGATTCGCCCGCGAATTCATCACGAAGCTGTACGATAGCGGCGTTTGTGTCAAGCCTTATTACAATCCCTGGCTGATCGTGCCGTATTTCGATTCGTTGATAGAGGAGAACAAGATTCGCGTTCTCTATCTTTCAAATATTGCCGCACCTATCGTCGAAGATGGAAAACTCGGTGGCGTGATTGTTGAATCAAAGTCCGGAAGGACTGCGATAAAGGCGAAAATTGTCATTGACGCTACCGGTGATGGAGATGTCGCTGCCGGTGCTGGAGCTGATTTCAAGCAGGGCAGGGAAGGGGACGGAGCAGTACAGGCGATCTCCTTGACCCAGATGCTGACGAATTACACAGCAGGCCAGATAGACTATAAGAGGATGCAGGAGATAATTGAAAAGGCGGTCAGGAAGTCAGGAAAGAAATACTGGTATCCCTATGACAAATGGCATCCCGGGACGGTAGTCGGTACACGGCAGACGCTCCTGCACTCAGTACCTCATGCGACCGGATATGATCCGACGGACGCGATCCAGCTGTCAGACGCGATGGTTGAAATGAGGAAGCAGGCATACGAGCTTTTTGAGCTTCTCAAGAACAACACCGAGGAGTTCAAGGATATCGAATTCGGCCCGTTCTCCGCTATTCCCGGCATCCGTGAGAGCAGGCGCGTCGTCTGTGACAAGATGGTGACGAAGAAGGATATCGAATCCGGCGCGAAATATGACGACGGGCTTTTCACGGTGGCGCAGTATGTCGACATCCACAGGCGCGACAAGATTGAGGCACCGATAATTGTAACCAAGACGGAGCCATATCACATACCGTTCGGGGCGCTCCTGCCCAGGCGGTTGGAGAACATCCTTGTCGTCGGGCGCTGCATCGGCGGAGCTCATGAACCGCTTGCAAGCTACCGGATCATAGCGGACTGCATGGCGATGGGTGAGGCTGCGGCGATCGCTGCGAAATTCGCAATTGACGGCAAGTGTACGCCCAGGAAGATCAATGTCGGGAAACTGGTGAAGGAAATGTCTTCACTCGGATATGTGCAGTGATATGCTGCTGTATGCATGAAATAGTTTACAGGTAGGGCGGTTTCGCCGAAACCGCCGCGGACGACTCGGCGAGTCGTCCCTACCCGGAAAATGTCAACATATTTATGACCTCATTAGTAATTGAAAAGAAGGAACTTAACTTGAAGAAATTAAAATACAGAGTGGGTGGAAGCGGATGGGCTGATCTTGGCGAGGGGAAGGAACTTAACGTTGGCGTTGGTGATGAAATCGTCTTCGATCTTTCCTCCGGCGGGCACTGGTATGGCCACGGCTTTTCCCATGAGCAGCCGTATCCTCTTGAGACCGGGAAGATTGATAATCCATCGTTTGCCGTGAACAACATCCAGAGCCCGATCTGGCTTTGCTCCGCCGGTTTTGCGATCTTCGCAGACACTTGCGGTAAATTAAAGGTCTCCATCAACAAGGACAGCGACGGGATGCTGCGGATAACACCGGTCGAGAATCCTGCCGCGATCCGGATTTTCCATGGAACTTCGCTTCCAGATGCATGGGGGAAGCTGGCTGCGAATATTGGATGGCCGAACATCCCGCCCGCCCGGGAGTTTTTCGGGGATTCCATATTCTGCACCTGGACGCAGTATCCCCGCGCAATAACGCAGGAAAGAATACTCGACATGGCGCGGCAGATACGCAGGCAGGGATATCCTTGTTCGACCATTACAATCGATGACCGCTGGGAGTCATGTTTTGGAGAACTTTGCTTCTCAGATAAATTCCCCGATCCCAGGCGGATGATAGAAGAACTCCACAGTCTGGGATTCAAAATCCTGCTCTGGATAACTCCATTTGTCAATACTGAAGCCCGGAACCACAAGGAACTGGCCGATGCAAAGCTCCTTGTCCCGAACAAGGACGGCAAAGGTGCCGCGCTGATGAAGTGGTGGGGCGGAACGGCAGGGCTTGTGGACCTGACGAACCCTGCTGCCCGTTCATGGTTCAAGTCACAGCTCATCCGCCTGAAAAATGAAATCGGGGTGGATGGATTCAAGATTGACGGCGGGGACGCGAAATATCAGCCTGACCTCCAGATTTCCTCATGGCATGACTACCGTGGCGCATCCGGATATCTCGATGAACTACTTTCACTTTTCGAGGAAGTCGCGCCGAACTGCTGTGAAAGCCGCACGGCCTGGCTGTCACAGGGCAGGCAGATAATCTGGCGTCAGGGCGGAAAGGACTCGCACTGGGGCTTGAACAACGGGTTGAAGGCGGTGGTGTCGCTGGCGATGCATATGTCGCTCATGGGTTATGACATCCTGATGCCTGACATGATACCGGGCCGCGTCCAGACTTTGGAAAGCAATATGCCTCTGCCTACTGATGAACTCATGGTCAGGTGGACAGAAGTTTCCGCCTTCATGCCGATAATGCAGTTCTCATATTTCCCCTGGAACTACTGTCCTGAGACCGCCAGTATTGCCTGCGCATATTCCAGGATGCACAAGCTCCTTGGGAATTATCTTGCGGACAGCGTTGTTTCCAGGAAGGCGCCCTTGATCCGTCCATTGTGGTTCGATTATCCGGACGTTGAGGAATACTACGGGCTTTCCGACCAGTACATGCTTGGGAAAGATCTGATCGTGGCGCCAATTCTCGATACGGATGTCCATTCCAGGAACATCATGCTTCCTCCGGGTAAATGGCGGGAAATCCGCACGGGAGAACTTTTCAACGGACCATTGACAATCAGGGATTTTCCAGTGAAATGTCCGGGTATGCCAGTTTTTATAGGAGAGCATAATTCTGAATTGTTTGACTTTCTGCATAAGGAGTTTTCCGGACTGGAAGGAATTACAGTCAAGCCTGGAATGACAACTTCGAAATATTTATGCGGCCTGGACAGGGATCTGTCGGTCACGGGATGAGCGTGATTATATGATATGAAGCAATATTGTAACTGTTAAGCTGTGATTTTGCCTTATAAGTAGGGCGGTTTTTAAACCGCCAACCAAGTGTCGGGTTAAAACCCGACATACTTTCAAAATTAATGAATTTGCCAATTTTGTAATTGGCTAGAATTAACGAAAGGATATGAACTTGATGGATAAACGCATAAAATTAGCTTTAGTCGGTTTGAATTTCGGAAGACACATAATTGAAAACCAGCTCCTTGATGGGCCTGGCGGAAAGTATGTCGAACTCGCCGGGATCTGCGATCTTGATGCGGCGAAGGCGAAATCCTTTGGCGAAAAATACGGTGTCAAGGTCTTTGAATCGCTGGACAGCATACTGAAGGATCCGGAGATAGAGGCCGTCGGGCTTTTCACGCCTCCACGCGGACGCGCGAAGCTCCTCGACAGCATAATCAGCGCAGGCAAGCATGTGATGACCACGAAGCCGTTCGAGGACGATCCCGAGGCTGCGATGGCGGTCCTGAAGAAGGCGAAGAATCTCGGGAAGGTACTGCACCTTAATTCTCCAAGTCCCGTACCATCCGATGATATTAGGCAGATCTTTGAATGGCGTGACAAATATAATCTCGGCCAGCCGATCTCCGCGCGATGGGAGACCTTCGCGAGATATTCCGAGAAGTCGGATGGAAGCTGGATGGATGATCCCGCGAAATGCCCGGTGGCGCCAATCTTCAGGCTTGGGATCTACGGTATAAACGACCTTCTGCAGCTCTGCGGGAATCCGAAGGAGATTCACGTGATGCATTCGAGGATCTTCACCGGGCGTCCGACTGCTGACAACGCCCAGCTTTCGATCAGGTTCGAGAACGGATGCGTCTCAAGCATCCTTGGATCGTTCTGTGTGAACAACGGCAATCCGTACTCGAACAATCTCATAATACATTTTGAGAACGGGACAGTCACCCGTGCCATACTGACTCCTGAGTTCTTCGGCAGGACAAAGGACAAGGTCGCCTTGACGCTCCAGACAGTCAAAGGTAAGGATGAAAAGATAACAGAGACGGCTTTCATTGACCGGGCCGTCGTTTCCGGCGGATACCAGTGGGATAATTTCCACAAGGCGGTGCGCGGCGGAAAACTTGAAAACGAGATCAGCCCGGAGCTTATCGTGAATTCCATACGCGTATTGAATGCCATGAAGGCGCAGCAGTTTTCGAACGCATCTGCAATGATCGATTGAAATGAGTGAGGAATTGTCTGGAAATACTTGCTATTGTCAACGGCACTGGTGTTTGTTTTGTTTGTAGTTAAGCCATTATTGGCTGTTCTTTTGAGAATTAAAGACGACACGCAATAATGCGTTAACTACCAACGAATGCAATTCCAGGTGGTCAATGGCGCGAGGCATGTGAGGGTATTTTATTTTGTTTGAGTTTCAGAGTTTGAAATTACGAAATGCGGCATGCGGCTGTACATATAATAGAATAGGAGTATTCAATAATGAAAAAGCATCAGATCAAGGCAAAAGAGATTCCGTTGAATGATTCGTACGACGTGATAGTGGTCGGAGGTGGCCCATCCGGATGCACTGCTGCGGCCGCGGCCGCGCGCGAAGGGGCGAAGACCCTTCTCATCGAGGCGACTTCCTCTCTTGGAGGGATGGGTACGTCGGGACTTGTTCCATCATGGTGCCCGTATTCAGACAAGCAGAGAATCATCTACGGCGGAATGGCGCAGTACGTCTTTGAGAAGTCGAAGGCCGGAATGCCGCATGTCGGGAAAGACGAGCTTGACTGGGTTCCGATAGATCCTGAGCTGCTCAAGTGCATCTACGATGATCTTGTCATTGGTTCCGGAGCCGATATCCTCTTCAACTCATTCATGGGATCCGTAGAGTCCGGGAACGGTGCTGTCAGCGCAATAATCGTCGCGAGCAAGTCCGGGCTGATGGCATACAGGGCGAAAGTTTTCATTGATGCCAGCGGGGATGCGGATGTCGCCGCATGGGCAGGCGCAAAGTTCCAGAAGGGGGATGGGAAGTCCGGGGAGCTCATGCCGGCCACCCACTGTTTCACCCTTGCGAACGTTGATGAATATACGCAGAAGAATTCCGTGCTGAAGTGGTGGGATTCCGCTCCGGGCTCCTGGCGCCACAGCATGGTCAGGAAATATCCGGGGCTGACCGACGGGCATTTGTGCAAGGCACATGTTGGACCGGGCGTCTTCGGGTTCAATGCCGGGCACATATGGGATGTCGACAACACGCGTCCGGAAACCGTTTCCAAGGCGCTTGTCCAAGGCAGGAAGATCGCCTGCGAATTTCGCAGGGCCCTTGCTGAGTTCCATCCGGCGTTCAGGAATTCCTTCCTGGTGAATACCGGTTCATTGCTCGGAATCCGCGAGACCCGCAGGATAATCGGCGACTACGTACTGACAGTTGGCGACTACATGGCGCGCAAATCCTTCAAGGACGAAATTTCCCGCAACAGCTATCCGATAGACATCCATACTGCGAAGAGCGAGATCGGCAAGGCCAAGACTGGCAAGCTGAATGTCATGGAACGCTACGAGCAGTTCAAATCCGGCGAGTCGCACGGGATTCCGTACCGCTGCCTGACTCCAAAGGGGTTGCGGAACGTTCTTGTGCCCGGGCGCGCGGTCTCCTGCGATCGTTTCGTGCAGGGCAGCGTGCGAGTGATGCCGAACTGCCTGTGCATGGGCGAGGCTGCGGGAATCGCAGGCGCTATGGCATTGAAGAAGCAGGGCGATGTCCATGCCATAAATACGGACGCGCTCAGAAGCAGGCTCAAGAAGAACGGCGCATATCTTCCGTAAGGGATGGAAGGATTTCTGTATTTGTCCGTGCCCGAATTCTTTTGAAGTAGGGACGGGCTTTAGCCTGTCCCATCCTTAAGCATTAGGATGGTACATGCTGAAGCACGTACCTACTTAACGCGCAAACATGCAACCAGCGTCTAACAGTATTCTTGACTACCAAACAATTATGAAAACCTTTATTTCGACATTCTCTGCTTGTCCGATATTTTCCTGACGATAAAAAATCCATAATTATCCCGGCATGCTCTTGACAAATGTATAATTAATGTATAAAATATGTCCAAACAAAGGCTAATAAGGAGTTGCCGATGCTTAAGAGCCAAAAGGACGTCCTGCAGAACAATTCGCCTCGTGCGCGGGTGGTGAGGACTCTCAGGGACTGGATACAGAACGGCCATCTCGAGCCCGGAGAAAGACTTCCCGGCGAAATGGACATTGCGGAAAAACTGGATGTGTCACGGGGGACTGTCAGGACCGCACTGAGGCACCTTGAGGATGACGGCATCATAAAATCGATTGCCAATGGCCGCGGCAGGGAAGTGGCGGGCAGTGAGACAAGGCGCTCTGCCAATCCCCTCGAGAAGTTCTTTGTCGCCCTGAGCAACCTTTCCGAAGATCCGTCGAGATACGCAAAAAGCCATATGATGTGGTCCGTGGAAGCCGGTGTGATCGACAGGTGCAGCAGGATTGGATATCATTCGATGATGCTGAACGCAAGCTGTCTCAAGGATGGATCTTTCGTCAATATGATCAGGAATTCACCTGCCGGCATACTGCTGTCCCACAACATCGTTGAATCAGGTGACCTTTGCAGGCAGGCATTGTCTGAGGCGTGTGCGATGAAGATCCCGGTGGTGATCAACGGCGACGGCGACGGACTGCAGAAATTCGACCGCATCATCTCAGACCATGAGTCAGGCGCCTGTCTGCTTGCAGAATATCTTATCAAGAAGGGGTGCAGGAAAATCCTCAGGGTATGGAGTTCTCCCGATGTCCCGTACTGGGTCAGGGACAGGAACAGGGGATACGAGAAGGCTGTTCTTGAGTCAGGACTGAAAACGGTTCCGTCCGTCTGCATCGACAACCTTGCAGTCCGTGTCCCCGGGAACAAGAAGAACTTTGAGGCGAGGACGAGGCAGTATATGGGATATCTTGTGGAGCATCTCACCAAGCCCGAGCCGGCTGATGCGATCATGCTCACCTGCGACACTGATTATTTTCCGGCCGCGGCCGCCTGCCGTTTCTTCAACAAGGTTCCCGGCAGGGACATACTGCTGGTCGGTTATGACAACACGTGGCAGGAATGCGAAGAACGCCAATGGGAGAGTTCTGTTCCAGCCGCCACGGTGGACAAGCGGAACTTCCAGATCGGCGGAGAAATGATAGACCTGCTCATGGCCAGGATCAATGGGAAGCTTCCATCAAAACCCCAGCTCGTCAAAATAAAATCCCAGCTTGTAGAAGGAGGGGTGGAAAATGGGAAATAGCAGACACATGCTGGAAATCCCCGATGCAGGATACAGGATGCATGATGCCAGATGTAGAAAACCAGTATCCAGCATCCGGCATCCAGCATCATTCTTCACCTTGATCGAGCTTCTGGTCGTGATTGCGATAATCGCAATTCTCGTCGCAATACTGCTGCCCGCGCTTTCAAACGCAAAGGAACAGGCGAGGAGGATCGCATGTGTGAGCAATCTCAAGCAGATCGGGATAAGCATACATACTTACGCGACCGACCATGATGGCTGGGGTAATGGAGGATACCGCGGTAATGCATGGCTGATCAATTACGGAGGCGCGACCGGTGCCGTCTATCTAGGCGTCCTTATCGACGAAGGATACGTCAAGGAACCGCCGGACATCTTCTATTGTCCGAGCGCCAGATTCGCTCCGGGATGGACCGGCAGGAAATGGCCTGGTACGAGCGGAAGCACTTTCCAGACCCTCTGGAACGCCGGCAGCGCCACGGAATGCTCATATGAGACAAATCCCAACATTTCCTCGCATTCTCTCGGTACTGGCAGCGATGCCTATCTGACTTCCCGCAAGAAACTGTACAACATCCAGCAGTCCATGGCGATTGTCAGCGACTGGCATGGCATTGGCCTGCCGAACGCGTCGTACGGGGATTGTCCAAAGAACCACGGGCGCAATTATGTAAATTCCTATTATAATTATTTGCGTGCTGACGGTTCCGCCACAGGATTCACGGACGCGAACGGTATTATGTATCTTGCCGTACAGGGCGCGCCGAATACAGCGCAGCGTATGGCTCTCTTTCCATGACGAGTATATTTAAGAGGTAATTGCATAACATGAAAAAAATGCTGCTGTTCCTATTATTTCTTTCTGCCTGTTCAAGTGTTGACGTGAAAAACTCCGGCCCGGTCCCATCGCTGGATGTTCCCCTGCTAGCAACGCCTCCTGTAATCGACGGGAAGCTCGATGATCCTGCCTGGAAGGATGCGGCAGTGATAAAAGGGCTCCGTTCGAGCAGGGGCAAAAACTATCAGGACAAGATAGATAAGATCCCAACGACCATCCGTGTCCTCTGGGATGAAAATTACCTCTACGTAGGCTTCGAATGCATCGACGCCGACATTTACAGTTCGGGGAAAATGAAGCATGATGAAGATTTATATAAGGAGGATGTCTGCGAGGTTTTCATCGACGGCAAGGGCGACGGACGCCAATATGTGGAGATCCAGGCGACGCCGGACGGAGAGAGCCTGGACCTGATGTACGTCTTCACCGGAGATCCGGAATATACTTCCGAGCTGCGCATGACCCCCGAGTTCTGCGACAAGGAGCGCTGGGGTTTCCGCGAATGGAACATGGAAGGGCTGCGCACTGCAGGCTCGCGGATCGAACGCGATGGCAAGATTGTCGGCTGGAGCGTTGAAATGGCAATTCCGGCGGCAGCGGTCGTAAAGCGCCAGGGACTTAAGAATTTTGTTCCGATGGAGATCAGGGCGAATTTCATGCGCTACGACTGGCCCGCAGATGAAAAGACCGGGAAACGCGATCTCCTGCACATGAACTGGTCTCCGGTTCTGAAAGGCTGTCCGCACATCTCCCCGTCGTCGATGGGCAGGCTCGTGTTGAAAAAAGATTAAGACATGGATTTGTTTGTTCAATTATTTCTTCATTCGATGTTGGATGTTCAATGTTGAATGTTCGAAGTTCAGTTTTAAAAACTACAGGGAGTCAATTATGAGAAATGCGGTTTTCGCGGGTTTTCTGTGCGTAATGCTTGCAGCCAATGTCCTGCCGGTCGCAGGCGAGGATGCGGCTGCAGCCGCACTCGCGCCATTTGGCGCAGATCTCAAGGTGCCTGCCAGGCAGGCAGTCAAAGCCGCGGAATTCAAGTCGCAGTCGATTGACTGCCTGGCTCCGGCGAACGCCTCCCAGTGGATTGTTGAAAATCCTCCCGAAGGTGCGGCTGCGAAACTTTTTACTGTTGAGGAACGCGACGGGAAGAATGTCTTGAATATTTCAGCCGGCGAACTTGTTCCCGCAAGATCGGCCGTGCGCATGCTTCTGCCTGGAGACGGGCCTGCCAACGGGGATGTCTGGGCGAAGAACAAGGCCACCTATATTTCGTTCTTGTGCAAAAGCAGCAAGCCTGCGCAGATGACATTCCATCTGCTGCAGCGCGGAAAGACGGCGGGTACGTTCCAGACCGGTTTCTCCGCCAAGCCCGGTGAATGGCAGCGGGTCATCCTCCCGATCCAGCTGTTCGACCTAAAGAGTTTCGCGAAGATTGCCGGCATCGGATTCCGTGCCGCATCCGCCGTTAAGGATACCGAGGTGTCGATTGCCGATTTCAAGGTTGGAGGAATGGCCTTTACCGACGATTCCTGGAAAAGCCATAAACTTTCAATCAGCATCAACGGGAACTGGAGCTTTGCGACTGATTCCGCAGATCAGGGGATGAAGGATAAATGGTATGCGGACGCCTTCGATGATTCACAGTGGAAGATTCTCAAGTCCGGGTTTTCGTGGCAGGAGCAGGGGATTTCACATTACGGGTATGGCTGGTACCGCCAGAAGATTTTTGTGCCGAAGGAATTTGCCGGTACACCGCTCACGCTGAACTTAGTACCGATCCTCTCGGAAGACGACACATGGTTCAACGGTACACGCATTGGCGGCTTCAGTGGCGAGTATAAGTATAAGAACTGGAACACGCGGGCCTATACTGTTCCAGCTTCCCTGATCCGCTATGGGGAGAACAATACCATCGCCATCCGGATCTGGGGCGGGAAAATCACGTTCATCGGCGACAAGAGCGGTCTCGTCAAAGGCCCGCTGGTGGCGGAACTGGATCCGTATGGCGTGAAGATGCGGGAGCCTGGCGGCGCGGAAGTCCCGGTAGCTCTGTTTGATCTCAGCGATGCCAGGCAGGGCAAACCTTTTGAGATCGTTTTTTCGTTTCCGGCCGATCTGGCGAAGGAGCCCGGCGCGAAACTCCGGTACAGTCTTTCTGATCTTCTCGGCAACGAAATTAAATCCGGAGAATTGCCTCTGGCGGCCGGTGCGGATCAAGTTGTCAAGGCGGTGGCGGCCATAGACCGCGAGACTGCGCAGGCTGTTTATCTCCGCGGACGTCTGCAGGCAAGCCTCATCATCGAGGATGCCGCCGGCAATCCAATATATTCCGGGATCCGGGAGATGGACCGCCTGTCATTTGCGAAACGCGATGTTACGCCATTGCCCGCACTGCCGGAGACAGACGAGGATACGCCTTACGGCAAACTCAAACTCGTTGACGAGATTGATTGCGCGACATCGCTGTTTGACGATCCGCATCCCTACTTGGAAAGCGGATTCAGCCACGACGCCTCTTTCTATACCCCCGGCATACCTGTCCAGATGAAGGTCGTGGACATCCTTGGAAAGAAAGCCCGGGAGTGCGAATACGGCTGGTTCGCCTACAGGATCGGGCGCGGCAAACTCAAGCCGCACACGGATTATCTGCTACGCATCGAATATCCCGAGGACAAGCCGCGTTTCGCCCCCATCGAGGTACAGGCCGGACAGAACTTCACGGATGTCGGATGGAGGAACGGCACCGGAGCCGACAGCATATATGACAACTGGCCGCTGAGCAAGAAATGGCAGTGGTATGACGTGATCGTCCCGTTGGACGACCAGACCGTCGGCACTGCGGGGACCGGAAGCGCCTCCGCCGAGAATGGCGTCTGGGTCTATTTCATGAACAAGCTCAAGCCCAACATGTATTACGCGATGTGGGAAGGCGGCCCTGCGGTCGCACGCATGAAGCTCTATGAAATCGATGTCGAGAAGAATGCCCCGGTCATCCAGAAACCCAAAGACCTGCCGCAGCGGGTGCTGTCTTTCGACTGGGAACGGCAGCCGGACCACAATCCCGAAGACCTCGTGCGCTATGCGAAGATCATGGGCTACAACGCAATTTCGCCCGTGATCCTCAAGTGGTTCTTTGCCAACTACAGCGAACCTATCAACGGTTATGATACGATGGTTATAGACGACCACGACTACTGGTCGCACAAGGCATACGAACCCGGGAAGGATGCGACCTCGCCTTGGCCGGATAAAAAATCCCAGCATGTGCGTTATCTGGAAGCTACGAAGCGCTACGGCATCGACTACATTCCGCGAGTGGAATGGGGCGGCTCGCAGGATCTGCCGAAGGAAGCCCGGGCGATCGAAGTCAACGGCGAACCCGCGAAACCCAACCGTTTCGCCCCATGGTGCGGGAACATCCTGAACCCGCTGACCTGGGACGACCTGAGGAAATTCATGGATCACCTGATCAAGCCATACGTGAAGGACAATCCGCAGCTGACCGGAGTGCTCTGGCGTATCCGCTGCGACCGGATGCGCATCAGCTACGGGCAGGCCGATCTGGAATTGTTCGCGAAGGAAACCAACACTAAGCTTCCGCCCGGTGGAAAAGCCCAGCAGGCGGCCTGGGCGGCGGGCGAGGGGAAAGTGCAATACGACGCCTGGTGGCACCAGAAGCGCGCGGATTTCCATAGGAGGCTGGTGGAACTGCTCAAGAGCTACCGGTCCGATCTCACGCTCTATTATTACAACTGGGAAGGAGACAAGTTTGGACTCATCAATCCGTCCAACACGACGTGGGCGTTCAACAAGAATCTGATAAATGCGCCAAATGGAGCCAGGGCAGTCTATGAAAAGGACGAGGCGGAACGCAAAAAGTTCACTGCTGCCGACTATATCGAAACCATGCGCACTGGAAATTTTGGTGCATCGAGCGGAGGTATCAACCGCGCCGACTACGGAATCCGTCCGAACCTCTACAAGGACATCAAGGGCATCCAGCTTTTTGCTCCTGCCAACTATCTGTGCTACGCAGATCTCCCGGATTACCTGGACTACTTCCAGACCGCCGACGGACTGGCAGTGAGCAACGCCGTTCCCTATGATGAAATAGGCTCGCGTTCGATCAATCCCAAATACGAAGGGAACATGCTCACACCTGCCGGATCGGCCTTCAGCATGGCACTTGAACTGCTGCCGTATTTTCATGGGGACGCGAGGACGTTGAACTACACCGTATACACATACGGACGCGGTTTTGCCGACGCGCACAGGCGTTTTGCGCAGGCGTTCCTCGCCCTTCCGGCGATCCCCGGAACTGCCGTGGAGCAGGGGGACAAGGACTTGAAGGTCCGCGTCTATCCGTCAGCGAATGGAACATACGTCGGCGTGGCATACAAAGGGTATTCCGGTAAAAAACTCTCAATTAAAATCCCTGCAGGCAAGGCCGGTGCCGTGGTGAAAAATCTTGTCACGGGCCAAACTGTTCCGACAATAGCGGCGGGTAATGACCTGCAGTTCGAACTGGAGTCAGGCCCGATGGAGCTGAACGCGTTTCTGGTGCAACTGTGATCGAACATTCTCCGACAAGTATGCAAGCATTGGTATAGTGTTCTATAACATAAATTAACTGATTTCAAAAATACAATAAAACGGTTGTTGCGGAAATATGCCCGTTGGAGTCCAAACTTTAGTTTGTCTTGGTATTTAATAGGTTACGCAAGCTGAAGCTTGTACTCCAACGAAAGCAATCAGCTTATTAAAATAAGGAATTATCATTATGAACAATAATCTTGGCGTTGCTGGAACTCGTCTTTTTCAATTCATAGCCGCCAGCACCGCACTGCTGGCGTTCACGTTTCAGGCTAATGCTGCTGTCCAGCTTCCCGCATTCTTTTCCGATCACATGGTACTCCAGACCGGCAGGCCCGTTCCCGTGCGGGGCAAGGTCGAGCCAAAGGAGAAAGTCACTGTCAGCATCGGCGGCCAGACTAAGACCACCGAGGCGGGACAGGATGGCAAATGGTCTGTGAACCTTGATTCCATGCCGCCGGGAGGACCCCTGACACTCACTGTGCAAGGTGGCGATGCCGGCAAACGCACAGTTGAAGACGTGCTGGTCGGAGAGGTCTGGCTTTGCTCGGGCCAGTCGAACATGGCGCTGACAGTGAACAAGGCGATGAATTATGAAAAGGAGCAACCCGTGGCGACCTGGCCGAAGATACGGATGATGCAGCAGGCAGGCAAATGGATCGTGTGCAGTCCCGAAAGCGTCGGCACTTTTTCGGCGGCGGCTTATTTCTTTGGGCGCGAAATCCATAAGAAGACCGGCATGCCTGTCGGATTGCTCAACTTATCTTCGGGTGGCACTCCCATCGAATTGTGGACAAGCCTGGAGGCCCAGAAGGCGGTTCCGGAACTGAAGCCTCTCTTCGAATCAGCCGGAGAATCCGCAATCGCCAGCAAGGAGGATGCCGAACAGGCAAATAGTGACCGCAACCAGGCTACGGAAGTCGAAGGCAAAAAAGCTGTCGCAGGCCAGAAGGTGGCCCCGGGCTATCTCTTCAACGGCAGGATACTTCCTCTTGTCCCATACGCAATCCGCGGCGTCATATGGTACCAGGGCGAGGCCAATTCCTACACCGTCAACGCAAATCTCTACGGAATCCAGCTCGCCACCATGATCAGGGACTGGCGCAGCCGCTGGGGATACGATTTCGCATTCATCTCGGTCCAGCTTCCCGACATCGGATCACCGCAGACAGAGCCGGTCCAGACCCATGGGCGCGTGCTGGTGCGCGATGGGGTTTTGAAATCGTTGAGCCTGCCCAACACCGGCATGGCAGTCACGATTGGAACCGGCGAAGAGAAAAGCAATCATCCCAGGAACAAGCAGGAAGCAGGACGGCGCCTGGCGCAGTGGGCATTGGCGACGGTTTACGAACAGAAGGACGTTGCTGGCTCCGGTCCATTGCCCGAGAGCAGCAAGGTCGTCGACGGAAAAGTCGTAGTCACTTTCTCCCATGCGGACGGAGGTCTTGTGGCGCAGGGCGGCGGGGAACTGAAAGGATTCGCAATTGCCGGCGCGGACATGAAATGGGTTTGGGGCAAGGCGACGATTGACGGAAAGACAGTGGTCGTTTCAAGTCCTGAAGTGAAGGCGCCTGTCGCAGTGCGCTACGCCTGGGCCCTCAATCCTTCAAGCAGCAATCTGTACAATGGCGCAGGCCTTCCCGCCACACCGTTCAGGACCGACAACGAACCACTCTCCAACGCTTACATGCATTAGCGGATTAGTGATTCTCTGTTTAACCTACACGCTCAAGTATCTCGGGGAGCGGGATTACATGCAGCAGCCTTGTTATGAATTTCTATCTTATCTTTCTTTGTATTTACGTCAGGCGCTCCGGCCTGACCCAGGCCTGTCGCGCCGTAGCATCTCAGCGAAGGCGGAAGTGCGCGTGACATAGTCACCGCTTTGTTTTAAATTTGCTCATCACTTGCTTATTTGCTAAAAATGGCTAATGCGGGGTCTGGCACCATATTTGTCTAAATATACACTCATGTCCAGGCTTAGCAGTGTCATATTAGCCTCTTATATCAAGTATTTATGCAAGAGAATATCAAGTTAAAAAAAACTCAATGATTTTACGGACATTTTCCGATGAGATAATGCACTGAATCGGAACTGACAATCCGGAACCGTTTCAAGCCGCATTCGCCTGCCTTCCTCCCGAGCCAGTCCTGATCCCCCACCGCCACCGCCTTGCTCCAGAAATCAGCGTGTCCCATCTTCAGGCCCCTGAGCCTCTCTTCAAGAGTCCTGACATACCAATCACGGAATATTCCAGCATTACCGGCCGGCCCAGAATGCGCCTTCCCCGCTCTTCTGGCTGTTATGCCACTGTCCGACACGTCCGTGGATAAAGCGCAGTCCTTCAGATATTCCCCCGCCATCCCTGGCGGTAACCAGAAGATGTACATGGTTGCTCGTGACCATGTAATCCAGGACATCCACCTTGTAGCGTTTTTTCATCTCAAACAGCTGCCGGACATAGAAGTCCCGGTACTTCTGAAACCGGAACAGGAATTTGCGCCCATGGCACCTGTGGGTGATATGATAGCATGCTCCGTCCGTAAAAATCCGTCTTCTCCTTGGCATTTCCACCTTGCAATTACTTGTTTTAATTATCTTCCGCTTACTTTATTGCTCTTACTGTCATTATTCAAGTACTGCATATAGTTGTTTATGGTGCCAGACCCCGAAGTGGATGCCGAACACAACATTCAAGGGGTCTCCATCCGCAATGTGCACCTGGCCGGACAGCCGCCCGTCACCGATGCCAAGGGCCTGCACCTCGAGCAGAACGCATTCGTCAAGGATGTAAGTATTTCCGCGGAGTAGGTTTGGTGAGTTCTTGTTCCTGAGGCCGAATGTTTCGGCAAATGGCACAGTCGATCAGCGTTGTTTTCTCATGAACGCTCTTCTATCAGCCAGCCTCCGTAGGAGGATTAGCTGAATGGAAATGGTTAAAGTTTTATCTTGTTTTTCTTCACGTCAGGCGCTTTGGCCTGACTTTGGACTGCGGCACCCCTGTGCCGCTTTGCATTTATTTTCGCTTCTGTTTTTAATTCAGAATCCAAAGCGGCAGAGAGCTGCTGCACTATATTATATTATGCGGTGCTATTATGCGGTGCCATTCCAATGCCGTTAACTTAAGATATAACACGTTAATGTGTCACATGTTATATCCTGATGATGAATCCTGAAGGGATTGAGTAATACAGCCTGTGGTTTCAACCACAGGACATATATGGAAAAATGATTCGTCCTGTAGGGACGGAGTATGCTCTGCCCCTTCAGGGCAAAATTTTGGGATCTAATACCTATGGTTGAAACCATAGGCTTTATTACCTAACGCATTCCATGCGTAAAGATAAATTAGTCATAACAACATTGTTATTAAATTGTTGCGCTTAAGTTAACGGCATTGGTGCCATTCCAAGTAAATAATTAATAATAAGGCATTTGCAATGATAATATATAGTAACTAAGCCTTCGAAGGCTTGCCTCTTTTTCTGGATGAAATGCGCCCTTTCAATTGAATCAGCGAACTTCGGAATGAATCATCCCCTATGAAAGTGGACTTCCTG